>Ga0302186_10002524_pt1 | contig 13999 bp, 11 predicted proteins | sample II_Bog_E1_2_FD_198782 | JGI IMG/M metagenome (GOLD analysis project Ga0302186, IMG submission 198782) | Peat permafrost microbial communities from Stordalen Mire near Abisko, Sweden - II_Bog_E1_1 | ecosystem: Environmental > Terrestrial > Soil > Wetlands > Peat | place: Sweden: Abisko... | reverse complement strand
ACCCAAAAATTTTTTAAACACAAAAAAAAATTTATAAAAAAATGAAATAAAAATTATTTTTTCCTGCATATCAAAAATAAAAATATTTTCCTTTGAATAGAAATACAACCTTAAAATTATTTTTAACTGTTTTTCTATTTTTTTTCTCTCTAAATTTCAAGAAATTTTAAATTAAATGTAATTTTAAAATAAATTATATTCTCATGAAGTTATTCAATCACCGCTTCTGTGTGATATTTCTCAAAGCAATGCAATGGGCAAAGAGGCACTTTGCAGATTGCGCAATATCCAATCGTTCTTCTGGAATTATTCCTTTTACAAAATTCGCAAATGACTTGCTTTCCATGCGGATTTTGAGAGGGAAAGTGCCTTCCAACCAATCTAATATCTTTTCCTCTGATTTTCTCTGTGGAAACATTGGATTTTGTAGCAAACGATTTTTCTGTTTCCGCTTTATTAATTTTACTTGAAACGCTTTTTGAATCTAAAGATTTTAATAAATATTAAAAAATAAATTTTGAATCTCCAATTAACCTGTTTTTTCTGTTTGATTTTGTGGGTTATGATGGCTTTTTTCTTTTCCTAAAAAGATGATTTTTTCATTATTTTTTTCAATCGTTTTGAATTTTTTCTCTTGTTCATTTAATTCATTTTTTTCCTGAGATACAATTTCCTTTTCTAGACTAGCAAAATTTTCTCTAATTTCTTCATAGTTTTGAATTTTTTCTTCCCTGAATTAAAAAGAGATTCTTTAAAAAAACTTATAAAAACTAACCTTTCAAATGATTTTCTATCAGGTACAAGAAATTCATTTCTTTTCTTTTCAAAATTCCTTAAAAATTAAAATTTCAATTAAAAACTAATGTAAAAATAACCTTTCGAATAATTTTGGATCAGGCACAAGAAACTCATTTTTTTGCATTTCAAAATGATTGTTTTCATTAAAAGAGTAGAAATTATCCAAATCTTCTTTAAGTTGTTGAAATTGATTATGATCCTGCTTTAATTCTTCGGTTAATTTCACTTGTGGTCTCAAATATCCATCAAAATTTGACTTCATTCTGTTGTCGATTTTTTTCCTCACTTCCATGATAACACTTTCCTCAGAAGAGGACTCATCATTATTAGAGCTCATATCATTTATCAGTATAGGAGTTATATTATTTTTATTTCTTGAAGCATTTGTTTCTGAAATCGGAATTTCCAAATTTAAATTCAAATTGTCATTATTTTCAGTTTTTTTATTATTCTGATGAGGTTTTTTTTTCAGCACTTGATTTTCATAAAATTTGGAGGTTTTTTCCACCTTCACTTTTTTCTTATTGATCATATAACTGAATAAGTTGTTAACTTCCTTGTCATTAGTGATTTTGGTGAAAATTCTTTCCAATCGATGTTTATCAAAACAAGTTATACAAAGACCTTTATGACAAGCTTTGCACCAAAATTCAGTTTTTTTTAATTTGCCTCTCTTTTTCTTGCAAAGATCACAAACACCTATTCCTATATATTCGAGAGTGCATTTTACTTCAAGTTTGAGTTCGGAAAAAATCTTCATTTTATCGAGATCATATTCACTTTTTCTCTTGATATTCAAATTATGGAAATCTTTATCCACATCATCCATTTGTGCTTCTGTTTCCAACATTTGGTTGGTGATACCCTTTCTGAAAACCGCTTTGGTGGGGTCATGATCCCACTGAGTTAGGTGTCTGATGACTTCCATTCGAAATTCAGAGCTTGCGATGGGATTCAGGTTTTTTACCTTCATAACTTTGCAATAAAGCAAATAACTATTCACCATTGCAATTTCAAATATCCAAAATACCAGTCTCATATACCATTTCATGATATCATAATCCACTGTGTAATAACTGACTCTTTGATTAAAAAGATCCACGCCACCCATATAAGTATTATATTCTCTTATCATCTTAGGAGCGTCATAGTCATAAATCTTATATTCTTTCTTGCAAAAATAAGCAATTTTCCGAATTTTCTCAACCTTCACCCAATCAGGACTATGGAAATTCGACAAAACATACACTTGTCTCCGATAATGATACCAAGCCACAAACGTCATTTCATTATTAGTGAAAAATGTAGCTTCTCCGGGATCCTTGAACTCTCGAACATCCTTCTTCAGGTCATTTACCAGGCCAACTCTGCTTAAAAATATCGTTCCACAGCCTCCGAAGCCTCTTTTTTTCATTTCTGATAACAGGTCTGCTGAAGTATACCACCTATCCATATACACTCGGTAGCCCTGATGCTCGTAACCATGTAATATCTGAAGCACGATTCTTTTCGATAAAAGGTCTTCATTTTCTCCTCTTTTATGACCCTCGTTTAAAATCATATTGCATAAATATCCACTGCTCGATTCTGAAAGAACAAAAGCCTTGAACCCCCATTTTATAGGTTTTCTAGGCATATACACTTTCAATCGATGTATGCCTTGATACGAAATCATACTTTCATCCACACTGATCTCTCTTTCAGGAACATAGGCCTTTCTACAAGCATCATTAATATGATCGAGTAGATAACGGAATTTATAAAAAGGGTCCTGTGGAGGATAGACTTTTTCATACTCAGCTTTTTTTCTTTTATCATAAAAACTGAGAAATCTCCGGATGTCATCAAATCGACCTTTGTTCATTATTTTGTTCACACAATTCAGGCCTAAAAGTGGATCTGTGCTCCAATATTCATGCACGCTATATTTCCGAACTATTCCGAATAGAAAAATCAATCCGAACCATTTTTTGATATCATGAGATGACACTTCCTTCCACTCCTTATTTTTATTCCTTGCGAAATTATAAAACTCCAAACTTGCTGAAATATTCGTTAATCTCGAGGTTTCTTCAAAGATGGATTCTGGCATGAACTGCAAAAAATAATCATAAGGTTTTATCGTCGTGAATAAAAACGGTATTTTTATCCCTGTTTTACCAATAAACGATTCACATTCTGGAAGGCGAAATTCATAGGGTTTGGCTTTATCTTTGATCGGAGCAAGCTTTTGCCATTTGAGAGGCTTCGAGGTATATGTGAAATAAGTGTCTTGTAAATATTCTTTGACTTGCTTGTCTTTTTTGATTCGCACACGATTTGACTTCACTTCCAACTTTTTGCCAATTTTCCCTTTCTTTTTAAAGTTTTTCTTGCTGATAAAGGGATGATCCATTGCATCTTCAAAAAACTCTTCGAAGTCAATATCCAAATTCGATAGCTTTCTAATGTCTCCCTCTATGGAAAGGTCATCATCACAATCACTCACACTTTCTTCAGAGTTTCCTTCGGCTTCTTGTGCGAACATACAAAATTTTGTTGTTTTTTGTTGTTTTTTACGTTTTTTGGGCACGGGATTCGAACTCTCTTCGAAAAGAAGCTTGTTGAATTTTTGGAAATCTTGTGGTTCTTTTTCTTTCGGGTCAAGCTTGTTCTTCTTAATGAAATTCTCCATGTATTTGGCAACGTATTTCTTGTTGGGAACTGCCTCACGGGAAATTGAAACCAAAGTGTTTTGTTTTGCCTGGGTTGCTAAATCTCCAACTTTCTTCTGATCTATCCGTTGTTTGAAGATATCTCCATAGCTTTTTGGTTTGATGCTTTCATTCGGTGTATTTTTATTTTCATTAATTTTTGAGAGATTTTTATATTTTGGAGTTTCGAAAATATCTTTTTTCTCGATGATCTTCTGAATTTCTTTTTTTTTATCAAAACTTTCATCATGTTGAACAGGACTCTGGCTTAGTAATTTAGTAATTTTTTTTGATGAGTCTAAAGTTTCTTTTCTCCTCTGAGGCAATAATAACTCCGAAGTTTCTGCTAAAGAAAACAAATTTGTTTTTTCTGTTGCTTTTGAATTTTGCAAGCTTAATGGTGAATTTGGCAAATTTTTCATTTTTTCCAGAAAGGGACTCATTGAAGAAATTGTTGGTCTTTCTTCTGAAATTTCTGTATCATTTGTTCTGCTTTTATTTAAAAAATTTGCGCTTTCATTTACTGAAACATGTTGAGAAAAAAATAAGTTTTTATGAGGGTTTTTATTTTTTTGGAGCTTGTTCAAAGGATTGATTTCAAATAAAGATGCAAAAGGAGAGTCTCCGGTTTTATGAGGACTTTCAGTTTTTTTGTGGGTTTTCCCTCTCTTCAAGTCATCATCCGAAAATGAAATGTTTGAGAGATCGTCAGGCTCTTTTTGTTGATTTGGCTTGGAAGTGACTTTTTGAAAAGAATGATCATAATATGCTTGGGAATTTAAAGAAAAATTCATTTATAAAAATGATTAGATGTATGTTTCACCAAAACTATTCATATTTAATTATGATGAATCCCTTGAATTATTTGGCCATTTTGCCTTTAAAAATTGGGAAAAATAATTTGAGACAGCCTTAAAAAATTAGAAATTAAAAATAAAAATTAATTATTCTTAAGAATAATCATTTTTTGAGAAAAAAATTTAAAACTGTCAATATTTCTCATTTAAAGAGTTTGACTGGTTTTATGACTGATTGCTGTCCAAAGATGACTTAAAACATTTAAGATAATTTTTAATCTTCTAATTTCTCTTTAGGACGAAGTTGGAAATCACAATTCCTTGAATTATATGATTTAGCGACTCCAAATAACAATAAGAAGTTTTCTGGCTAGAAAAGTCAAGAGTCTTTCGCTAGAGATATTAAGAAGACTGTGGAGAGAATGCACGTGAAACTGAGGGCGGTTCTTAATAAAAGACTTGAATTGATTTTATGTTAAACTGGCTTGGACTCTCATCCTTCGATAAGGCATTGCAACAAAAAGAAAGCTCAAAGAAATTTCAAAAAAAGGTTTTCGAGCGAGGATCCATAATTTTTGATAAAATAAACTTAAGTATTTAAAATTCAAAAACAAAAAACTTAGAAATTCATTCTCCCAATTTGTCTAAAAAAAACGAAGGGTTTTTCGCATAAAAAATTCCAAAAATTTATTATAAGAAAACTCCAACAAATCTTAAAAATTATTTTAAAAAGAAAATTTTAAAAAAACCAGAACAATGTGGTATAATTTCCCTCCTCAAAATTCCTACAAAAAAATCAATACACGAGGAATTGGTATGTTTTTTCAAAGCCAAGATTTTAATAAATTTGTTTAAAGGTCCTTATCAAGAATCCATTCCCCAAACTAATATTTTGACAAATCTGTCTTCAAATTTTGAAGCCTCCAACATTTCCCATGCCTTTCCACATCTAAGAAATCAACCAATATCTCCAATTTCCCCATTTAACAACGTACAACAGCAATTTTACAACCAATCAACCCCATTTTACCAGCAACCTCAGCAATTTTACAACCAATTGCCGCAATTTTACAATCAATCTCCACAAGTTTATTACCAGCAATCAAATCTTCCTTGCATGTATTTGAATCAAAACCAGGCCTATTCCTATGATCAGAATGAAGCTGAGGATTTTAAGTATGCCGAACCTGAAGAGCTGTCTCAACCAGATGAATTGGCCTTTCTTACCATAGAACAGTTTAGAGCTGTATTAAAAAGTGTGTTCAATTCGAAAAATCCAAAATTACAAATTTATCAAAAAACTACTTATGAATTTCAAAAACAGCATGACCTCCCAGCAGAAGCAGGTAGTGTTGACCGAGAAGCCAGAACTTTTGAAATGCTGATTAAAAATATAATCCAAATATCAAATGTTGAGCTTTTAGAGATTGAAGAAAACCAAGAGATAGTAAATCCTCAAGCTAAGTCACAGTCTCATAATTTTGGAATTAGATGGATGTTTTCGATCAAGAAATAATGTAGATATCAATCCAAAAATTATTCTCCCTCCCAGTTTATCAAATATGTTGAAATTAAGAATTGATCCGCGTAAGACATGGTTGCCTGGAATTTATAGACTTTTCATTGAAGCAAAATCTTGACTATTGGTTCAGAAAGAAGATAAACCAAAAATTGATAAGTTTTTAAAAGAACAAAACATTGAACTCAAAAATCTTGATTACAATAATTATTATGTGAACGTTATCAAATTGGCAATAGAATTAGAATGTTTTATTGAAAAAGCCCAATCCTATTGTGAACTTGTAAATCTCAAATCAAAATTGCCAACAAAAAGCACAGAATTATATTTTATTTTTAATGGAGGAATTGCACAAAAGATCCATACTTTATTTGGAAAAAATGAACATCTCAAAGAGTTCAAGTCCTTACTAAGTCAGCGTTTGCCTGATCAATTCGGTCTTTCAATTTATTACTATACATCTGAGGTTGCCACAGAGGAACAAATTGAGACTTCGAACAAAAAAAATGCCAAACTATCAGAATTCATCAAAAAGAATGGCCTTGTAAATATTATTCCTTTTTTAAAAATTAAATTTTTATAGTGAACTTCGAAGAATCTTATAAATAAAAAATTTCAAAAAATAAATGATTTTTTTTTTTTTTTTTTTTTTTTTTTTTTTTTCTTTCTGACCAGAAAAAAAGTTAAAAAAAAATTCTGAAAAAGTAAAAATTCATTCAAAATAATTGCAATTTTACTTAAAATAATTTTGATAAATGGGAATTATCGTTATAGAATATCTCGTTCTTTAATAAATTTGCTAGAAAAAGATTCGCCAAATTGAGGAAAATATTGTCCTCAGGACAGATTTATCTATTTGCCAGAATGCAAAATATCCAGAGCCTAGGAATATACCGTGATTGCTTATTTTTAAAACAGTTCCCACAATGGTTACATTTGTTTTCTTTGGCAGATGGTTTATATTACTTTTTTTGTTTGTCTGATGTGTTTTGCAGTTGCTAAAAGTATATAATCCTTCTTGGGTAAAATTATTCTCTCGACATTTGGTGCAGATTAATGGCAAATCTATAATTTCTTGGATTAAATTCTGCAAAGCCACAGCGGAATACAAATTTTTTTTTTAAAATGTCGTTTTTTTCCACAAATAATAATAATTTACAATGTACATCTAATATATTTATATTTATTTATTGCAAATGGAAGAAATAAAAGCAAACGAAATCGAAATCAAACAAAGTTTTTCTATCCCAAAACAGTCAGCGAATTCGATTTTCGACATCTTGATAATCAAACAGGAAAAATATGAAAATATTGATATTTTTTTGGCAAACCTGAACATTCCAGAGCTTCCAAAAGATAAAGTGAAGAGAAGTATTGGCCTCTACATTTATTATTTCGTAGTGACCAGAAATAAATATTCATGGAAGTAAAATTGTTATTAAAAAATTATTTAATCGATTTCATAGCATAAAGCGTAGTCTGAAAGATTTTCATGATCTTTTTTCACTACTCTCCAACAAATACAAACATATTACAATACTTCGGGAATTTATTCACCATATTTCACAAAAATCCAATTATAGTGATCCAAATAACATCCTAAACTTCATTGAAAAATCCCTACAAATCATCTTAAAGACCCCTGCATTACATCGTGATCTCGAGCTTCTAGCGTTCTTTGAGGTTTCTTTTGTTCCGTTAGAAAAGGGGACCAAAAAATATAAAGAATGTTATATATGGAAAAGGTCCGGAGGACGATTTAAGCCAGATAATATATTCCTTAGATGCGGGCTTTATTGCAAAGTCTGGTCAAAGAGATGGTTAGTCATCAGACAGGATGGTGTTCTTTATACTCTGGGTCCTTCTTTAGACAAATCTTACATTAGGGAGATTTTATTCTTTGATTCCTCCTTTCAAATCGAATATGGCAAACGATACACTAATTCCGCGAAAGGGATAATTTTAACAGCTTCATCAAGGAAATTGCACTTGCAAGCTTTGAATTTTCTTCAGTTCTATGATATTATAAATTCTTTGAAAATAGCATGCAATGAATGTCCTTACACCCAAATCAATAGATTCCTGGCTTTTTCTCCGCCAAGAATAGGACAAGCTTATTGCAAATGCTATATCGATGCTGAGGATTATTTTGCAGATATTTGTGAAGTCATCAAAAGAGCCAAAGAAGAAATTTTCATTGCTGGTTGGTGGCTATCACCTGAACTCTATTTGAAAAGACCCGTGGGTGAAAATCTCAATAATGATTCAAGGTTAGATCATATTTTGCTGAAAGCTGCTGAAGAAGGGGTCAGGATCAACATAATCATTTATAAAGAAGTTACTCTTGCCTTGACCAACGATTCATATTATACAAAGAAAAGACTTGAAAGTTTACATCGAAACATCAAGGTTCTAAGACATCCTAAAGATATGATATTTTTATGGTCTCATCATGAGAAAATCTTAATTATTGATCAGGAGATTGCTTTTTTAGGAGGTTTGGATCTTTGTTATGGGAGATTTGATACCCAAGCCCATAGATTGAGAGATGTGGCTTCTGAAAATACTCAGAAAGTTGATGGAATGTTTCCAGGGATTGATTATTATAATGTAAGAATCGTGGATTTTGCAAATGTCAGGAATTTCACACAATGTACTATAAATAAAACTAAAGACCAAAGGATGCCTTGGCATGATATTGCCATAAGAATTATAGGCGAACCAGTAAAAAAATGAAAAATCCAAATCAACTTGTTTAAATAATTATTTTTAAAAGGTCAAAGATCTCACAAGACATTTCCTACAATATTGGAATTTTGTGACCTATGATTTATTGAAGAAAAATCCGAAAAACCATTATTTAGAGGTCACAGTACATGAAAACAAAGGCCATAGCCAAACCATCAGTCATCTTATGGAAACTTCCTTTATAAAGAAAGAACGTGAAAAAGCAAACAAAATGGGCATTATGGACAAAATCCAGAAAAAAATCCAAAAAACAAAAGAAAGCGTGCGCAAAATGCTGCATAAACCAACAAAAACACCACCCACAGCTCCCAAAAAACCTGTTTCCGGGATTATTTTCAATTTTCCATCCATGCAAGAAGAAGTAAAAGAAAATGATGAAAAATCTATTGATAATTCGATGGTCTCAAATAAAGACAATGAAAGTGAAGAATTGGCTTTCAGTCGAAAAAAAGTGTCAGTTTATCTGGATAATGTGAAAATTGATTGCGATGAAAGCTTGATCCTAAATAAACCGGAATCAGAAGAACATTTGAATGAATTCAATGGAGATGAAGATATAAATGAAGAAGGTCTTGGAGAAGAGAAAAAGAATATTTTGACGAAAAATTTCATCAACAAAAACCAATTCAAGCTGAAATTCGCAAACATTGAAGATGTCAATTTTCCTTCAAATTCCAATGAAAAAATCAATGATGTTATGGAGACGGTTCAGAAGCCGATACCCATCAAAGATGCGAAGAAAAATTTGAATTCCGAGGATAAAAAAAATGAATCCAAGACCATTGTTATGAATTCACCAAATTCACCTGGAAAAGATTCAAATAAGTTTAAGAGAAGAGGAAACCTCAAAAAGAGCCTTAGCATCAACCCAATTCCAGTATCAAATATTCCGAGAATATTTGTTTATGAGGCACCAGGGAGATTCAGTTTAGGTGTTATTTATATTCAAATTGAATTTTTACTATATCTACTTTAATTAAACAGAAAAAGAAAGGGTTTTTGAGCTTTTTCATGAAAATAAAAATGATATCAATCATTTGAATACACCTGAAAAAAGAATCTCACGAAGCCATCAGAATATTCCCATGAAACAGGAAGAAATGAAAGGGTTCATGAGTGAAGAGAAAAACCATTTTAGGAAAAAATTGGAAGATTTCACTTCTTACGACTTGGACACTTTGGCTCCGAATCAGTAATTTCTCAAAATATTAAGAATTTTTTCTTTAGCGTAATGCTTTTGGGCAGAAATAAAGATTTCCAATCGAAAGGAGAATCAAATTCGAAAATTGATCTTTTGAAATCGAATTATTATATTAAAGTTAATAAAAAGTTAGATGATGTAAGTCCAAAAACAAAGACAGAAAAACTCAAGGATTTTTTCCATAAGAACAATTTGCGTTTGAAAAACAACCTCAAAAATTTGAAAGATAATATCAAAAATTTCGGCAATAGGAAACAAACAAAATCCGATGAGTTAGTCGACAAAAGCGAGTCGTCTGCAGATGATGATATGACTCTAGCAAAAAGGTTTCCTGAGGAATATCAAATGAAGAATTTCTTGGCTCCAAATCATAAGAAAATGAACACTTCAAATGAATTATTTGCCTCCAAATTAACTTGTTCCTGTCAAATTCTCCGCTCAGCATCTTCTTGGTCTTTAGGTCTCGGCCCTTATCAAACAGAAAAATCAATACATATGGCTTACATTCAAATGATCGAGCAATCGAAGCATTTCATTTACATTGAAAATCAGTTCTTTATTTCAAATTTGGCAGGGGCTCCTGTTGAGAATTTGATTGCCAATGCTCTTTTATTGAGAATAAAATTAGCCCATGCCAACAAAGAAAAGTTCAAAGTGATAGTATTTTTGCCTTTGTTACCTGGGTTTCCTGGTGATATTGATAAACCATCAGCTGGGGTTCTCAAAATACAATTACATTGGGAATATTTTACTATTTCTCGTGGAGGAAATTCACTTTTAGAATGTTTAATAAAAGAAGGCATAAATCCTGATGACTATCTTCATTTTTTTTCTTTAAGAGGACATGATATTGTTGGAGGTGTGCCCAAAACTGAAATAATTTATATCCATAGTAAAGTAAAGTAAATTGTTTTGTTACCGAAAAAAATTGTAATGTTAAAAACGGAATTTTAGATGATTATTGTTGATGATCATATGTGTTTCATCGGATCAGCAAATATCAATGATAGAAGTATGATCGGATCGAGAGATTCTGAGATTGGGGTTTGATTGTTTAAATGACATTCTTATATTTTGGAAAAAAGGTTGTTGTGGAAGATTCGAAAAAAGTTGAAACCAGAATGGATGGGAAAAAATATCATGCTTCTGAACTTATTTATAATTTGCGAATAAATTTGTTCAAAGAACATTTCGGATTAGAATCTGAAGAGTTTATTGATCCTTTAGATGACAAAATGTGGGATTTTCTTATCGGAATAAGCAAAGTAATTTTTATTATCGGCTTTTTTAAAAAATTTAATTTCACTTCCAAAAATTTAGAAAAATACGGAAATTTTCAAAGAAGTGTTTCGGTGCTATCCCGACGACGAGATCAAACATACAGATGATATTCAGGAATTCGAAGAAAAGAAGAATATAGAAAAATATGAGCTCTTGAAAGATGAAATAAGAGGTCATGTAGTGGATTTTCCAATAAAATTTTTGGAAAGACAAAGCCTCAAATTGCCTATATTTACAAAAGAATATTTAGTTCCTGATATTAATTTTGTTTAATAAAGCCTCAGATTATCCATATTCACTAAAGAATATTTAGTGCTTGATTTTAATTGAGTTTAATAAAATGTGCTTCATTATTATATAAAAAAAAAACCAGAATTTTCTTGGAAAAAAACATAAATTGTGAACAAATATCAAAAAATTGTAAAAATATGTAATATGTTTTTGATTTTTTTATCTCATAAATTTTTTTTTATTTTAAACTATTTTGAATTAATTTTAAAACTTAATGTAGGATTACTAAAGAACGCTGATTTCTATGGCTTTCTTAAAAATTAGAAGATAAAAATTGTGAATTGAGTCTTTTTTTTAAAAAAATGTTTTTTTTCTTAAATTTACAAATATTTTTTAAACATAAAAATATTTCTGTGATTTTTCCCTAAAATTACTATGGATTTTTTTTTTATCATTTAAAAACCAGTGGACCTTTTTTTTCTCTTCTAGAAAAAAAAATCATTTCAGAGCAGATAATTCTCGCAAAAATTAATAATAATTTCTGCAAATTTGTATAATACGAAATCATTTTTGAAAAATTTTAGGCCAATTTAACGCAAACATTCAGAAATTAAGACTTTGTAGCCGTTTTTATATAGTTTTATAACCTTAAAAGAGTCTTCTAATTAAATATATCTCATTCAAAAATTAGCATTTGCATTCACAAAATCCAAAACGCTTATCATAAACGAAGAAAACGCCTACCATCCTATCAAAATTCTAAATTCATGGTCGACCATATAAACCTATTTTCAAACTCCATACAATCCCTTCTAGAACCAAATCAAATCTTGAAAAATTCTGCTAATATTCCAAAACCAATCGAATCTATTAAAAATGATGAAGAAAAAAGAACAGGTCGTTGGAGTGCTGAAGAAGATGAACTACTGAAAAAAATAGTTCCTTTTTATGGTGAAAAGCAATGGAGAAAAATCAGCCAACACATGAAAGGTCGTTCAGCAATTCAATGTCTACATCGATGGACCAAAATTTTAAAACCTGGGCTTGTGAAAGGGCCTTGGACCACAGAAGAAGATCATAAATTGTATGATTGGGTCTCAAAAGAAGGCCCGACAAAATGGTCACAATGTGCTCAGATAATTATCGGGAGAAGTGGCAAACAATGCAGAGAAAGATGGTTCAATAATCTGAATCCGGTGGTCAAAAAAGGCAATTGGTCCATTGAAGAAGATGACCTGATCTTCAAATTGTACATGCAATTTGGATCCTCATGGAGTAAAATTGCCAAGCATTTGAAAGGCAGGACCGAAAATTCAATAAAAAACAGGTTTTATTCCACGATCAGAAAAATCGCTGCTGATAGAAAAAAAATGAATCAAGTCAAACAAGAAGACAATTTGAATGAACTGAACTTGCCTCAAGATGAAAAGTCAGAGGGATTTTTCCTCCAAAACCAAGATATCAAATCAACCGCAATGATCAATGAAGTGATTCCAGATGTTTCCCTTCCATTAACCAACAAAGAAGAAATTAAATTCAATCAGAGTTTCTTTGCCAATAATATGCCAACGAACACCCTCTATAAGCTATTGCAAGAAAAAGGATCCGATATTTTGGAACCTTTGACTAAAGAAGCTGAAGGATGCAAAAAAGAGAAAAAAATTATTAAGAAAGACAGAAACGACGGCATCAATCGAGAAATGGAAGAAGAGAATTTGGTGACAAATAAGGAAGCTGCACCCAGTGAATGTGATTCCGATTCTCAATTTGAAAATTTGCTGATGACAATAGAAAACACCTTAAACAAAGAACTCATGCTTAAGGAAATGAACTCCTACAAAGATATGACTTTGGATGAGCTTCAGCAGAAGGTTTTCCAGTTTTGCAACAATAACATCGTGGAATTCAAGGAAGAACAACCTGAAATCCAAAAGGAAATCATGGAAATCAATAAGAAGCTGGGTCAAGACATGATGAGCAAAAATCTGAAGTCGACAAATGAAATAGCTCAAAGTCTTCAAACAAACCTTCTGAACAAAAGTCTAGATAAACCAGGACATTCTTTGTTAGAAAACAAGCAACATTTTCTTCCTGAGAATAGTAATAGCAATAGCATTGGAACTCAGATTGCCGGCAGCAACACTGATGACCAAAAGATGTATTTCCTGATCCAACAATTACATTCCTTAGAAGGAATGTTGAGCAATACCAGAGAAGAATTAATGAAACTTGAAACTTCATTAAATGCGCCTGAAAAAAGCAATAACACTTTAGCTGGGTTGTTTCAAAACAAAAATGAAGAAATCGATTTCTTTTCAGATGGAAAACATCACAACAACATCTTCAATGAATTCTTTTTATATGAAAACCCTAACACGAACAAAACACCAAACGAAATGAATAGAAACAACATTAACCAAAAAAGGAAGAATTCCTTTGAATTAACTCATGAAGCAGGATCAGATCTCTTCAAAAGACAAAAATTGAACCTCCCTGATTTCGACATCAACAGCTTGAATTTTTTAAATAATATTTTGGATGATATTTAAGAGAAGAAAGCTCTGAAATAAAAATGAATGTTTTGCTCAGTTTTATTTATTGGATCTCATTTTATTAGTCCTTGTTTTTTCTTATATATGTTTTTTGTAAAATACTAAAAATTAATGAAAAAAATATCTATAAAAAATGAAACAAGATGATTTTTTGAAATTCTTTTTTTACCTTTTAAATT
>Ga0302186_10002522_pt1 | contig 14004 bp, 11 predicted proteins | sample II_Bog_E1_2_FD_198782 | JGI IMG/M metagenome (GOLD analysis project Ga0302186, IMG submission 198782) | Peat permafrost microbial communities from Stordalen Mire near Abisko, Sweden - II_Bog_E1_1 | ecosystem: Environmental > Terrestrial > Soil > Wetlands > Peat | place: Sweden: Abisko... | reverse complement strand
GTACCCGAAACTGAAGAAGAATATGAAAGAAGCTCATCACTCCCAAAAAAATGACATTCATTTCTCATTCTTGGACAAAGATTTTGTTAAAATAATTTTAAAATTACAACTCAAAATACAAAAATAAATGATTTTTTCAATAAAAAGTCACTATTTTTTTATTTCTTGATTTTTAAAGTAGAAATTTGAATTTTTTATCAAATAAAAACATTTTTTTTTCCCTTGAAAAAATTATTTGTTGTCATTTTTCTCACTGATAATTTCTCGGATGGCCAATAAAACATCATTAGATATCTCATTTTTCTTGAAAATGTTGCATAAAAGAAATTTTTTTTTGCTCTCGAAATTCTTTTGAACGCCTGCTTGACCAAATATGAAATTTGTGCTTATATTCAGAAATTGGCTTCAGAAAAAATATATTTTATTCAAATGTTTTTATAATAAATTACTTTGCCAGAAAGAGGGAAATAGAAGCTAAACTAATGAAACCCTCCTTAAAATAGGCCATAGAATTATTGATTCCTTCTTCACTTATAGTGTTACTTGAAAAAATAATCTTAATTGTTGAATAAGTGCTTAGTAAAATTTACAAGCCTAAATCCACACATAAGTTCTTTAAATAAGGAAGCTTTGACAATCGGTTGATTAAAACATTGAAATTACTATCTTCAATTGTGTTCCAGGAATATCTAAATTACAACAAACTTAATATTAATAAATAAGATTTTTAAATGTACATCCTAAGAAGAAACTTATTGATTTAATGAGATGAGAATAATAACCCATAAATCCTAATAGATTTATTAAGTAATAATTTTGAAATTTCAAATTGAATTTGCTATAAAATTTAACTCATAGGATTTGTTGTTGTAGATTTCTAAGAAGTTCTCCCATCTAGATTTTATAAAAAAAAATCGAACAAATTTATATAAAAAAAGTTACTGTCTAATCATCGATACAATTAGAAAATCCCATAAATTCACATAGAAAAAATATAATTAAAATATGTTTTGAAAAAAAAAGATAATTACGGTCTAGATAGATACATTCATATGTATGGAAGGTGAATTTAGTTGTGGAATGTTCGAAAATAAAAAATTGAAAATAATTTAAATGTTTTTTTTCAAACATTACCTTCTAAAATGAAAATGTAAAAGAATGATGAAAATATAAAATTCATTACATTCTAAGATATTCCGTTCAAAAATGCAAAATGATCCCAATAAGAAAAAATAAAAAATTTAAGAAATATCCAGAAAAGAAAAATTTATAACTTTTCTCTGTTTTTTGTGAAATTGTCATCAAAAAGATACAGAAAATGAAGTATGTATAATTAATATGAATTTTAATGAAAAATATACCGACTATCAATTTCCGTTCATAAATGTCCTATTTGAAAAGAAATTTTAAATAAAAGAACGATTTACACGCTAAAATAATTTTTAAGTTAATGGTTTTTGTTTTTAAGTTACTGTCTAATGTGTGTTATCAGTATCAGTATTTCATTTCCGATAATGAAAAAATTAAATATGAAGGAATTAACAATTTTTTTCTTACATTCTGATTAAATTTAATAATTAAAGCATTTTGAAAAATCAAAAATTACTTGGTGTTTTTCAAACTCAGATACAAATTTTCTAAAGAAGTCAAATCTCCAAGGCAAATAAAAAAAGATTTCGTTTCTTCTTTTGAAGTAAATGTTCTTTTTATGTAAAATGTTAAAATTATAGTATTTTAAAATTATAACCTTTCATTCATTTCAATATGAAGTTTTATAAGCTTCTTCATAGACTTGAATGCACCAATCTCATCAAATAGTTCGTATATCTTGCAAACATCGGTACTACAAAAAATGAACCAGAAATAAAATTAATCATAAATAAATTCTTTAAAATTGAAACTTTTCATATTTTTTGATTTCTGTTTGCACAATCTTAATTGCCTTTTCATTTTGAAGTTTTTCCATTTCACCAAAACTATTGATCTAAAAATATAAAGAAAGTTTTTAATAGGTTAAAATTTTCTAACTTCTATAGCAGAAAGCAATTCTTTTGCTTTTTCTTTTGAATTGATTGATTCAATCATTTTCTCATAATCTCTTAATTGATTTTTCAAAATGGTTTCTTGACTTTGTAGATTTTCTCTTGTGTTGAAGCATTCTTTAAGTTTCTTGTTTAAGAACTCTTCATTTTCTTTTGATTTTTGCAAACCCCACGTCAATTTTTCATTTTTTTTCTTCAATTCTTCAATTTCCTTTTCCAAACTTTCATTTTCCTTTTGTTTGTTGTTTTTATCTTCTTTATCAATCTTCTCCTTATTAAATTTGGTCTTGTACCTTTCAGCTTTGGACTTCGTTTTTTCCAAATCTCTCTTCAATTGTTCAGCTTCTTCATCTTTCTCAGTGAGGGCCTTCTTCAAATCATACCCCTCCAAACTATTCAATGATTCACTTAAATCCTTAATCTCCTCTTCTTCCATTCTTTCCACTAAAATATGCAAAATGGTCTTTTCTTTGCATTTGGCGAAATTCAAATAATTATGAAACAGTTGCAAAAAGTCCGGTCTTTTCTTCTCATCCAATTCCAAGCATAACTTCACAAACTCTCTAATTTTTTTGCAAGATTTCTTATCATTTCCTTTCAACTCATGGTAGTTTTCTTTGAAAAGTTTCAAACTACTCTCAATGCCATCCTCCAACTTCTGTAGATCTTTCTTGTGGTTTATGAATTTCAAGGTTGCCATCTCCAAAACAATCAATCCAAATGCGAAAACATCAGTTTTATAAGCGTTGATCGGCTCAGGCCTTAAGTTCAAAATAGATCTGATAACTTCTGGAGCCATATAAGGCACTGTGCCCCCCATAGTCATTTCAAATTTCGTAGGAATAAATTCAGTATTTATTCGATTTATGAGCTCAGAAATATCCTTCGCGAACCCAAAATCAATGATTTTAAGAACCCCCTGATCATCAAATGCCATATTTTCAGGCTTCAAATCTCGATGACTCAACTCGATGGTTTGCAAATAAGTCAATCCATAAAGCAATTCTTCGAAATAATGTTGGAATTTGGTAAATTCCAAAATTTCATGTTTATTATTCAATTGAGTTAGAAGACCTCGTAAGACTTTTGGCAAAAACTCGAAAACCAAACAATAATTGACCTCATTGAATTTATCTATCTCGATGTAATAACCATAATATTCTGGGATTGATGAGGGTTTCAAAGGATGAGATTTGAGCTTGTTCAAATTATTCATTTCGACATTTATCTCTAATATTTTCTCATGTGTTTTCTTGGAATGGATTTTGTTGAGCACAAAACGTTTGATTGCGTAAAATTTTTCTTGGTTGGTGTCGTAAATACATTTGTACACCTTGCCAAATGAACCTTGACCGACTAATTTTAACCAATGAAATTTCTCGGGCTCCAAGTCGTCGAAAAGGTGGTTCTCTATTTGGGAGTTCTGAGAAGAAAGCATTTTTTAGCGGCTATATTATAATATATTAAAATAAATTTAAAAAAATCAATTTTATCCCGAAAAAACGCAAAATGCTAATTTGTTTCCGAATTGCATTTTGAAAAAAATAAAAATTGCTAATTTCACAAATATATTAATTAATATTTTAGAAAATATAATGGTCTTAATTAGGATTCTTTGGAAAATTTCTTTTGCATAAAAAAAAATTATTTTTTAAAAGGCTCTTAAAATCAAGAATCTATTGATAAACAAAAATAAAACAAACGATGAAAATAATTTTTTACCATCATGTTTTCTATAAAATAATAATATTTTTTCTTGATTTTTCATTTTAATTCTGATGTTTTGGAAAATTTCTTCTACATAAAATGTGAAAAATGAAGAATGCTATATATAAACAAAAATAAAATGATTTTTTTTACCATAATAGGAAAAATGGTTTTTTATCAAATAATTTTTTTCTTGAATTTTCATTGAAAAAATAAAAATTTACAAAAACAAATCACCTTAAAAAATGCTCAACAAATTATTAATATTCGAGCTGAGAATATAAATCCTTCAGTTTTTCCTCAACTTTCTCAATGGTATCTCTCTTCTCCTCCACCACGCTTTTCAACGTTTTCAGAATTTCCTTATGTTTTGACTCATAGATCATCAAAATCCGATCAAAATATTCAATCAAAGCCTGTTGAATCAATTTTTTTTCCTCATAAATCAATCTTTTGAAACCTCTTCTGAGTGGGTTTTTTCCGAATATCTTTTCATAATGATCGACATTTTTCCAAAGCAGTTTTTGTAATAAAATCCTCACTCCAAACGAACCGAAACTTAATACAAGTCCACAAGTGAACAAAATCCAAATGCCATACATTTGTGAAAAATCAATGTTAGTATTATTACATTGATCAATGACCAAGTTAGGTAGAAAACGCATATTATAATAGGCTCCGTATTTATAATTAGTTCTGAAGGCAATAATGCCATTGTTCAGGGAATCAATAAAACTTTGATTTATGTTATTTGTGAAAATAAAAGATAGAAAGAAGTTAGATAGATAATAAGCCGATGATTTCTGTAAAATGCATGAATTGTTAATAGCTGCGTCAGCGAGAAAATTAGGTAGAAGCAAATGTCCATCTCCTCTTTGAGCTATGTTGATCAAATTTAAATTCGAATAAAAACCCCAAGAAGTGGTGCTAATGGTGACAGAAGGGTTGTTTAATTTGACAAAATCAGCATATTCTTCAAATGAATAGACTACATCTGTATTTTTCAGGTCTTGTAAATCAGAAAAATTGATGTTTTCGTAAGAATTTAGCATTCTGCTGACTGTTGAACAGAGGAAATTCACCATCAAGAGATAACTAGTTATAAGCATCGCACAGATCAAACCTCTGCCTGGCAAAGATCTAATAGGTTTGCCCCCCATGAAAAAGATATATAACAATATTTGCCATGTTGCTTCCTTTATACCCTCCAAATATCTCAAAGGCATTTTATTATCATCTGAACGCTCGAAAATCCATAATAAATGAGATGCTGCGAGGACCAATAGAAGGATGAAGAACCATAATAAAATATCAAATCCTTGCAAATAGTAAAAATAAATATTCAAAGAATAGATTGGCTGCTGCACCATATATAAATTAGATGAATATATCGGGTATGAAAAAAGAAATGAGTTGTTGTATGTGTTGACTGTTTGTGAAGGCAAAGGACCTAGGAAAATAAATTGTTCTGTGGGAGGATTTGTTGAGAAATTTGATAACATTATAATGGTATCATTCCAGTCATAACAATAAAACGTGAGGTTCCCAGAAAATGATCTGGGCAATGAATTAGTGAAAATGTCAATGAGGAAACCTTGGAATTTGGTGGAAAATATGGGTGATTGAAAGGTTGTTGGAGAGAGGGATGGTATACATTCAGACCAAAGTGGCCAATTTGAAACGATGATGGATGCAGTTTGAGACAGACAAGGATTTTGGAATATGTGAAAGAAAAAAAAGAACGAAATTAAAATTTGCATTCTCTTTAATTTCTGTATTATCGATAATTTTTAAACAACAAAAAATTTGAAAAATATATTTTTAAAGATTTTCAACTATTGTAAGTAAAACATCTGCATTAAAAAACAGAACAAATTCTTGAATTATTAATTCCCATGAAAAAAATCATATTTTAATTATTGTCATCTGAATGTTGCGCGAAGAGATTAAAAGAACTTCCTGGATTATCCTTCAATTCATTATATGTCCCTTGCTCGCAAATTATTCCATCATTCATCACAAAAATCTTATCGAAGAACTTCAACGAATGGACTCTATGAGTTATCAAAATCAATGTTTTTTGTGAAAATTTCATTATCAATTCATTGATCATTTCATCTTTTTTTTTTATTTAAATATATGTAAAAAAATATCCAGAAATAAAAACCTGTATAAGGATCCAAATTTGAGGTTGCTTCATCCAAACAAACGATTTCAGTATTTCTTAAAAGAATCCTTAAAAAGTTTATGATCTGCTTTTCTCCATTTGAGAGATTTTTCCCACCAGCCTCTACGAAGAACTCCTCCTTTAAAAAACTTCCATTCAAAGAAATAAAGGATTCATGTTCCCCGATTTGTTTTTTCTCTTTTAAATCTTTCAAATCCAACTTAGTTTCAGCTATCATATGCTCAACATAATCATATTCAAACTCATTGTTGGGATCCAAATTTTCTTTGATTGTTCCTTTGAACAAAAATCCCAATTGAGGAACAACAGACTTTCATTTTTAAGAAATTTTTAGAAATTTTAAAGAAATTATCAATTTTTTTACTATTTTGGCTCTTAGGTTATGCAATGGTAAGGCATTCAAGTTATCTCCTCTGAAAAAAATTTCACCTTGGTTTATTTCATATAATCGAAAAAGACAATTGAGAATTGACGTTTTTCCGCATCCTGTCCTCCCGCAAAAAGCCACCTTCTGATGTTTCTCAATTTTGAAACTTAGGTTTTTGAGAGCGAACTTATCACTGCTTTGATCGTATTTCATCCAGACGTTTTTAAATTCAATGATGGTGTTTGATCCCAAAGGAGGTTGATAGCTTTGGATTTTTTGCAATTTACCAATTTTGTTTTTAGATTTATCCAAATTTTCTTTATTTTCCTGGATTTTTTCTGTTTGATTATGTAAATATTGATTGACTCTTTCAATACTGATGCATTCTCTTTCAGTTGATGTTAGACTCATAATTAAATCTCTTAACTTTTTATAAGAGCATGGTTAGAAATTAATTTTTTTATTGATTTTATGAGTTACCAATGATGTTATTGATAAGGAATATGATAAGCTCAAAGCGAATGAATTGGCATTTGGGTTTTTATCCATTAAAAGAAGAAGCATTGATATAAGGAGAATACTGCAGGTGATAATAGTTGAAAGGAATTGAAGTCGAATTGAAAGCCAACAGGAAATCTATTTGTTAATTCAAGAAATATGTCTGGAATAAATATTTACCGCGGAGATCAAAAATGAGGTTGAGTTGCTGTTTTTTAGTTTTTCCTTTAAAGTTCCAAGGAAGAAATTTTGTTTTTGATGAGCTCTGATAATTTTGACCCCACTATTAATTTAACATTAATTTTAACTTTTTTTTTATAATATAAAAACTTTGATGTTTCTGATATATGAGTGAGTAAAGTAGAATAATTCACAGCATCTAATCTTTTAATTTCTCGAGAAGAATGTCTATATTTTTTCTGGATGAAATAGAACAACACTCCAATAAATGCCACACCTAAACCAAATTTAAATTAACTAATTCAAAAAAACAAATTATCCACTTATAAAGATATATAAATTCTGAAGTATGATGACAATCAACCCCCCAGCTAAAATAAACACATTATTCAAAAGACAATTTGATTCAAATGAAATCCTATCATCAATGGCTTGAGTGTCGCCTGAGAATCTATTAATGATTCTCCCAATGGCATTCGTTTCAAAAAAAGCCATTTTCGAATACATGATACTATTTAATAATTTAACAAAGATATTTTTCGCAGCTCTCAAATTGCCTATCGCGAAAAAAAACGCCCTCATCAAAGTCCAAAATATCGTGAATACAGCGATTATTATCATCGTCAATTTGAAATTGTCTTCAAACAGAAACAATGTATTATAATTCACATACTCCTTCAACCAAATATCAAAGAAATTCCTGCAAATTTGCATCATTGCCATTGTGAGTAAAATCACACAAAAAAACACTAGTCCCATCCCCAAAACATATATCATAAGAGTCTTCACTTTTATTTCACCTTCTTCTCTTATTTCCTCATTTTCTGCATTTTTCTCATTACTCAATGTGTTTTTTGTCTCATCAGTGAGAACTTTCGATTTTATCTCACTTACTTCTGTGTTTCTTTCTTCACATTTCACATCAGGGGAAATGGAAGGGTCTCCATCTCCTTCGATTACGCTGTTTTCAAAGAAATCGCTCTCCTTATTATAATTCAAAGGCAGGTTCAATTCTATGGATGGTTTATCAGGTCTCTCATCTTTCTCACAAAATATTGAAGAATTTTGTATATAATCATTGATGTCTACCCCAGTTTGAATTAGCTCACCGTTTTTTAATAGAACCACCTGAGAGGCATATTTGATGAATCTATATTGGCTTAAAATAAGAAGGATGGTCTTGTTGCGTTTTTGCATGGAAATAATGGCATTTTCAAAAATCTTAGTTGCAACCTCTGCGTCGACTAAAAATCTCTTTAAGATTTTATAAAATTTCAAGGTAAATCACCTGAACTGAAGATATCATCTAACAAATATATGTCCGCGTCTTGATACATAGCTCTACAGAGAGAAATCCTTTGTTTTTGACCGCCACTTAAACAAAACCCTTCCGAACCCACCTCTAAAATTACAAATATATTAAATATCTTCAAAGTTTAATGAGGAACCATGGTTATCTCCATTTTTAAAAGATTCCAAATCAGGAAGCAGCTCACAACTTTTGATGCAAAAATTATACCATTTTTCATCATATTCTTTCCCAAATAATATGTTTTCCTTTTGAAAACGGTAAATTTCATCGATAAAAAAATGAAAAAAATTACTTTTATCGTCGTGTTTTGGAGCCATGAATTCTGAGAAACATAAGCTATCGACCCATTTACAATCATATCCTTGTAATCTATTTCAGTTTCTCTTTCACTTCCCAAGGACCCCCTCGACACATAATTCAAAGTGTCTAACTCTCTTAAAATGGCATGAGCCAACGCAGTTTTTCCAGACCCTATCTTCCCCAAAATCATAGTGAGGCTCCCTTTTTGAATCTCCAACTTCACATTCTTCAAACAAAATGGACTCTTGTTCAATTCTTCTTCCCCCTCCTTTTTTTTTGTCTCATCATTTTTTTGCACTGGCCAGATAAAATTCATATTTCTAATCTCAAGCGCACATTCATCATTCGAGTCTTGTAGTAAACTCCTTCTTGGCACTTCTGGGGTCGAGAAGAATTCAATCAATCTTCGGAAAGACACACGTCCTGTTAGCATCCCTCCAATTGTCCAAGGCAATGCATTTAAAGGGAATATTAAAATGTTAAATAAGGAAATAGCAGTAAAAACGTTGATTTTTCGAACATCTTCACCTAAAGTATCATAAGCCACAAAACTAAATGTGGAAATCACTATTGTGGTTGCTGCCCAAAAAAACACGCAAAGAGCATCCAGGTATTTGGCAACGGTTAGACATTGGAATTCTCGTTTACGGATCTCCAACAACTTTTTCTCAAAAATCGTCTCCCAATTCAAATATTTGATCTGCCGGATTCCCATCAAAACATCTTGAGTCAAGGAAATGCGAGCATCTTTATGTTGCATCATTCGAGCATAAATAGAGCCGATTTTCCTCGCAACGAGGAAATTCACGACCACAAGTATACAAACAGCGAAGAAACCGAGAAAGATTGCACTTTTCATCTTTATTTTAGGAAAAATGTTGTTAACCCCCGAAAAATTTAAAATTTGTTACTTTTATATAGAGCAAAATCAATCCAATAAATAAATTAAGAATTTGTGACCAGGTTTGATGAAAGCTTTGAATGAAGTTAAGGACACTGTTGATGTCAATCGTGAGGAGATTCGTGAAATTTGCAATTTTGCTCTGTCGAACTTTTTTATCATCCTTCTTATTGTCTTTATCACCTTCACTGGATTCTTCAATGGTTTTCGCAACCAGGCCTTTTTGATATAAGAGATATTGGAAGTAAATTTTGATATCTATTTCCAAACGACTAAGAGCCCAGGAATATTGTGATTCGATCAAGGCTATTTTTAGTATATATTAATGAATGAAAAAACTTGGAAAATTTACAAAATATAATAAAACAACAGGCCAACGACACCGAATAAATGACATTATATGTCTTTAAATCGGAATTATTGTTATTCGATTCAAAATCTTTGTAATTATCGGTAAGAAGGTCGAGGAAAATGGGACCTGAGAACAAAAGCAAATTGGCTGAAAAACGCAGAAAACCAATCAAGAGAAACCGCCAAAGAAATTTTCTCTTGAATTCAGAAGCTATTCTTTTCTCATTGAAGAAATTGTCATCCTTCTTCAAATGGCTTTCAGCGAGTCTGGAGTCTAAATCTGAAAAAATCTCATCAGGAGTCAACACGCAACTTCTCAAATAATAATTCAGGGTATGGTGGTTTTGAAGTTTTGGAATTTTGGGAATTTTGTTAATGAGGGAATTTATATGGCTGAAGAATAAAGCTAATGAAAGGGAGTTAATATCAAGGAAATTAAAAGAAATGACTGAATCTGATTTTTTTAGGCTCTTTGAGCTTTTCAGGAATTGTCAGGTATTGTGTCTCTGAGTTCATTGGTAATAAATATTTCGTTAATTTCGAGAAATTATGTTTTTATTGGAATTTATTTGGATTCTTTTTTTTGAATGGAAATTTGGATTTAAAAAGAAAATAAAAAATTTGAAAAAAAAAAAACGAAAAACTAAATAATCGAAAATATTTAAAATACATTAGTTAAAAAAATGAATAGTCCAACCATCGAAGAGTCCAAAGTCAAGACTGAAGATAACGAAAAAGCATCTACAATTTGCAAATGCTGCTCCTTCAAGTAATGAAATTCATATTTTCTTTAAATTCCATGTCAATTTATTTAAATAGAATCGTTTCTCCTTTTACCAATATCACAACAAGTCTTGTCCTTAAGAGAGTTTTCTTTGCTTTGATTCCCGTGAAAGCCAACTTCCTGGACTCATTGGAAAATAAACCGGATGTGTAAATTCTTTTTAGTTTTATTTTAATTAAGGGAATTTTAAAGTTATGGACCCTTTTGGATTTATGCCACTTTGATTTTTTGTCTTGCAGCAGCTGGGAATTTATCGAAATATTTTCAAACTCCGGCAAAATTTTATATATAAGCAAAAATTATAATTTTCCATTTGACAGTCTGCAGTTACTTTTTATTATGATTTCAGCTATTTGCCAATGGCTTTTTTTTTGGTTTCAAATTGTTTTTTTTTTGGTTGAGATAAAAAAAAAAATTCATTTTTAGGTTTTTGCTCTTGGGTTTTCAATTCCGCTTCTGATGTATTGTATGCTAAGGATTTTCGGTACTCAAACATCCATGATTGAAGTACTTTTTTATGTATTTCTGAAAATATAACATATTTTCTTAGAGCATTTGCATTTATGGATATTCTATTTTTGTGTTCATTCCCATTTCTTTCCTGTGCATAATTAATAATGAAGTATCAATTTAAAATGACAAATTTTATTTTTCATATTAATTAGTATTGCAAATGGGCTTTGATGATTTATGGAGCATTGAGCACTATTGTTTTTATCATAATAAATTATTGGCCGTAATCTAACTCATTTTATCTAACAACTTCATAAAATATGTTAGGAGATTAAAACATGTCCAAACGAGGAATAAATATACTATTGTCATTCTGATTGTGGCTTTGCAATTAGTCCTATTCTTCCTATTCAAATATTATTTCTTCCAATCAATTTATAACTCATCAGCTTCTAGCAGTTCAACTACTGTGACAGAATCAACAACTGCAGCAGTTGTCAGCCCAAAACCTTCAACTTCAACAAGTTCTTTGGGCAATTCAACAAATGCAACAACTTCGGCTATAGAAATGTTGCGATATATGTATAAAATGTATCGGATTAAATGAAAATGCCGTTTTATAATTTTCGAACGATAAAATTATCAAAACATGTTCGTTTTTTAAAAAAAAATCAAAAGATTTTTAAAAATGATGAATTTTTATATAAGTTTTAAAATCTTAAGGCAAATTTAAATGTATATAATTTATCTGATTTTCTTGATATTTTGTCTCACTCCTCGAAAGTAATTTTCCTATTTTAAATTAAATAAACCATTTTTTATATTCTTACAATTATTCTATTGAACTCCATCATATTTCTCGGCTCTTTCTGGTAAAAATTATTAAATTCAATAAAATATTTCGAATAAATCAATCCGAATGTTTCCAAAGCTTCTTCTTGGGTGCTGCATTTGATGAAATAATCATCCAACAATCTTTGATTCAGCATTTCCCAAGTAAAAATTGTGATGTAAAGACCTGCTGAGCACATAAAATATCTATTTAAAAATTCAAATAAAACTTGATGTAAAAAATAAATACTGATATGAAATGTTTAATGAGGTTTCCAAAATTCTTCGAGCCTCTTTTGTGTAATTTTTGAAAAAATATCTAAAAATAATGAAATTTATTTTTTTTTTGATAGTTTTTTTTAGAAACAAGAGGTTTTCCAATCCTAAGCAGCCTAATATTTTTTAAATATAATAATTATTTGATAATAATAGTAGAAAACCAGCTCCTCTAAAATCAGTAGCAGGATCGTTTCCTTGAAATCCAATTTCAACTATTTTTTTAAAAAAATTGTGGTTTTTTATAAAGTTTTTAAAATACTCCAATCTTTAGAATATCTATCGCCCAATTTTTTTTCTGGTCTTAAGAGAGTCCATAGCTATTTATTACAATGGATAAAAATTTCGGTTTCAATTTTTTTTTACCATTAAAAGTTTTTCTTCATTCAAAGTATTTTTTGAATCATATGGTGTTTTTCTCAAATTTTCTATGAAATTCAATGAAAGAAAAATGCAATTTAATTTCCCAAAACTTTCCTCAATAACTCTGACCCGGCTTTTTAAATAATTATTAAATATTGAAATATCTAATGATATTCCCACCTTTGAATAAGCGGGATTCTTTTGACATAATATAGTTCTTCTAATTTTGATGTATCCAAGAATGAATTATTCATTCTATGTCTGATGTAATTGGTCAAAATTGGCAAATGTTTGCTATGTTCAATTGAAAAAACTAAAAAAATTTTTGTCAAAAAATAATTATCTCAAAAATACCTAATCCTTTTAAATTATTTGTGAGGATCATTCGTTCGATCTCACAAGTTTTCGTGTATTTCCTTAGAATATATTTATGAATCCTCCTGAAAATCACTAAATAAGTGAAATAAAAGAATCTCGATATGAAGTTGAATATCATTTTAGACCAAACATTCTTCATTTTTATGATTTTTTCGATTAATTAGAAGTTCTGAAATTTCAATAAATTTAATTTTGTTTTATTTGAAACAAAGCGAAAAAACCAATCAAATTTGTATTTCTTATGAATAATTAATATTAATATATAAGTTCAAATTTCTCTATTTTTATAATTTCAAATTTCCTGTTTTCGAAAAACTCCACGATGAATTTCTCTTAAAAAACGCAAAATGATCGTCGTCGAAATCTTTTCTAAAATCTTCGCGATGTTTTCTGCTCTGATCTCTCTGATTCTCCTTTACATCAGCACTCTTTTCTCAGGGTTTGATAAGCCCAGCACAGACTTCGGTCCAGGTGAAAACCCATCCAGAATTAGGGGATCCAACCCATTTTCAAACCTTTTCCGAAGGACCAATAATCATGGTCCTGATAGAACCCAATTTCAAAGGGATCAAAGGCAAAACTTCTATACTCAAAGATCAAGCAATAATGCACCTAAAGGACCAGGATTGAATAACTGTTTAGGAGGAGGATGAGGGAGAGGATAATAAAGAGGGCTAGGGTTTTGTCTTTGATTAGGGGTTGTTTTCATGGATAAAATAACCACTAGAATGAATTTCTTTAATGAAAAGGCTGATAGCAATGTTAGTCTATTAAGGAAATGAGTGTTGAAGATGAAATCTTCGCATTATGCGGACTCCTTCTTTATTTGTTTAGATAATGTTTGGTTGAATAATAAGTACAAATTGGAAAATAATTTTTTTTTTCAAAAATCATATTTTTTTCTATTTGAAGAAACTCCAGATAATTTATTTAGAGACTAACTGAAGTACTACATATATACATAGAATTTTTTGAAATTTTTTTGGTTTTTATGTTTTTATTTCGCAAAATAAAAATTTTTAAGTTAGCCTTTTCATTTAAAGCCTTCGGGACGCTCCCGAAAATTTATAAAA
>Ga0302186_10002520_pt1 | contig 14015 bp, 19 predicted proteins | sample II_Bog_E1_2_FD_198782 | JGI IMG/M metagenome (GOLD analysis project Ga0302186, IMG submission 198782) | Peat permafrost microbial communities from Stordalen Mire near Abisko, Sweden - II_Bog_E1_1 | ecosystem: Environmental > Terrestrial > Soil > Wetlands > Peat | place: Sweden: Abisko... | reverse complement strand
AACATGATAATAGAGCCTTTTTAAAAAGGCTCTATTATAACTATTTAAATGAAATTTTTATTATCTTTAGCTAAGAGACTTTAGCAGAATTTCTACCGACTCGATTGCCCCTTCTAAACGTACACCAAGGATCTTTTTAGCCTCAAAATCTTGCTGAAGTTTTGTCATATCTGTTTTTACTTGAGCAAGTTGCTTTGCAAAATTTTCTTTCTGAGCAATGGCCGCAGCTTTAATCTTTTCTGCTTCGCTAACTACTACTTCCTCAACTTTCTTAACTTCTCCAACAACCTCTGCCTCAACTGCTTTAATTTCATCACTTGGATTCATTTCTTTTCTCCTATTTATTATGTATATACTCCTACTGTTTTAGTTTATCATATCTTTGTGATATTTGCAACTACTACTTTGATTTATTCTACCTTGAGCTGTTGGAAGGTTTAAATTATCTCACCCTTCTTGCAGATATTCGCCCATATGCTTGTGGGGGTCCACCGGAGTACAATCCGATAAATTTCAAGTATGCGTTACCGGGGGATGCCAACGATATGCGAACGGCTGGCAGGGTTCCTGACTCATCCGACGTTGGAGCAGGGGGCAGATTGAGGCTTGAATCACCCTCCACGAGTCCCGCCGGTATGTTCCCAGCGTTGACCGAGATACCCATCCCAATTCCGGTCATGGTGGCACCGTTAAGATGGAAAACCGCGACACCCGTCACGTCCCAGTCACCCGCTGACAAAGCTATGCTGCATATGTCACCATAGGCACCAGTCGCGGGAAAGCTAACGGCTGTACCAGTGGCTGTAGTAGATTTGACGTACTCTCCCACATTACCTGCTGCAGCACTATCATTCGTTACAGTACCTAAAATTCCCTCTGTGGCTGTATTAGTAAAACTTAAATTCCCATTCAGGGTCATACGGGTTATGGATAGTGTATTTGCCCAAGAAAGATTCCCAGATCCATCATTTTGAAGTAAAGTACTTGCCCCACCTTGAGCTACAGGTAAGGCTAATGAATAACTAGTAGTAACAGTAGGAGCACTAATAGTCACAAAATTAGAATTTGATGCATTTTCAAGTAAGAGTTGCCCAGTACTACTACCACCAACTCCAGCAATTATTTCACTTTTTCCTTGTAAAGTAGCTGCTTGTATTAAAACAGTAGCATAAACACATGCAAAAGTTGGTGAAGATGTTGTTGCAATTGCCTGTGGTAAAGAAAGAGTAATACTCCCATGGCCATTAGTAATAATTACTTGATTGGATGTTCCTGTAATTGTAGCTTTATCCAATCCGTTAGTAGAACTATCCCCGATGAGTAATTGACCATCAGTATAGGTAGTTTGACCTGTTCCACCTATGCTTGTTGGAATTGTAGTTGCTAAAAGTGATGGATCAATAAGTGTTTTTGACATAATTATTTACCTTTATCTCGATGCTAAAATTTTCAACTATTGTGGTACTTTTATCATCGATCTGCGTTTGTGTCTGCGAATTCCAATAGGGTCTAGTTTTCTCATCATTAAGCCATGCATCAAGTGCTTCCTGAGATGAAAAAGAACCAGCAAACCATGTCATTTGCATTCGAGCCATCCGAATAAATCAATGTAAGTTGTAAACAAATTTGTGTAATTGTAGTCTTTAAATATAATACTCTTCAACAATAATAATGCCACTTCCACCTGCCCCACCAGCAAACCCACTCGTTCCAGCAGTTCCAGCTGCTCCAGCTGCTCCTACCACGTAAGAATAGGTGGTTGTTGGACTCACAATCAGAGCATCAATAAATCCACCCGATCCACCTCCACCAGCACCAAATACGGATGATGACGTTGCACCTGCACCACCGCCGCCACCACCTGTATTAGTCGAAGCTGCGTGTCCAGCTTGTTCAGACCCGGCACCACCTGAACCACCAAAAGCTGAAGCTGCCCCATTACCGCCAACATAATTTATACCAGCAGTAGTTCCAGCACTACCATCTCCTCCCTGACCCCCTGACAAATTAAGTCCTATGGGTCCACTACCGAGAGAAGCAGTTCCACCAGTGCCTCCAAGCCCAGGGTTTTGATCAGTACCACCAACCCCCCCATTGGCAACGAGCAATGAGGTGCCAAATGTTGAATTTCCACCTGTTCCACCCGTACCACCAAATCCACTTCCACTACCACCCCCACCCCCTCCTCCACCAACCATTCTTACTCTAATCCATGTAACACCTGCTGGAGTAGTATATGTACCACTACTACTTGTAAATTTTTGAATGGTTGGAACAAATGCAGAAAGAGTAGTTTTTCCTGTACCTCCACTAGATATTGCTAGAGGATTGGATAGGGTTAATGAAGAAAATGTTGGAGAAGACGTTGTAGCAATGGCTTGGGGAAGACTTAAAGTAACTGCTCCAGTTGAAGCAGAAGTAATAACTTCATTGGCTGTACCTGTAATGGATGTTACACTAATGGACGAAAGATTCGCACCACTTAAAGTTGTGCCTCCAGAAGCATAATAAGCTATCTGCCCTGTAGTACCACTATTTACAATGCCAGATGTAGAAGAGGGGGGTTGCGAGAATATAAAACTAACTTTCAACCCGACTACCAAGGCATAATCAAAAGTAACTGTAGTACTATTTGTCTCCACATAGTCAACAGTTGCACTTGGGGTCATTGTCACACCATCATAGATAACAAGTAAAGTATGACCTCCAACATTATAGGAATTAACTAGATTAAAAACTGTAGTTGACCCTGTGTAATTATTTAGGGGAGTTCCTACTACATAATCTTCTCTAAAACCAACACCGCCACCAACTACCCAGGAAAGATTTCCAGATCCATCATTTTGTAATACCTCAATACCTGTAGCTTGAGCACTTGGGAATACCAAACTATACGAAGTAACCGATGCCGGGGATTTGAGGGTTATACCATTTGTGCCAATACCAGTCTGTTGTAATATAAGTCCTGTCTTCAGATATAAATTCTCAAACGTATCAGCAGCATTGCCCAAAGATTGAGAATTATTTGTAAGAGGAAGAAGATCAGAATTAAGAGATATCTTGCTAATCTGAATAGCTGCAGTTGCAGATATTTCTAAATCAGAAATACCCCCAGCCACAATTTGATCACCATAAATTTGAGTTCGTCCTGACATAAATAGTTACCTTTTTTGAAGCTTTAAATTTTTGCCAAGTTGGATATTTTTTTATTTCTGATAATTTGCCACAAGAATGCTTCCTGTCTCAGGGGCATCACCCGATTCAAAAGTAATTGTTGCTCCCGAAATAGTGTAGTCAACTCCAGTTGTCTGAAGTAAGCCATTCAAGAATATGCACTCAGTGCCAGTGACTGGAACATTTGCAAGTGTAAAAACACGATTAGAACTATTGATTGAACCTGTAGGTACCTCACGAGTAACGAAGCTAGAATATGTAGGATAACTAGAAGATATCGTTGTAACACCTGTATTGCTAATAGTAACAGCACCACTCATTGCAACAGCAGTGGCAACATTTGATCCATTACCAACTAAAATATCACCACTTGGAAGAGAAGCAAGTGACAAGCCACTACCACTAATAGACAATGTACTATCAGCTAATGTTAATGCAATATTATGGGCATTAACTACAATGCCCCCATTTGCGGAGACGACATTAATTACAGATCCTACTTGTTGTAATCCAGAACCTGCAGTAACAACACCTGCTGAGCTAAACTGAAGCCAATCAATCTCAGTAACACCCCATACAACATTAGTGTAGGGGGGCTGTGTGTTAGCTACCCAACCTGTTGACCCATTTACAGTACCAATTGAAACGAATACAAAGTCCCCGGCTACAATTACTGAGCCAATACTTCCATTAAAATCTGTGGAACGAGTTAAAATATAGGGAAGAGAGGCACTTCCAGTCTGAGTGACAATATAAATACCATTAGTGGCGGCTTTAATATCTGTAGCAGATCCCGCATAGAAACCTGCGCTGCTAGAGACGTTAATGATAGTACTTCCAGAGGTAGAAGTAACATAAGTATTATAATAATTAAACTGTGTTGCATCAATTGCTGTAGCAGCCGTAAAACCAGAGTTACTTACAACAGTAATGGAAGTTCCACCAGGAATAGTAGCCACAACGGAAGAAGCAGCTCCTTGGGTAATGGTATCTCCTACTGCTATTCCAGTAGAACTTGTTAAATTCAATGTTACACCGTCCCCACTGACCGAGGTAATATTTATTAATAAGGCTTGCCCAATTGGATCTCCTGCAATAACTCCAGTATTACTGGTAACATTTAAAACACCAGTGGCCACAGAAGTAATTGTAAGAGGAATATCTACCTGATTTTTTACGAGAATTCTATCATTTGTTGCAACAGGAAAACCATCGACAAATAGGGCACCATTTGAAGTAGCAGTTAAAGTAGCCCCTATCCCAGAAACACCATTATTGTAGGTAGCAACTAAACTAGATGTGGTAGCTAATCGGACTGCTTGCTTAACATTTAAACCAGAGGCAGTAGCATCAACATACGCTTTGTCAATAAGATCCCCAGGATTTGTAAATGATTGCGCTGTTGAATAAGTATAGCGAACTCCATTTTGAATTGTAGCACTTGTGTCAGCCAATAAAATATTATTTCCGTCAGCCAATTTTGAGAGGGCAATATTTGCAGAGGAATTTATCTTAGCATCAGTAATAACTCCCGATCCAATTGTAGTTACACCAGTGTTACTAATTATAACATCACCACTTAAACTTTCCCAATGATTTGTGCTACCATCGGAAATAATAATCTGAGTATTTGTACCTGTGTTCAGTTTAGTAATATTAATTGCGGCAGTTGCAGAAACTTTAGAATCTGTGATAGTATTAGCTTGAATTGTTGTTGCCCCTGTATGGTCAATACTAACATCGCCCGACATGGAAACAGCTGTAGCAACATTGCTTAGATTTCCAATCAAAATATCATTAGTTGGCAGAGTTGCCGAAATTGTAGTAGTATCAACATAATTCTTTGTAGCGGCATCTTGGGCACTAGAGGGATCAGTCACGCTATTAATTTTGTGACTATTCATATTCAACACTTGATCTTGAGCACCAATGCCAGTCACGGCTGAAAAGTCACCTGCTGCTAAATTTGTATTTGTGATAGTTGCGGAAGCAATTTTTGACCCAGTAATAGCTCCAGATTGTATTGTAGTAGCACCTGTGCCACTAATAGCAACATCACCTGTGGTAGTAACCGCAGTGGGATACCCTGTAGAGACAGCTCCCACAATAATTTTTCCATCCCCAATGGAGGCTAATTTATCTAGTGTAATAGTATTCTCTGCAATTTTAGAATCTATTAATGTGCCATCCTGTGCCTGGGTGTCTAAGCGAATCTGAGTTTCTGACATTGTTATTTACCTCTTTTTCAAAATTTTATCTTGCATATGAAACTGTTATAATATCCCCAATATTTAATACAATACTTCCTGATAACTGAACTTGATTCACAGGAGTTGTTACAATAATATAATCCTTGCTTCCTCCAGGAGCTAAAACTAAACCATTCCAAGATACGATCTCGGAATTAGCTATTGGGGCATAGGACAAATTAAATTCTTTATTAGAGGGAACTGTAACAGTAAAAATATCTTTAACAAATAATCCGGTGGAAGCAGTAGAATTAATTGTAACAACTTGTCCAACTTGACTCAAAATAATATTCGTGCCTGAAACAAGTTGCACATTACCTGTAATAGAGGGATTTGAATCAATCTGTAAAGAGGCCACTCCCCCCGATCCAACATTTCCCCGTATTTGTTCTGGAGCATTAATATGTTTAAAAGGTACAGGAGGGGGATTTGAAGGATCAAGAGTTAATTTTACTTCTTCTTTAGATAATTTTGGTGCAATTATTGGTTGCACCTTTTTAACTCTCTTAGAAAGAGTACGCTTAGCTCTATGAGAAGGGGTCTCTATAGATGGTTTAGGATCTTTCATAAATTATTTAAACCTTAGTACTTAAGATAACTCACACGAAGGTAGTCACCAGTTTCAGGTGGGGCTAATAATGTAAATTGCTGGGGGATATTCAAAGTGAAATCAATACCATTCATAAGTTTAACACCATTAAGGTAAACTGACAATGAACTGCCTTTGAACGGATAAACAGTAGTAAAAAGTGTGTTTCCCTGCACAATTGTATCACCAGTAGTCATTCCTGTAGTGGCAGAAACAATCAAATGTGCGCCATCTACTACAGTTGTAATTGTGAATGGAATACCTGCAGTTGAATCATCAGCTGATCCAGGTACTAATCCTGCCGTACTTCCTACAACTAAATGAGTACCATCTGTTACTGCAGTAATGGTAGTGAATATTCCATTTACTAATCCACTTGGGGTTTCATCATTAATCAAATCACCTACTTCAACTTGAGTAGGAAAAGGTTGTTCAACAAATTGTGAAAACGACATATCTTGCACTGGAGAAGTAAGATCTAAACTACTCTCATTGTTCCCATTATCAAGTGCTGTAACTTTATAATACCAAGTTATGCCAAATGTATAAGGCACATTGTCAATATAAGAAGTTACATTAGCTGGAGTCGTTCCAATCACTTGGAAGCTACTATTATCTGTTGGTGAACTACTTCTATAAACTCTATAGACAGAAATATTTGGAGCTGGGTTAGCAGACCACTGGATCAAAAATCCACGATTAGCTAAAAGATTTGTTGAACGAATTCCTTGCACAACTCCAGGACCAGCTTGAGTAGTTACAGAACCTAAAGTTGTATAACCTGATGTTAGAAAACCATTAGTAGATTGCACACGACCATAATAAATTGTATTAGGTAGAAGATTAAAAAAAGTATAGGAATCATCTACAACTGTTAACCCAGTATCAAAAGAGACAAATACAAATGAGGGATCAGTCGAGAGTTGGACTTGATAAACAGTCCCATCATTATTAAAATTTGGAAGCCAATTGGCAGTAACCTGTGTCGAATAGATCCCACTAAAAGGTTGAAATATGGGAATTGCTGCTGCTGAAGTAAAAGTGGCTGGTGGGCCAAATCCAGTATTTCCCGTCCCAAAAGAATCTGTGGCAGCAGCAAGTCGTACACTAAAAAGTGTATTTGGAACTAGGGCTGATGCTGTAAGAGAGGTAACATTAAGCCAAACTGGAATAATAGAGAAAGTCCCGTCAGACTGTAAATACATTATCTGAGGAGCAAGATTAATTGTATAACTTAATTGAAATGCATAATAGGTAGATGAAGGATTACTATCTACACCCTTGGTAATAAGGGCTGAAGTAGCAGTAACTGAAGAAACTGATGGAGTTGTTGGTGTAAATGGCATGATTATTTCACCTCTTCAAAATCAATTTTCTCAAGTTGCTCTGCATTTACAGAAATTAAATCAATATTAACATCTTCTACAGATCTATCTAAATCAACAACTTCAACAATACCATTTGCAATCTTGTTGATAAAACCAATGGAGCCAGCTTCAATTTTCAGATCTATATTTTCTCCAGCAACTTCAGAAATATCATTCTTTTGGCCAACAAATAAATATCCATCATCATTATATATATTCGCTTTTATTTGCAGATTTTCCTTAACTAGAACTCTATCGCCAACTTTTAATACCTTAACTGCTTTCTTAATAATTTTCTCTACAGATAATTCAGCAACTTTATCCACGAATCCTGCCCCAAAACCTCTATCAAATCCCTCCGTTAGAGCTTGGGTAACATCTGACAATGAAAGTTCATCATCAGATGATACTTTTACCTCAAACGAGACACGATAGATTCCATTCAATTTGGAATCATCATGGCGTTCATCTTCTGGCAAATAATTATTGTAAGTCATAGGAGACCTCAATTATACGAGAGTTTTAGGGATTACACTTCAGAATTTTTACAAACGAACTTTAACAAACAATCCAACAAACCTTCTGTTATCAACTGAAAGGGCAAGACTTGTATTGGACCAAACATTGTAACTGGCATTCAGAGCAAGTCGTGTATCTTGAAATGAAGAAATGTCTTTAAATACTCCTGCATTGAAATCAAGTCCTGCACCTAAATCCAGTTTATGGAAATAGAATAAGTCAGCTCCTGCATGTATTCTTGGTGTCCCATCTAAAGAGCCACCTACTCCTAGATATGGCTTTGTCTCCACTCCCATTTTATGGTCAATTACAGTAATTGAGCCATCCCTATTCTCGATAATCTGGGTTGGGCGATCCGGGAGAAACGTTGTGGTTGTCTTTTTAGGTGTCACAATCTCAATAGTATGATTTGTAGGATTAACTACAATCTTCTCAGCCTGTCCTGGCTGTAGAATGGTGCTTGTAGCCTGTTTATCTTGCTTCTGCTGCACTTTATGGGCCACTTTGAATCCAACTAAGCCCAAAGCAATAGCACCCACTATAATGGCTGTTTTCTTCAAATTTGCTTTAGCTCGGTTTACTAGATTTGTCAGAATCATCTTCATTGCTATCTCCTTGCACATCTATATTCTTATCGTCTGTGCTACCACCATTCGTCCCTTTCCATACATTCACAATCTTATGACCTGCAAAGGCACCTATAACAGTTGAAAATATGATAGCGACAGGCTGAGTAACTTGCTTTGTAGTCCAAATACTGTAGGCACAACCAACTAAAAATACCAAACTCCAAAGACCAACAATTGGCCCACTTGGAATATCAAACACACTTAAACCTTTAGCTAAAATCTTTGGATATATTTTATTTATAAAATTCTTTAGCATGTCTAGTCTCCATTATACATCAAAATATTATACTTTATCCTCAGCTAACTGGGTATATATGAATCCCATAAGCTTATCAAATCGGCCTACTTTTATCATATCTTTTGGAATAACATCTTCAAGCAAAGGATTTCGGGTATACATCCAATCAATTGACTTGGATTCATTATTAAAAAAGCCATCTACTGCTTTTAAAGCAGCCACATATTGGCATTCAAATAAAATTTGGTCAAACTTTGCTTTTCTTTTCATTTAAATACTCCAAATATTCTAGATTGTCTAAAGGCACATGCTCAGTACACCATGGTTTATAAATAACTTCTAAAATATGGCCAAATCCTTCAATATCTCTATAGCAACCTAATTTCTGGGATAATCCGTGACAATTATCATGCCCACAAACTCTACAAACGCTTTCATACATTTTTCTGCTCATTGATATGGACTTCTATTTGATATTTACGTTGACCTGCATCATAAATTCGATGCCAATGTAACTCAGCTGCATTTTCCTTCTCAGTCTTCCCATTTCCAGCTTTACATTTAGTACGATTAAAGCGATTTATCCCATCTGTCCATTCCCATCCAAGAGTAGTTCCAAGTTCTTTAAAACCAAGAGCAACATAAGATTTGCCAGTTCCATATCTTAAATCACAGTAACTCACAATAGATTTATTAAACTGTTTCAAATAACTAACAAGTTTACCAAATCCCCCAACACAGGAGGTATTTAATCTAGTAGCAAAACGAGAAATTTCTAAGGCTCCATTTTTAAAGGAAGACCTATAAGATAAACATGAAATTAAAATATCATTATTATAAAGACCAACTGATCTTGCTGTATGATGAGGACCCATTAAATGATTACTTACAAAAAACTTATTTGCCTCAATATTGGAAACTTCTTTTATGATAAGCTTTCGTGCTGCAAATTTATACTGAGACAACCCAAAGAAATTTAAAATTATAGACTTTACAATATCTCCATGAAATCTAATCTCATCTTCATAGAATTGCATATATCTTAAATTAGTCTTCTCAAAGGCTATTCGTCTATTAAAATGATACTTCTTATCTTTATATAATTCATTATGAATAAACAAGCCATGTACATCAATAAATAAAACTTTTCCATTGTAGTTTAATTTAAAATCAGGACGAGAACGTTCATTATCTGTATTTTTTAATTCTTCAACTTCTTTATTCCATCGTTCAAACTGTAATACCGATCCAACAAATAACTCTTGAAATTTAGATTCTAAAGAACTAATGTAAGCTTTATACTTCCCAGTTTCATCTAAATTTTCTTCTAAATATCTAATAGCAGAATCAACACCGTATTTAGAAACTACTTTTTGCATTGTAATCTTGTTACCACCAAAACGCTGCCAAAAATCTATCAAAGGCTCATTAGTCCCAGGATGATAATATTTACATTTTGGAATACTACGATGCCCTAATAAAACATTCATTACCAAAGCGTCATAAGTCCCAAATTCCTTGTCAATAAAAGTAGCTTTTGCACCAACTTTTTTATAACTTTCAGGAACTATGACAACAATATCTTTACCATATAAATTATTCAATTTCTCTTGCACTTTCTCTAATTTAGATCTCTTGGACCGCTTGCGACAAGCTCCACCATGCAACACACGATAAATTTTAGACTTCCAAGGACCAAACTCTTTATCTATAAATGTGGCATAGTTATTTCCAGGAATAAAAGTTTCGGGAGCAATAGTAATTAAGTCACCATGTACTTTGATAAGTTGCTCTTGAATATATTGTAAGGAAAGTTTAATTCTCATATATAAAGTATATCAGATATTACAGAATTTTGCAACCTTTATTTTTCTGATAATCTTAACAAAAATTAAGATTAGGGTGTATTCCATGAGAAGGCACTGCCCAACGAGATCTTGAGGAACTGCCCGATCTGACTTTGGTAGCGGGGAGTTCCCAAACCGACTGCTCCCACAGCAAATATCTGCGTCTTTTTGAAATTAAGAATCATATTTCTATAAAATTCCAACATATTAGCATAGGATTGTGCAATCTTACCTACTTGATCTACATTCAAAGATAATCCATTGTCATTGTATTGGAAATCTTCCAAAGTTGCCCTTGCTTGCAAGAATAATTCAGTCATAAGTGAAATACCAAAATATAACAAATTAGCCAAAGTAGGATTTCCTGCAATATCCCCAATTGTAAAACTAGTAAATGGGGGAAATGCATTAATATCAGCCAAAATTAGATTAGCATACGCTAGAATTTTAAAATCAGGTGTGTTTCGACTAAAAATTTCAGGCATAAGTTTTCTAGATTGAGCAATCACTTGCTGTTCTGCACTTGTAAAAGGTACACCACACAATGACCCATTTGCTTGTCCACTTATTGTAGTGGTACTCGTTACCGTACCAAATGCTGTTGCATTTGTTCCAATATTATCATCTGCAGCAGATAAGCGTACTGAATAATTAGTCCCTGGTGTTAGTCCAGTTACTTGAATTAATGTAGATTGAATCCACATTTGGACTGGTTGCACGATTCCCTGTGCAGTAACGAATCCACCAGTCCCATTAAACATAACTTGCATAGCATACCAAGTACCTACTGGATTGCCATTGGGGATGACATTAATGGTTAGGTAACTTGTACCAATATTAGTCAGTAAGGGAGGTTGAGGAATTTGAAGACTCATAAATTATCCTTATGCTGCAACCGATAGTGCTACTCCATCGCTAAAACTTGCTACGAGTGTTGCGGAAGATTTAAAATTTGCTTCCCAATCCGACAACACGGTTACTGCAGCTACTCCACCAGCTAGTGCAGTTGCTCCAACTGTTACTTGAGCAATTGCTTCTGCTCCGGTATCAATTACTGCAGACACTAAATAAGTAGAAGCGGATGAATTATAATAAGAAAGTCCTGTATAGGCATTCCAACCATTAACTGCAGCCTGAACTTGCTGTGCTGAGGATTGTCCACTAACGATATGGACAGTAATAGCATTACCAGAAACTGTAACATATTCTTGTCCAACTACAGTGGCATCACTCACATAGGCCACTGTAACACTGCTTGCCCCATAAGAAGTTGCAGTATAAACAATATTCTGAATATGGGCTGATGCCTTTGTACCAGATGTTAGGGCAGCATAGGGTCCCTTCACCGAAGAAGGATCTCTATTTACATTAACATAGTATAATGCTTGACCTTCAATAATTGTAGTGCCATCTGCAACTAAGAATGGAACGTATTGTAAATCATTCTGAAGATAATACATAGTTGAATCACTTCCAGCAACAAATTTTGCTCTAAGAGTCTTCCATGTATTCCAATCTATTTCATACTCTTGTAAGTAGCTCATATTATTTCTCCTTAATTCAAACTAAAAATTTATTTATCTTCTTTTACGTCTTTTTCTACCCAGGCATTTATTGCCTTAGAATTATGAACTTCTATTAAAGAATATTGTGTGTCACATCCGAGACATACGCGAATGAGAAAATTTCTTTTGCCTCTTTTTATAATTTGCTCTTTATAGCGTTTTCGGCTGCATTGAGGGCACATTTTTAACCTTCTTTCACATAACTCTCTCCAACATTGTATTAAACTCGACATAATCATCAGGTAAAACCATTCCACTTTTTCTATGCATATGGGGTATTTCTAGTCCTGCTGCCTTACAAGCCTTTGACACAAACACACTGCAAATTTCAGTATGCCTAATTGATAGCCAACCTGTCAACAATAATAAAACATCATACCATTCACCTGTATGGCTATATGCCCAAGTTAAGATCTTTTCTCTCTGAGCATCGGTAAGATCTTTAATTCTACACACTTCAATTTGTTCACGATTTTTATAAGTCGAAAAATCTATTGTCGTTATGTGAGTTTTGGGCCATACCGCTTCTACTAGTAGATTTGTATCCCCTGCTACGAGAGCAACATGGCAATACCTAGCTTGCTTTGGGACATGGTAGAAAGTACACTGGCCCCAAACGATCAATCTCTGAATCCAAGTTGACCTATGCGTCTCTCTAAAAAGAAGAATATCGCAAGGCTTTAACAATTTTTTATTTATCATTTTATTTAAATATATACTATATAAAATTTGTTCTCTTTAATGGTCATGAATATAATTTTTACATTAGGATTATTATTTAGCCAAGTTTGAACTTCAACTGGATTAGCATCATCAGAAACAGAAATTACAGTAATTATCATTACCTGTATCCTATCAAATTAACACATAAGCTAACCGATGTGCTACCCACATTAACATAAGTTGTACGAAGATACATGTTTAGCCCATTATATGTTGGTGGAAGAGTCTTAACAGTATCTACTGTAAAAGACTTTGTATCTGAGCCGATAACTCGATATTTATTTGCATACTGTGACAATTGAATAAAATTAGCCTCAGAAGAGACATCATTATTATTGTATACACCCGCTTCAAAATTGATATAGTCACCAAAATTGGAACCATCCCAATGAAAGTCAATTCCTTGAAGTTTAAAAGGAAAAGAAAAATTTGTCTTAAGATAACCTGTTTGACCTGCTGGAATTGAAAGAATCCCATTGCTTCCATCTACCCAATAAGACAAATTATCAACAAACATAGCAGAAGCATACTTAGGAAGTCCATCTGTACTTCTATATTCAAGAGGCTGATTACAGTTTGCTTTATGATTTATTTCAAAATCTAGTTGATTGGGTCCACCATCTTTTGCTATAAAAGTCTCCCAAGAAATATTAGATTCTAAAGCAAATACTTGATAAGTATCACCAGTATCCAGAAACTGAGGAAGAAGATTCTTAGTAGAAATTAATGGCCAAAATGTGGAGTAATCCAATGGAGCTATTTTCATTTTATACTCCTGCGTAATAATATACGTTTACACGCCATATTACGCTTGGTGTTGCTGGGCAAACAATTGTTGTTGCAGTATTCACAACAGCTGAACGTATTGGTAAAGCTGGAGCATAAACATAGCTAAGTGTTGCACCAACTGCCTGAGCTGTTCCAAAGGTAAATACATTAGCAGTTGGAAAATTAGTTGTTGTGACAAGAATAGGAGTAGCAGATCCAGTAATTGCAGCAGTGGCATATTTTATAATCTCAATCATAGTTATATAATGAAAGTCAGCAGCTACTGCAGGAAGAGTGGCTGTTACAGCAACCCCTGTTGCAGCTGTAGCTGTTACCGATAGATTTGC
>Ga0302186_10002519_pt1 | contig 14016 bp, 6 predicted proteins | sample II_Bog_E1_2_FD_198782 | JGI IMG/M metagenome (GOLD analysis project Ga0302186, IMG submission 198782) | Peat permafrost microbial communities from Stordalen Mire near Abisko, Sweden - II_Bog_E1_1 | ecosystem: Environmental > Terrestrial > Soil > Wetlands > Peat | place: Sweden: Abisko, Stordalen... | reverse complement strand
CCAAAGTGATTCGATGTAAATGACACTTTCGAAAGTTACCGAGATAAATCTTCGATTATGTAATATAACCGAGTCTGAATAATTAGAATCTGAAGTCAAAGACCTGCTGAAGAACGATATTTGGGGTCTTATCGCTTACGTAAAAAGCAACAAGCCAACACAGCAAAACATGTTGGGCGCCATTGTGAAGGGCTGTACTTAAGAAATTAATGAGTAGAACTGCGAACTATTCGTATAACTATGTAAGAATGCAAACATTTTCCATTTAGATGTTTCTGGGCCTCTAGTAGAAGCTGCCATGAGGTATTTGAACAGGAATTTGGAAAATGATGCAATTCTTGGCCTCTTACGATTTGTCTTATCAAATTCATTATCTCTCACAGAATTCGATTTGGCAACTGTAACAAACTTCTAAGATCGGTACTACACAGCTATTGAGAGCTTTTTTAATCAAAATCCCAAATTTAGATACTCAAATAGAACTCCTTTTCCTCCTACACTATTTTGTTTCACCAAACCTCTTCTGAATTAAATAATGTCTCACTCTGATAAGTAAATGATAATCTTCAAAAACTTTCATCTCATATTTTAAACAGAGCTCCTCCATATCATCGGGTACAGTTTCAACGACAATGAATAAGATTTATGGAGATTTATGGAACTTTTTACTAAGTTGACCATGAGTCATAACAAACTTCTGTATGACACGGGCTTCCTTGACCTTCTTAAAGCTATGACTCAACATGCATTGTTGAAAGAAGAAGGCTATTTCAGGACACTCAGAAAACCTACTGAGATATTCGAACAAATTTTATGTCTTGCTACTGAAAGAAAGCTGCCACGATTTGATGATAACTTTATAGATAACTTGCTTAAACATGAAAAACATTTTATTGATACCTTAATGAATGCACCAAGGATGCTCGAATAAAAGTCTGACTCCACTTTGAAAAATTTCTTGGTAGAAATCCAAAAAAACAACAAAGATATTGAATTTGATCAGCCATATATGTGTTCTTAGTTAAGTGTGGATGATCAGTCATTGGTTGAAGCGATTAAACTAACCCATCTTCTCCCAAGTCAACATATGTTATATAAATATTGCCTCCAATAACACAACTATACATGCTGTCACCCTGCACTAAATTTTTTCTAGTTAGATACGGGACAAGGCAAGACTGCTTTGTGTAGGTTATTAGCCTTTAATTGGGCTAAAAATAGAGAGCTTGTCATCATATTGAACAATTCAGTTGAACTTACTCTGAGAGATTGCTTCGATTCTGGCCAACTTGCTCAGGTATCAGATTTAAAGGTACTTTAATTATCAAAAAAGTTGCTCCAGGCAGACTTACACGAGTAGCTTTCATACGGAGGAATTATGTACGCAACAAGCGAGACCTTCTTTTCGTTGATCTAAGACATCAATTAAGATTTAATCTCATCAGCAACTTTTATAATTGATGAATTCGATAGTTTGCTTTTTGAAGACGTAAATTTAGCCAACCAATGTGTCAAATTATTTCATCAAATATCTCGATTGTATTGCTTTAGTGGGTCTCTTTTCTTAAAAGAGCATATCAATTTTTTGAAAGAATATTGCGACTCGCCACTGCTTAATTTTTCCTTGATGAAATCTGAGAAAATTTAGCTAAAGTGCCTCAAAAAAGTAGCCTTCACAAATCAAAAAGACCAGTTAAAAAGGATTAAAGAGCAATGTGAACAATTGAAATTATGCTGTCCCACTATCATTGTCGCACCAGAACAACATAAGAAGTTGGCTAAGTCTCTCCAAACAAAAACAGGCGCAAGTGTTGAAGATATAGTCAATGCAACACCAGAATCAGTGGATAGCACTCTGAAGCATTTTTTAGACAAGCATTAAGAGATGTATAAAATTGTAATAGTCAGTTCATAACAAGCACGAGGATTAGACTTCTGGACCAATGACTCTGTTGAGAAATGTGGTGGAGTAAACTTAATAATAGCAGAATTACCAGTGCTTTTCCTTCACTATCAGCAATATCTTGGGAGAATTGGCAGAATAGGGATGCAAGGATAATATTCAGTTATTATTAAACATAACGATGCACCTTCAAATAACGATGAGAATTGGGTTCAATAATAACTTGATGTCCTTGAAAAGAATGAATTCGGTAGAATGTTACAATTCAGAATAGATGCCCAGAAGATTAAAAAGGAGATGATCTTTGTTGAAACTGAAGAAGCAATTGAAAATGAAGGGATGGACTCTGAACAATTCGTGAATGGATCAATTGAATCTGAACAAGAAGAAAGTGAAGAATTTGTTGTTGGCACTCGCACAAAAAAAGGGCTCGTCTAAGAGAAACCTGAGGACAAGAGCTTTAGGAGTCTTTTATACAGTAACCAATCGATCTAAATTGGACATGTTGTACAAAACAACAAAGATTTAGAGATGCTTGATTAATAATCAAACAGTGTCAATGATAGCGGCAAGTCTTTTGATGCTCAATAATTGGATAGCAAGCTTGTGAAATTACAACAGAAACAAAATTAGAAAGCGAAAGAAGGGAACAGTAAGAAAAAGAGAGAACAAAAGGAATAAGACAAAGAAGATAAACTCTTAGAGAAGCAGGAATAAAACATTGCCCAAAGCAAAAAGTAATCTGCAAGCGTAAAAATTGATAAGAAAAGAACTGGGGTGTCGAAGGAATATGAAGAGTGTAAATTTTGTGATGAACTTTTGATTGAGCCTCATGTTTGCAAAAAAATTAAGAATGATGTATAATCGTAGCTTTAAACAATCTTACAGAGAGACATTGATATTGATGGGCAATATACGCTGTAAAAAGTCATTGATTTCTAGCAGAAGAATGTGTCTGATGAAGATATCATAAACTTGGAAATCAAGGTTGATATGTTTGGAGCTTTGGGAAATAATGGACCTTTGCTCTAGAAACGACTCAAAGATACAAGAGAGACTGAATTGGTGAAGCAAACGACCAGAAAATCAACAAGAAACAAAAAACTGAAGGTTTAAGCTGAAGTAAGTAAAGAGAAAACTCAAAGGGAAGTTATTGATGAAGGTTATTTCAAAAATTACAGCGACTCTTCTATTCACAAAGAGATGTTAAGTGATAAGGTCAGGGTAGAGATGTACTAAAAAGCTATTGAGTTGGCTTGTAAAGGTAAATAAGTATTAGATTTAGGTTGTGGGAGTGGAGTTTTGAGTGCACTTGCTGTCAAAAGTGGTGCAGAATAAGTCTATGCAGTTGACAATGCTGACATTAAAGACATAATGACTGAACAATTAGGGAAAATGGAAGTTGATTTTACAAAAATTAAGTATATTTAAGGATAAATTGAGTCCTTTACTACTGAAGAAATACCTCAAGTAGATGTTATCGTTTCTGAATGGATGGGATACTTCCTACTTTTTGAAAATATGATAGGCTCTTACATTTACGCAAAGAAATATCTGAAGGCTGATGGAATCATGATACCTTAGTAAGCTGGTTTGCATTTACATCCTGCAGCATATGACACTAAAGGAAACAAAATTACAAAGAAACATCTGCAAGGTAAACATAAAGTTGTTAAGATTGCACTATGTAAACCTGAAAACCTTATTTAAGAAGAATCAGTAGTGATAAATACTTTGGACTTTACTGGTGCCAACCTGCAAAATCCCTTGGATCAGGGATTTTCTTATGACTTTGGGATTACTGTAGGCAAATAAGGTTTGTTCAACGCATTTGTTGGCTCTTTTGATGTCAAACTTTATGAAGGTGTATTCCTTAACACGATGCCAACCTGCCAAGAGACACACTGGAAACAATCGTTGTTCTTTATTGATAATCCTATCCAAGTATCCGAGGGCGATACCATTGAAGGAACAATTAAGGTGAACGTTGATCAAGAAAACTACAGAAACTTAATTGTCAAATTCACTTACGAAGTGGAAGGCAAAGGAGGTTCCAAAGCTGAAGAGTGCTTTACATTTGAGTGAGAAAGAGAATAACAAAATAAGTAAAACTTGCTGAGTTAAACCAGCCTCTTTTAATAATTGCTTAATTCAATTCAAACAAATTTCACCATATCTTGTTATTCTATTTCTCTTTACACAATATATTTATTGTCAAATGCAAACTGTCTTGCTTTCCATTCCTTAATTTCACTGTTTCAATTATCAATCTCTTTTCAATTCAGTTGGATGTCTGTTTGTCATTCTCATCTCTTAATTTAAACTCTTCGTTCCTTTCAATATTTTCGTGCTTTCATTCTTTTCATTTTATTTAATTGATTATAACTTTTAATTTGAGCGTCTATAAATTTTGAATTAAACAAACGGGAGAACAGAACTTTGCTTGTAATCATTTGACATAATTGAAATCATTGCCAATATATAAGTCCACAAACGACTCTTGTGGTGGTAAAGCGAACTTAAAACCATTTTGAAACAAGAAGTGTTGTACCCATAAACCAAAGCTTTTCTAGCTATAGCAACTTTGCTCGCTCAACAAGGTTCCAATTTCGTCAGCGAGCGCACCCAATTACTACCATACCCAGCAATTTCTTCCAAGGTATTAAATGCATTCAATATTAAGCTCTTCTTTTCAAGGTAGAGTATAGGGTTGGTCAGTGTAAAGTGGAAGTGAAATTTTTGTCGTCTCAAAGATCTCTTAAATCGACGGTTGATTTTACTTTCAGTGTTTTCTTCACTCAGAACTTCTTGGAAAGGGTCTTAGTCAGGGATTTTATTTGTTTGTCTTCAGTTTACTTTTAACCACCAACCTTTACTTTTGAATATTAAATATAAGCAGGAAGAAACTAAAAAAAGAAGAAAGTCAAAGCGTTGTTGATTATGTGAAATTCATGATGATATTATTAGATAAGAAAGTTTTATAGCAGACAAAGTTTGCTTCATCGGAATTCAAGAAGCTGTCGTAAAATTTGGTTATTCATGGTTTTAGTTTAATTAAATGGTTAAAATTATTCTCAGCTCTTTGTTGTGTCTTATTTTATCTTTTGAATAGGGCCATTGGATCAGGATCATCAAAGTTTGTGCATTTGTGAGATCTTTTAAATCTATAGTATACTTGGCACCTCGAGTTAGTGCGGAATGACGCTGTGCAACCTTTTTTATTATGTTAGCAACGCCACTGAACGTGTGGATTTGTTCCGCCTCTGAAATAACCTTAGTATACAAAATTGTTGGATGTTAAAGCGAAATTCCTTTTTCTTGTTTGTTTTACTTTGAATTTATCAGAAACTTGTCGGTAATCGATTTTTTGGTCTGTTTTAACCATATTCGCTTTGGGTTGGAATATTTGTTTGTTTTTGACACGTGTGTAAATTATATAAATATTTATTTGAGCGATTAAATACTACGTTTGTTTGAGCGATTGGGTTAATTTAGTTTGAGCGATTGGGTTAATTTAGTTTGAGCGATTGGGTTAATTTAGTTTGAGCGATTCGGTTAATATAAGTTCGAGCGATTCAATTTAATAAATTAGTTTGAGCGATTCAATTAGTTAGAGCAATTAGATTAATTTAGTTTGAGCGATTCGATTAATAATAGTTAGAAAATAAATAGGACACGTATTTAAATTTAATATTAAATAATGCAAACAAAAACTATAACTCTTGGTGACGGGAAATCTAACAAAAGATTTCCAATTTCTAAAAGCTATGATCAACTAAAGTAGAAGACATTAGAAAGATTTTAAGATATAAAAGAACCTTTTAAATTCTAATATGAATGCGATAATGACAAATTTGACATCGAAAATGAGGCTGACTTAGGGGATTTTTTTGAAGGCACGTGCACAAAATTGACGGTCATACAAATAAAAAATCTTGTTAAAGAACCTTGTATTGAAGTTTTATTTAATGATAAACTCATAGAATTTCCAAAGATCTAAGAATTTTCAAAGCTTCTTGATGAATTTTCAAATAAATTATAGCTTCCTAGCAAAGTTGGTATATAAGTCTCATATGAAATTGATGGTGATAAAATTGATATAGAAGCCTAAGATGAATATACTTTATTCTTAGAAGAAGGCTTAAATATTCCTCTTTTGTTTATCTATTAACCTAAAACCAAAACAGAACAAATTCAGGATACTCTGGATGAATAAAGTCTTCTTTAAGGCAGGTTTGAAGAATAGAAGATTGGTCAAAATTAAGCCTTATAGGAAAATAACATTTTTGACAAAAAACATAAGGAGTTGTTTGACATGAAGCAAGAGACTAATGATATCTGTTACGCTTAACCTTAATAAGAGAGTGATTATATAGCCTAACAGAGTCCAAAAGATAATAAAATTGAGGAAGAAACTACTTCAAATAACATTCCCTCCAAAATCTCTAAGCCAAAAGAGTTATAATTTGAGGAGTTATCTGAATAAGATTAAAAATTATTCAATTACTTTTAGAAATAGACTCTAGAAAGAATCAAGAAAGAATATATGAACTATGTTTCAAAGAACCTGAAATCTGAATTAGTCTAGTATATGAGATAATAATTTCCTATCATATGCAATGACAATAATACCTCTGATTAAGATCCCACAGGGTAGCTTAAGATGGCATTCAACGCTTTGCTTGATAGTGACTAAATTGTGTCACGAGTACTTTAAAGGAAGAAGATCTCTGTTAAAAATTTTTAATAGTTTTCTGAAACTTTAACACCAGAAATTAAGGAGTCTTTCTACAATTTCTGCTCCATTGAAATAGACAAGAGGCTTGCATCAGGTCAGGATTTTAAAACCTTGTTCACTCATGATTTATTTGTCCAAAATCATGATCATCCTTTACATAGCTTTGACGATTATAAACTAATTGTATTTATGGCCACTAGACTTGTAGAGAAAAGCACAAGAGTATTTTCTCTCTATAGCAGAATACCAGGCAAACCATTGCCCTTTGCATTTAAGAGCATAGATGATAAATAGACTATCATTATACCACTCTCATCATACTAGGAAATCTTTGAGAATGGATATCCGAATTTGATATCACTTGGTCCAGCAAAATGTGGAAAATCAAAGCTTCTGAATCAATTATTCCCTCCTATATTTTAATTCGCTGAAGATCTTGATAGATCAATGTATCCTCTTCACTATGGTGTTAATGTAATATGCTCCACTGATTAATTTGAACTTGGATTCCATACATTTGACTTTAATATGAATTTCTCATCACACGATTCACAATTCTCTGAAGAAGTTGATGAAATAATGGAAATTCTTGAAATATTCCCTAAATAAGGCTCAAAAATCCTGCTTCATTCAGTTAGCGAAGATGATTTTTCTTCAAATATTAAGACACTAATATAAAGAGGTTGGAAGTCTGACTAAATCTTTTTCCTTCTTAGAGACTGCAATGAGATTCTGATGGCTTTCGATATGGCTATGGAAGAATTTCATTTCGAAAAGGATCCTTAACTGAAATTTATTAGGAAGATAGAAAAAACTAATGTCTTTGAGTCAGAACTTAATAAGCTTAGAGTAAGCTTGCTTGCATGGAGTAAGAATAATTACAATATGTAGCTTAGCTATTATGATTTTGAAACTTGTGCTAAAAAGGCTATCTCAAAAAAGAAAAGTTTTTAAATTAACCTTGTTGACGAATAGGATAAAATATTTGAAGATAAAGTTAGTAAAATTTTAGCAAAAGTTTAGCCTACTAAGGAGAACAATTATAACTTACATAATGAAATCTTTAAAGCAATTTTGCTGAGAGATTAGATAATGTAATGTGATATTAAATCTGGAAACGCCCATAAAGAAGAAGATTAAAAAAAGAAAATTAAGATAATAAAGGAATGTACTGAAAGGAAACAATAGCTGGATTAATAACTCAAATCACTGGTGCCTCACTAATCAATATACTTATTTGATGAAATAATAAGATAAAAAAGTCTAAAAAATATGGGAATTTTTGAGCGCTAATTAGGTTGTTGGTAGGATCCTATTCTTGCACCTAAATATAAGGAGAGAAAAATTAAATCTGAGAAAAAATAAATATACGATTAATAGCTAATTAAGCATGCCGTTGCAACTAATGAAATTTAAAATGATTAATCTAAAACTGAGACCTTCAAGAATGATGTACTCTCTGCTGAGGAGATTAAAGAAATAGAATCAGAAATAGATGTCTTGAAGGGTTAGATAAGAAAAATTTCAAATGATATTGACAAAATTAGAATTTCAAAAGAGCATTTCTTTAGAGAGCTTGATTATATCTATGAGATACTATAATAGCTAAATTTAGAAATTGGCAACACCTTTAACAAAGAAGAATACCTAGATTCTTTCGTGTAGTTTGTCAAAAATGGTTGTGAATTTGAATTCATTGATGGCGAGAATAATAGATTCCATGAAGACACTGTAAGTGAAATATTAAAGAGGGTTGAGGATGGTGATGAAACAAGTCCCTTTGTAATATCTATAATTGGACCATAGAGTACCGGCAAATCTACACTTTTAAACTTTTTATTCAACACAAGTTTTTTAGTAAGTGCAGGAAGGTGCACTAAAGGTATGTATGCATCCTTATTTGACACTGATTACGAAAAGGCAAGAAGAGTATTAATTTTAGACTCTGAAGGTTTATTGTCAATAGAGAAAAATGATCCAGCATACGATAAAAAACTAACTACTTTAGGAATGGCGCTTTCATAAGTCTTGCTAATAAATGTTATGGGAGATTTTAACCAAGCAATGAAAGAGATTTTAGCAATGTCGCTTTTAGCTGGAAACTAATTAAAAGTCTTTCTTGGAAAAAGACCAATACTAATATTTGTTCTTCGAAACTGTATAGATGATGACATCTCAAAAATGAGAGAGATTGTTGACAAAATTGAAGACGAATTAAAAAAGGTAGCTGAAACTGTAAAGGTTAATCTTCATGATATTGTTGACTATAGAGGAGACTAAAATTTTTGTCTCATGTATTCAGCTTATAATAAAGATGATTAAACTAATGAAGGAAAGAAACTATACTCATTTTGTGTTGTGAATGACTCTTTTAGACATAAATCAACATGGCTACTCTAAAAAATCTTTAATGAAGCAGAAGATCCAAAACTTGATAGGCATTAAAACCTTAAAGAAGTTGTGAAAAAGGCAAAAAATATATGGACTGCTTTGGGCAGTTATAATTAACTCTTGAGCCTAAAATCTATATCAGAGATGAATGATAGGTAGGAACTATAAGGAAAAGTTAATGAAATTAGATAGTAGCTTATTGAAAGAGATAGGTAGGAGGAGGAACAGAAGATAAATTAAGATTAAAAAAATTTGTCTTAGAGGATAGAAGAGGAGCTTGAATATCAGGAGCTAGATATTGAAAAATTAAGCGATAAATTAAATAATATCAGTTCCGAATTTACTTAAAGAGTCAAGACTGCTTATGAGGAACGAACCTCTGGAAGTAAAATTGATAAAGCTTTGATTTAAGAGTATCTGGAAATGCTGACAATAAGTGTTAGATTAATAATTAATAGAGCAAATGATGAACTTGAAAGAAGGAAAGCCTTTTCAGGTATTATGAATTAAGTAGATTTAAAAAAGAAGCAATTGAATGAATATATGACTTCTTAACTTCAAAATAATGCCTCAAGATTAGAAAAAGCCGATGAAAATGAAAAGAAAAATTTATGTACTCAGCTTGAAAAGAATTTCGGAGAATAAATGAAATAGCTCTAAAATTCGCTTCATGATGGAATCAATGATAAGATGAAAAATGACTATGATTTATGCATGGATGCATATAAATTTATGCAATAAGTAATAAGTTAAGAGGGTCTAACAGGAAAAACATTCTTAAGCTAGAATCATTTGGAAAAGGCTAACAGGGAAATTAATTAAGGTCAAATTTATCCAATTGAGTGGGTTATTATTAAACCAGAGGATCCTTCTGAAAAATATGATCCTACTGAAAATTTTGATGAAATCCTTCCTTACCTGATTGAAGTGACCGGATATGACTCTACCACATATTATAATTAGGTGTATTCTTAATAATCAAATGGAAGAAATGATATATAAGAAAATATTTAAAATGTATAACCAAGAATAGGAGAAGGTGATCAAAATACTTGGGACAAAATAATGAATTTTATTTTTCAGAAAAAAGTAATTGGAAATTCAAGTTCTCATGAAGAACAAAAGTAAACTGCTAAGCCTCCAAAATAAAATGCTTATAGTTAAGAAATTCCTCAATAAAAGAGAAATAAACATTAATAAAATAAAAACTCTGGATATATTGAATAAGCAAATTCTCATCAAGAATACATGAGCATATAGCATTAAATTGAGTAAAGAGTTGCAAATATACTTTAAAAAAGAGGCTTATTATCATTTTTAGAAATTAGAGAAGGTCTTCATGGATCATTAACAAAGATTTAAAATTCATCTGGAATAAATATTTCTATGATGCAAACTATACTAAAGAACATAGAAGAATTGTTATAGAAATCTGAAGAGTATTATTTTAAAGATCACAAAATACATTTCAAGAAAGGATATATTGAATAACTTGTTACTAAAGTACTCTTTTATGGACTCCTTCAATATTACAAAAAAACTTAAGCTGAATAAATAAAGATTTAGAAGTAAAAGTTTAAAGAAGAAATGGATAAAATGAATGAACTATTTAAAGCAAAATTGAAATCCTTTTTGGGTGATTAAGAAAGTGCTGATTTAATAGCGAAGTTAATGTATGATACATTAATTGAGAACTGTAAAAATCTATCAGCAAAGAAATATATAGAATTTCTCAAAGCAAATACTACTATATAGCCAGCTGAGTTAATGGATATTGGGGATAAAATTTTAGATTCAGAATACAAGTATTAGAAGAAAGATTTCGTCGATTGGGCGACAAATGTTTCTGTATATCTTGATCGAATTTTCGATAAAGAATTTAAAAATAGGCAAGATGAGCAATAAAAAAAAAATTTCTTAGAAAGGAAGAATGAAATCAATGAGAACTTCAAGAAATTGAAAAGTATTATAGAAAATACATTAACAGCCTTTAAGAATCTCTAGCTATCTACAATCGTAGATAAAATTAAAGAAAAAGATCATGAAGTTGTATAAAAACTGATACATTAATTGCTGATTAAGTTTCTCTGCTAACCCAGTTAAATAAAGGATATTGTTATACTCATAAATGGATATGTTGAAATTGAAAATGATAAAATATCAGTTTAAGATGCTGAAGATTTTAGCAAAATTTATGCTAAATGCTTTGAACAAAAAGATATTTTTGGATAGAATGCGAACATTGTCAGTGATGGAAAAATAAGAAATCCCTCTATCTTTGTTCAATAAGTTTCCAAAAAGCTTGAAAATCTCACTGGCAATTTAAATAAGTGGATAGAATAAACATTAAAAATTCCTTGTGTAGCCCAAGCGGACATAAATTCAATAATGTCAGATAAAAAGGAATTTGCTTTAGGATGTAGATAAGTTTGCCCATATTGTGGAGCTAAGTGCACAGAGGATGGTGGAAATGGCCATTCAAAACATAAAACTAATAGACATAGAATAATGGGATTGAGAGGCTCTCATAAAATGGTAGGTGGTTAAATCGCACTTTTAGAAATGTGTTGCACAAGCACCTAAGCTTAAAAGTCTGTATGGAAAGATTCAAACGTCAAAGAAGCGGCTGCATCAACTTCAAACTAGAGTATAGATGCATCAGTTAGATAAATGATAGAAGAATAAAAATGTACAATGGGTAAGCTTAATTTCACTCTAGCATGGTCAGATCCTAATGACTTAGATATGTTCATTACTTGCCCTTGTGGTTCCTAGATTGGATTAGGTGGTAAGTGTTCAACTTGCGGTGGGACATCAGATTGCGACATGAATCATGTAGGACCTTGCCATGCTACTGCACCAATGGAGCATGTTTTTTACAATGATTAAGCATAATAAGGTACATACACTGTCTTTGTGAGGATGTTCAGAGCTTAAAAAACTTACAATGGAATAACAGGAGGACCATCCAGCTCATTTACTGTAAAAGCCCATTCAGGAACCGAAAATTATTAATAGTGGTCACATACTTTGTCTCAAGGTTAAAATGTATCATGGTCATTTGTTTATTCAAAAAGTTTGAAGTTCTACGATCATTGCTAAAAGTACTATGATAACTGGATCATTACAGAAGGTAGCAATTTAAACTCGGATCTTGAAAGCAAATGCATACTTGCGATGGAATTTAATAAGGCAGCAATTAAGGAAGCAACTAAATTGAACTGAAATTGAATATCATGAAAATAATTTTGTTAAAAACAATTTAATATCTAAACTACTAATATTTGTATTGGCGGGGTTTAGTATTAGAGGGTAGGGTCGGTTCACAAAAATCATTTTCATCTTGGGTCAGCCCATCTTCTGGGGATCTATCTTGGGTTATGAGACTAAGATGATCCTGATTTCTTAACCTCCCTGCAGTTGAGGGTCTTAAGTTATTTTGTTCTTTTCTTTTGCTTATCTGGCTTTAGGTTTGCTTTGATTATAATATTAAACTTTTAATGTCAAAAAGAACGAAGCCTACAAACAAAAATTGTATTCTCTCCTACACTTACCAAGGTCGGTGTATCAGGTATGCTCCTCCAGCGTAAATATATGGGGCATTTGTCATTCACCAGAACCCAAGATAAGAGTCCCGGTTGAGTTGAGCTTCCAAAAAAAAAATCCATTTTTGAGGCTCCATGGACACCCATGAATATGGTGCATGCATAGATTATGATGGAGAAATGAAAAATTTTCGGACTCATGGAAGAAAGCCATGGTGGGATCATATTGCAACAACAAGCCATGGTAGTAGCATTGAGATAGTCTAGTTGAGTTTAAGGTTAGAAGTTTTTGAAGTTGAGATGAGTTGGTATTATCAGTTTTCTAATGTTGATGACTTGTAGATTGAGTGTTGTTCCTAAGGTAAATTTTAGACATCAAATTTCAATTCTCCAGCTGCCAATTTCCGTCTCAAGCTTGCAACCACGCTGAATGCTATCGAATAACATAATTTTTAAGCTATGATTTATTCTGTATCATACGAATGGGGTTTAGTATTAGGGGGTAGGGTCAGTTTGATTTTTTCAATTGTCTGCTGGACGCTCCCATATCCTTATTGGACTTACTGGCCGATACTAATTAGACGATTCATGCATTATCAGCCTCCCCACGATAGAGTGTCCTGAGATATTTTGTTCTCTTCTTTGCTTATCTGGCTCCGGGCCCACTTTATTATAATATTAAACTTTAACTTTAAATCTTTAATGGCGAAAGGGAAACGAAAGTCCAGAAAGGCTAAGAAAACTGTCAGACCCTTCAAATGCAAGTACTGTTTCAAGCACTTTGCTTCTATGCCATCTCGGTCAAAACATCATGCTAATATCCACTTCGAAATTCACTCAGTGATGCGATACACAAGAGCAATTAAAGGAATCGAATGTAAATTATGTTCAAGAAGGTACTCCTGCAAATAAAGTCTTTGCCGACACACAGCCCACAAACACAAAGAGCTTACAAAGAACTATTATAAATGATAGGGCATGTTTCGCCGATAAAACCCCTGATATGAAATTGCTCTTATCTAAAGCTTCAGGAAAAAAAGTTGGTCGGGGTGGAAAAAAGGTTAACCATGTTTACCTCACATTTGACCAAAGGATGATGATAAAATGAAAATTTCCAGACTCATGGGGAAGAATTTATGATGGGTCATATTACAATATGGAGCCCGTGAGAGCAGCATTCAGACAATCTGAAATGATTTTGTGGTATAAAGTTTGTGATATTGAGTTGTTTGGATATTAGTGTATTTTTTATGGTGATGGTCTGTAGGAGAACAATGTCCTTGTGCGAAATTTCAGACCTCGAATTTCGAATCTCCAGCGGGCAATTTCTGTCTCAACGTCACAACTAGGTCTTATTATAGTCATAACCTTAAGTTTTAATCATTGATTCATATCTATATCATTGAATGGGGTTTTGGGGTTTTGGGGTTTTGGGGTTT
>Ga0302186_10002516_pt1 | contig 14022 bp, 15 predicted proteins | sample II_Bog_E1_2_FD_198782 | JGI IMG/M metagenome (GOLD analysis project Ga0302186, IMG submission 198782) | Peat permafrost microbial communities from Stordalen Mire near Abisko, Sweden - II_Bog_E1_1 | ecosystem: Environmental > Terrestrial > Soil > Wetlands > Peat | place: Sweden: Abisko... | reverse complement strand
CACCCTTAATGTCGCGTCATCCTGATCTCAATGGCCGCATTGATACTGTGGACGGCAGTTCTGATCGAGATGTTTCTCCGAATATTACTCAACATAAAGTAGACATTGATTTTTCGACGAATTCCTCGAAATTCGCAAATACCAACCCAGGAGCCTTTCAATTGGCCTTGATGAACACCTTTTTCGCGGGACAACAAATAAACAAACGGAATTTGGTCGGTGGTTCCCCCAAAAAGGAAATCAAAAACGCAAGCCATTTGTTCGATAATATGATGTTCAATGAAGAGGAAGTTGTTTTGATCAAGGGAAAGAATAGAAATGTCAAGAAATTCACTTGTTTGCCTAAATTGATCACACCCATCGCCTGTGAAGAAGTGGAAGAAGAAGATAAGAAGACTTTGGATTAATTAATTCGAAAAGAATTTAATTGGATTTTGAACTGTGTATTTATTAGAGGACGAATACGATAATTTTTAGTTATTCATTGAATTTCTCCTCTTTTTCTCATTTTCCTCATTTTCATGAGAAAGTTTCTTCATTTTGCTCTGGATCAATGAATTCTTGAATACCGCCTTGAATTCAGGGAATTTCTTCTCGATTTTGTTCAATAAATCAATCAAAGAATCGGAATCTTTGAGGTTCTTCGTGAGGAATTCCTCGAATTCAGGAAACTCCTTGAAATATATCTTCATTTCCTTCTTGAGATTCTCGAGTTCAAGGCCTTTTAAATTTTCGAAATTCTTCAGAAGTTGTTTCTCATCGCCTAGAATTTCCACCATTTCCAGGATTTCCTGATAAATATCTTCTGAGCTTCGGGTTTTCTCTGTAGAAAGCTCTTTTTTTGGATCGTTGGCATTTTGCCCTATATTATTAGTTGTTTTTTGTTGAATTTTAGGAGTTTCCTTTGAATCTCGATTCAAAGTTTTTGGTTTTTCCTTGATATTTTCCTCGATATTTTCCTTTATATTTTCCTTGATATCGTTTTTTTCCTCATTCAGGAGGAAATCATCTTCATCCTCGATTCCCTCGATTAAAGATTCCAGTTGTTCGCTTGTTATGTCAACATTCGCATCTGCCAAATAAAAACAAATGTTATCGATATCAGTGTTAGGATCGAAAACCACAGTATCCACTGATTCATAAGTCTCTGGGAATGTTAAAAGAACCTATTTTTCAATAAATTTCTATAAAAAACTGTTATTTTTTCTTTTTTTATGACCCAAGAATTGAACGTGGGATGCGGGCTCGATATTTCTATATCGAAAATCACCTTATTATTCTTTAGCCCTTGCATAGTATACATATAAGGATCATTCATTGATGTTTTTTTTTGGGTCTTATATAATGTGAAATCATGTTTTCTCATATATAGAGATTTCATCTTCACGGGGCTCGAAAACCTCATTTGTCCATCCTTTTCATTTGTATGAATATATAATCCATTTGGAATTTTATCGCTGATATCTTCAAATAAAGCATCTTCTTCTTTTTGCTTCTTGAAAACGACTTTCCTTTTTGAGAAAAAACCTTTAATTCATTTACTTTTTTTTTCAGTTACTCCTTTGGGGGAACGAAAAAACCCTGGAAATTCGTCGCAATGAATTCGTTTTTAACCTTTGAAATAGTCTCGATACCCACTTTAAAAGTGAAATCTAACCCATATTCCTTGGTTTCTAAAGGCAGATTATCGAAATCCAGGAAAACCTCGATATTTGTATGTGGACTTGTATCTATTTCATCGATTTCAGGGAAAATTCCTGGCGAAATCTCTGAAAATTCGCCTTGTTTCTCATATATCTGATCGAGATTATCTCGCATTTGATCGAAATAATAGAAAACTGAATTTAGGTCTTTTTTTTTCTGGATTTCCAATTGATCGATCAAATTTCTCGCTTTTAATTTCACGTTTTCCTTGATTTTATTGGTTTCTGATGTGTCAATGACCTCATCTAATAAAAGTTAGAAAATTGAGCTAAAAAGATGGAAATTTATTAGAAAAAACTGCCAAGGGAACGGCCATTCAAAAAAGAACAATAAGGCCCATCAGCTGAATTACAAAAATGGCGTTCGTTTTTCTGTCTTTCGAAGTTCAGAAGATAATAAATATTCGTGTCCATTTTTTTCTCGAATTTGTTGATGAGAAATTGCAATGGGTCTTTGGAAGTTATGAGAATTATTGGAAGAAAAAGAAACGAACAAATGAAAAATCGCATTTTTTTCGATTTTAATTTAAAATGGAATTTTTTCTCTTCTTAGAAAACTCCAAAATCAAATTAAAACAGTTTTCAAATTAAAAACTAATAATTATTCCAAAACCATCGTTTTTCAAGTCCAGCCGAATCTTCCAAAATGAGTTTTCAAGTAAAATTTCTGTTTTTTCTTCTTTAAAAGCTTTTTTTTTTCGCTAAAAAAAAAGACAACAGAGTCCAAAAAAGAGGAATTTCGTAAATATCTCGAAAAAGCAGGGGTCATCGATCAATTGACCAGAGTTCTTGTAGGATTATATGAAGAACCCGATAAGCCTCAAAATGCCATAGAGTAATTAATTATTTTGGAAAAAGCTTGTATTTGATTTGATTTATTATAGTTATATTAAAAAATATATGGGATCACCAACTGATATCGATGTTGAGAAACTCAAGATCGAATATGAGAAATTAAAGGATGAGAACATTAAGCTTCATAAGCAAGTGGAAGAATTGAAGAAAGAAGTCTTTTTATTTAATTCTTGTTAATTATTGAATAATGGATTTTCTTAAATTAAGATCGAGACTTTGAAGCCTGCGGAAGATAATTAAAGGATCGAATTTCTACCGTTTAGCCATGAAATACATAAAAATACTATATTTTTTTAAAATTTCCATTTGAAAACATTAAATATTTTTTTTTTCCAAAATAAAAGCATTTTTTTATTCAAATAATTAAGAACATAAAAACACTAAAAAAATTATATTTATTTTAAAACCTCTTGCCATAAAACCCGGAATTTGGAGTTGATCCAAAGAGGAATTGTTGTCTGGGCATCATTTGCCATGGCTGTTGAATGCCACCATAAATAGACCTGTTCATATTCATATTGGTCATATTCATATTGTTCATCATCATGAATGGTTGATTATAACCACGCATTAGATTTCTTTGAAAATTCATTGGCATAATAGAGACCATCTGTTTATAAAAATTCATGTTTTGCATTGGAAACTGAATGGGAAAGGTGGAGATTTGAGGCGAAATTTCAGATGGGCCCTCTTGTTTCACAATTGTTCTAATAGCAGCAGGCTCATATTCTTGTTTTATTGGTGCTATTTCTTCTCTTATAAATTCTTCCTTTGGGATAGGAATTTGCATGGGAATTTTCTTTTTGTAGGCTTTCTTAATTTTATTTTGAAAAACTTTCCCTTGTTTTTCTTTTTTAGTTTTTCTAATTTGTCTGCTTTTCTAAGAAAAAACCGCTTTTTAATTCAAACATTCTAAGTAAAAAAAATTAACCTTGTTAATAGTTTGGCTTATTCTGAGCTTTCTCCTTCTATAAGTAAACCAGGAGTTGATCTGTGTTTCTTTGAGATTTAGAGTTTTTGACCTAATGGTTTTAATAAATGAAATATTAATTAATAAGTTGTGATAAAATTACAATTCTCTGAATTCCTTTATTGAAGGATTCTGGTTCTGAGTAAAGTATTCCTTTAACTTTGAAAAAACCAACGGATGAAGCACATTTTTGCTCTGATAAATTAATTCATTTACCATAATTCCGATTATAAAAACGAAAAAATTACTTTGTATTGAGGAATATTGTCTTCACTTTCCATGGCGCTTAACCTTCGATGGTATTTGAACCAATTTTGGATTTTATTCATCGGCTTTGCGATTTCCTGAGAAATTATTTCATATTCTTCATTTTTGGGATAAGGGTTCTAAAATCGATAAATTGTTTACGAATTTTTTCAAATTAATAAAAAAACTACCTTTTCAAACCATTGCATCAAAATCCTCTTCTCATCTTCATTAAAATTCTCGTATATTTCTCTTTTATGTGTTCGATCGAAAACATTATCAAAATCACTTTTCAATAGCAGCTGGAATAAAAAAGCATTCATAATGTCTTAAATGAATAAAAAAGAAATGTTACTTTTGACATTTTTTTGGGAATAAAATGTTTATATGAATGAAAACTTGAGATTATAAAAAAATAAAACTCAACAAGTATTAAAAGCATAGAGTTCAAATAAGAGAATTATCAAATTTCTCGGAAAATCAAAGTTTCTGGACCTTGGAAGTAATTTTTCGATTAAAAACAAAACAATGGAAATTTCTTTGAAAATCTAGGTTCTTGTCTTTAAAAGTTCCTTCGAATAGTCTTCTTTATTGAGAGGAGAAAGGCATTTGTTTGTTTGGCTTAAAGAATAGGAATTTGTTAGGCTTAAAGGATAAATCTTGGAATTGAATTTGTGGGTTTTAATTAAACCTAGCAATGAATGAGACGAAAAATTTATTATCAAAATAAAAAACTTAATATGAAATTATTGACAGGAAAATCTTGGTTTGCCAACTTTTGAATTTAGCAAAATATGTGGAAAATTCATATTTCCAATGAAAAAAATGAAATGAAAGTTGTTTTAACGAGCAAATTAAGACCCTCCAAGCTTTCTGATGAAGATTTGAAGTCAAAATTGTCATTTGGAAATTTTTTTCTAAAAATTTCGATTTTTTAAAGATTCTCCTTTTTTAAAAATTATTTTTAGAATCAAAGTTCTCAAAAGCAGGCTCATTTGATAATAAAAAAAGATTTATGAAAAAATTTTTTTTTTTAATTTTTTTTTTTATTATGGACTTGAATCATTATTTTATATTTTTTCTCATTTATAACATTCTTATTTTTCTTTTAAAAAGCGATAAAATTTATAATTTTTGATTTTTCTGTTCATTGCCCAAAAAGCCGTAAAATTTAATTATATTTGTTCTGTTTGTTCGTGCCAAAACATGAAAAAATGCCTCCTTTTTTCTTCGGTTTTTTCAATTGCTATCAAAGCAAAAATTTTAAATTATCCATTCCAAATCTTTTTTCTTACCTCAATCTCATTTTTCATGTTTTTCAAGCTCAATTCCTTTTTGATGTTCGATTGTTTAAGTTCTTCTCTAATTATTTTCATTTAATAATAAAAAAAAATCATATTAGCCTTAAAGCCTCGTTTTCTTTTTGCAAGGCCTCATTGTTGATCCTCATAGCGTTTTTCTGGCTTTCTAAATCCATTTTTTCTCTTTCGATTTTTTTCACCTGTTATTAAAAAATCCATTAAATTAACGATTTTTTCTCAATAAATCGAACCCTCTCTTCATAAAGTTGGGTTTTCTTCTCCAAAATCATGATATTATCAGTAAAATTCGCTTCTTTCTCTTTAAAAATTGTCTTTTCAGTGCCAGTTTCGATGCTTTTATTTTCGAACTTCAGCCTGGTAAATAATAAAAAATCCTTTAAAAATCATTGAAATTTTTGAAAATTAGTCCCACTTTAAATTCTGGAAAAATCCACGAATTGCGTCCCCCACGAAATGTTTCAAGAATTCCACTAAAATCTCACTTTTCCTGCTTCCGAGACTATTTTCTTCATAATCCTGCAAAAACCTTTATTTCACTAAGAAAATTCCCTTTCTTTGAAAAAATAAACTACGAACGTGTTAAAATCATCAATGAAATTCTGCATGTTTTCATCGCCATATACATTTAAGCTGAGATTCGAAGTGAGCTTTGAATAAAATTTTATGATTTTTATAACAAAAATAAATAAAAAAACATCTTGAGCTGCAAGATTCAACATTTGTTTACAATGTCCTGAAGCCATTTCCTCATTTAATTTTATTGCCTGGGTTTCTTTAGTGTCCAAAATTTGTTTCAACTTCCCTCGAAATTCCAAATAAATCGCGCTTTTATCTTTAATTCCTGCAATGGTTTGATATTTATCCAGAGCAGTTTCTCTAACATTCTTCAAAATATTGAACATCTCTTCGAAGGGCTTCGGTTTATCCTGTGAAAGATATTGTTTTAACGATTGGTTATATAATTCAAGAGCATCATTATGAGCGTTTATGCATTCATTTTCCAGAATAAAATCCCATGCCGAGGAAATGTTAGGAATAGCACCTCGATTTATCGCCTCCACAAAATTCCTTATCATATTACAAAACATTCTTGAATTCAAATTCACTCCATTTAATTGTTTAGGACTGCATTTTGAGAAGATTTTCTCTTTAAAAGTCTTTAATTCAGCGAGGAATTCCTTTCTCAATTTATTCTTAGGTAAAATATTCAATTTTTTCAAATCGGATTCTTCAGTTACTGGTCTAACCATCGTGAAACATTCACGATCTTTGAAGAAATTCAACAAGGCTCTTCTGATCTTCCTATTAGAATCATTATTTTTATAAGTTGTTTTTTCATCGACCAATGCGTTTTCCAAATATTGATTCGCAGTGATATTTTTGCCCTGTTGATCCTGTATTTCCAACGTGAAATCTCTTAAAAGCCAAATGAATTTCGGTGTGAAATATGAAAGACCATATTCATCACCTTTAGTTAGATTCGAGGAAATCGCGATATTATTGCTTAAAGTGGTTGTCAAACTCAATTGGTTGATGGATTGTTCATCGATGCAACCCACACTATTAAAAATGAACAATGAGGACATCAAAATACCCAAAGCAAAAATTGTGGCATCATGTTTTTGATCTCGAGATGTGCTGCTGGAACCTTCAGTATCCAGGAAAAATATATGCATGTTTTCTTTCTCATTATAAATCGGTTGGGTCCACATCCATATTCCTTCAGTGCAAGCTTCGATCGATGGATCAACTTTAAAGCCTTCCTTTTCATTTGAGATATCAATAACTTTATTTAGGAGGAAGCTTTTGCCGGTTCTATATTTCCCTGCGAGAGTCACAAAACCAATGTTTCCCTCATAATTCATGAGAATCTAATGAAAAATAATCTAAATATTGAGATATTTACTTCGAAATTACTTCTTCGACCTCATCATTGAATTCAAAGCGATGATGAGAATCATATCTAATGATTTGAATGGCAGTCTTGGTCTTATTATCAAGACGTATGTTGTTTTTAATGGAATTCTTCTTTTCAGTGGTTTTCGGTTGAGGTTTCATAACCGCCTTATTATTATTCAAATCTTCATCATTTTCATAGAAACGTTGTTGATTATTAGGCTTTTTATTCGGTTGAACTGAAGGCTTTGAAACCCGATCATCGAAATCCAATTCAATGTCCTCTGATTTCATCTTTTTGGTCTTTTCTTTTTAAGAAATTATGACGAAGATAAGAAAAAAACCCACGTTTGCTGGATTCCCGAGGCAAATGATGCATTATTTTCGGCTTTTCTGAATCCCGAGGAATATTATTATTATTGGCCATAATTTGGTTTTTGTCGAAATAATTGTTCTCATTTTCGAAGGATTTCAAGAAATCAGAACCTGCATCTCCCTCACTCACATTGTTATCTTCTTCAGAGATATGTGAATCCAGGTCGTTGAGAAGATTATTCACATCGATTTCTTTTTTGGCATTGGAGGAATCGTATTTCGGAGGCTTAAAACTACTTGAACGTTCTTGAAGAGGTTCGGTGTATCGTTGCTGGTTATTTTTGTCTTCAGAGAAAAGTTTAATAAAGGAAAATTTAAAGGAATGCCTTCAAATTTGCTTTTTGGCTTGTTCTCATAAGTAGTCGCTCGCATATTTATAAGTTTTTTTAAGAAAAATCAGAGTTTTTTTTAAAAATATTTATTGATGAATTGGATTCGCGAAAATTTCACGAAATCGTTCTTATTTTTCAAGCTGGATCGAGTAATTTTTACTCATGAATTCTTCATTTTTGAGTGTCAAAAGGCTTTTGGAAACAAAACAAATGGAAATCGATATGAAAATTTAATAAAAAAACCGAAATCTGCTGCTGTTTTTAAGAATCAGAACGAAGACTCCTCGAAGTTTCTGAATTATCTAAAAAAATCATATTATGGAATTCGCCCCAAGTTTAAAACAATTTAACTTTCTGCTAATATTTTATTTTTGCAGATATTTCGGAGTTAATGTATTCCAGGAGATGGAGATATATATATTTGGCAAGGATTTCTCAAAAAGTTCTTGTTTTATCTGGAAAAAAGCTTAATTTTTTTTCAGAATGCATCTCTTCGAAATCTGTAAGTCTTACCTTCAGTTTAGTATGTCTTCATGTCTGGATGTTGCATTACGTTCTCTCAAAGAAAGTTTTTTTTGATTTGCAAAGTTTTTCTCAGCTAAAATTTTATTAGATCGATTTACGAGCTTTTTCTTTGCATCACAGTTTACGACTCCTTTTAAATGAATATACAGCTGATTATGTTTATTGTTACCAGGTTAAATACAATCAAAATCTAATTAAAATAAGTCAGAGATAAAAAGGATTTTTTTGACGGAGGAGTTTATGAGGAATTGTTACGAATGAAAAGAACTTTATTTTATGCATTGGATGATTTTTTCCTTTATAATTATAAGAAAAGAACCTTAAAGGAAGTGATAATGGAGTAAGTAGATTATAGATGAATAATTAATTCTTCAACAGAAATTCTCATAAATTCCAATTTAAGGGAAGTTCTTCTCGGTGAATATGATGAAAAAGCTGACGAAATTCTAAAATTGGAAAGTTATATTCTTTCTCATGTATATTATTTTTAAATAGAGTTTATCTAATCAATCATTTAATAGATCGAATATTTGGAATCATTAAGTTCTCTTGATCTCATTCAAAACCAGGTCTTTTGGGGTCTTGGTTAAATTCTCAAAACATTCAAATAATTATTATTATACGATAAAATAAATTCAAACCCATATGCCAAAATTAAAGCCAGAATCCTCTACCAATTCTCATCTCTTTTCTCGTTTTTTGAATTCTATTTGGCGTGAACCCGATGCCACCCCCTTTCATTATCCTGTAAACTATAAAGAACTCGGGCTTCTAGATTATCCAATTTTGATAAAAACCCCAATGGATCTCTCCACAATTCGCAAAAACATAAAAAGCAACAAATATCCTAGCGTAAAGAGTTTCCTCGATGATTTATACTTAATTTGGAGCAATTGCAAGCATTATAATCAAGAAGATTCTGTGATATATGGTCAAGCAGATCGTATGGAAAAACTTTCGAAGAAGATTTTGTCTAATGTGTATAGGAAAAAATCTAGGAAAAAATCAGGGAACTATTTGCATAGGACAAATCAAAAGGAACCAAGGAGTAACGAAAATGAACTTTTTAATATGAGTCAGAAAAATGAGATGATTAATGAAGGGGAATCAGAAGAAAGGAGCTTCAAAGATAAAATCAAGATTTGCCAAATTATTAAGAAACTCACACAAGAACAATTGGTGGAAGTGGTGAGGATTATTCAAAAAAATGATATAAAAGCTATTGAAATTATCAACGAGGAGAAGTTCCATATCAAGTTGGAAGAATTTAGCCTTTTGACTATCAAGAAAGTGCTGAATTATTTTGAGGAGATCAAAATAATGGAGAAATTAAATAATTATATTTAATAATAATGGAAATTATTGCTGTTGAAAAGTCTTCATTCATCGAAATTTTCCCTTGTTTTGAAATTCCTCAAAATTACACGATCTTATTCATTTTTTTGATTTCAAAAATTTAAGTTAGATGTTTTTCAAAAATTATTCAAATTTTAAAAGAATTCAATCTTTTTAAATAAATTTCATCTTCAAATGGGAGCAAAATCATCTTCAGATTTTGGACAAATCCACATTACGACAGATAAACCTTCTTATTTCCAAGGAGATTACGTCTATGGTACAATCTCCCTCAATCTTTTAAAAGATTTTCCTGGAAATGAATTATACCTCAAAATCAAAGGCAAAGAAGAGACCAGATGGACAGAAGGATCAGGGAAAGACAAGTCTTATTACCACGGGAAGAAAATTATCATATCCCACCAATTTCCTCTCTTCAAATTTAACTCAGTTTTCATTTCCCGAGGACAATATAACTTCCCCTTTTCCATCTATATGTCTCCCGCTCTTCCAGCATCTTTCTCACAAACTGGCATCATCGCTGAGGTTTCCTACAAAATAAAAGGTGAAATCAAGTCGACAGACAAAAGTTACAAGCATTTCCGAAATTCCCAGATATTGCATTTGAAACAGATGAAAAATGATGCTTATGCACCCCCCATTGCAAATCTCAAAGTAGCCGTGGATATTTGTTGTTGTTTCGGTCAAGGTTCGACAAACATCGAAACTAGGGTGAATAAAACAAATTTCTTCCAAGGTGAAACTGCTTATGTTGATTGCTCAGTCGACAATGCCCAATGTGATTTGCCTTTGACAACAGTTGATTTTCAGTTGATTCGAAGGTTGGTCGTGAAATCTGATTGGGGTCATACGCATAGCAATGATTATGTGGTAGTCACCAGAAACAATCGGCTCAATCTCCCTGCCAAATCATGTAGTCAAGCTCAAACAAAATTCGAGATCCCTATTCAAATGACGGGCAAAATTCCTTCAACTTGCCAAGGGGATCTTGTCAAAAATATGTATTTCTTATCACTTTCTCCGCATTACGAGAGTTTCCTATGCAATTGTTGCCTGAAACGTGTGGAGACACCTATATTAATTTATGATCCTAAAGATGAAGACATTCAGAATGTTCAAGCTCCCGAAAATTGGAATCCACAAGTAATGCCGGCTCAGAATTGTGATTGGAAAACTGCACAAATGTATCAAGGAAAAAATGCTGGAGGCTACAATTACCCGCAATTTGATGAACGAATGTACCAACAATATGTTCCTCCGAATAATCCAGCCCCCTTCAATTACAATCAGCCAAATTATATGAATTACAATAATAATCAGGGGATGAATTATGATATCAATAAACAAGGTATGAACTATAACGATAATACTATTCAAGGAAATCCTGGTCCTGAAAGCAATAATTTGACAACTAGTCCAGATCAAACAATGAATCGGCCTTTGAATCCAGGAAACAATTATGAAAATTATGGATTTCCAGCTCAAAATGGACAACCTTAAATTTTCAATAATTATAAAAAAAGTCAAATAATTTGATAAAAACCTTTTAAATTTTATTTTTATAACAATAATTTAATATGTTAACACTAAATAACATAATTTCAACACGCACTGACCTAAGTGAAGAAGATGGAGATCCTAAAGTTGTTACAACCCCCACAATCTCATGGAAATATTTTAAGAAGTCTCGATCTCATAGTCCCAAAGACGACTATAATTTCCGCCTTCATAAAATCCCAGATTCAAAAATTGAGTTGCTCCAAAAACTTACCTTAAAAAATTCCAAACCTTTCTCATACAAAAACAGAAAAACTCAAAATACCCGTCTCAATATCTCAAAACCCACGATAGCAGACATCAAGAAAAGCAAGGAAACGTCGCCAGCTTCTCCCATAACAAAAAAAATTGTAGAAAAAAAAAATAGTTGTTCCATTAAAGAAATTGACGAAAATTGTATTACTCAAATTGGAGAAATGGCAACAAATCTGATCAATCAAACAGAATTGGTTGAAGAACATCCTTTGTACAGTCCATGCCTTCCTAAAATAATGAATAATTCCTTCAGAAACGATACATCAACAACAAATATTCAGAGATCAAATAGCCCATTGACCTTGACATTGAAGCAAATCACCAAAGAAAACCAAATAAAATTGTTTCAATTAGATAAAATGTTGATTGATCAAAACAGCCTTTTGCCTTCACATAAGACTGCTCTAATTTGCACCAAAATACTTGAAATTTTGGAGGAAACTCCTGATCTTTTTCATGAGCTTTCACAAAATTTCTCAATATTTTTGAAGAAATTCCTGTTTTGCGAAGAAGACAAAATTTACAATCTATTCTCAAATTTAAAAGCTTTCAACAAGGTGAAGAAGCCTCAAACTTACCTCCGACTGTTAGAAATCCTCTTTGAAGAAATTCAGAATATAAACGTGCATAACCTCAATAATTTTGATTTTAAAAAACAGCAAGTCATTGAAGTGACAGAAAAAAACCGGTTGTTAGAAGAAGAACTTTTCCAACTTAAAAATAAATTTCTAGTTTCCAACGAACAAATTCTTCTTCGGAAGGAAACAGGCGAAAAAGAATTAAAAGATCAAGTAAAAAATAAAAAAATTATTTATTTTGATAGGAATTGGTTAATTTTTAAAAGTTGGAAAATGTAAAATTCGAAAACTTGACCCTCAAAAAAGACCTCATGACTTGTACGCAGGAAATCTCAATAATTAAAGAAGAGGGACATCGGATTGAGCAGAGTTACAAAACTATTTTAGAGAATATAACAAATGAAGGTCGAGATTCAACTCAAAAACTTGAAATAGTCATTATAATTTATAAATAAGTAGTAAACTAGTAAAATATTTTAATAGGAATTAGAGAAAAAAGATCTCCAATATAAAAAACTATTAGAAAGCATTCAACAAACCAAGGAAAATTATAGAAATGCCATCATTTGCCTAAAAACGCTTAAGGATAAATTGAAAAAAACTGAAGAGAAGCTTTCACAATCTCAAAATGAAATTTCCAAACTTTCCATTCGTGCAGCGACCCCATTTACCGAATTAACCCCAAGACCGAGTTTTGAGCCAATTTTTTCTTTGTTTTCTGAAACGAACTCTAATCTTCATGAGAAATCCACAATCGATAAAACCCAAATTATATATGAAAAATTCAAAATGATTTTGACAAGTAGATCCAAACAATCAAAAAGAGATAGCATTTCCTTGAGTCCCCCAAAAAAAGGCATACCAAAAAAACAGACAATGTTTTCAAATAACAATTGCTCTTTATCAATTCCTCACAACATTCTTAAAAAATCACAAAGCAAAAAAAGCATCAAAATGGATTCGAGTCAAGAAATTCAAACTCCTAATGTGTTTTCAAATAACAATGGCTCTTTATCAATTCCTCTCAACATTATTAAAAAATCACCAAGCAAAAAAAGCATCAAAATGGATTCGAGTCAAGAAATTCAAACTCCTAATGGATTCTCCTCTAAACTTAATAATTGGAATATGTTCGATATATAGATATGCTGCAATTTAAAATATAGAAAATTGATCATGATTATTATTATTATTTTTATTATCTCTTAAACCTCCTTTAGCAAGAATAGTCAAGAATCATTTTTGCAAAACATCATTTTTTTTTTTTTTAATTAAAAAAAAAAAAAAAATTAATTTTATAAACAAAAAAACATTAAAAAAAAAAAAAAAAAAAAAAAAAAAAAAAAAAAATTATTTTAATTAAGGACAGTTCATTTTTAAAAATGTCTTGAGAAATTAACTTATTAAAAAAATAATAACAAGAAATTAATAATGTTGACCTTAAATAATATAATTTCAACAAATACTGACTTTAATGAAAATAGAGAAACTAAAGTTTTGACAACCCCCTTGATCTCATGGAAATATTTTAAGAAGTCTCGATCTCATAGTCCCAAAGACGACTACAATTTCTGCCTTCATAAAATTCCTGATTCAAAAATTGAAGTGTTCCTAAAACTTACCTTAAAAAATTCCAAACCTTTCTCATCCAAAAACAGGAAAACTCAAAAAAGCCCTCTCAATATCTCAAAACCCTCAGCAAATTCTCCCATAACAATAAAAATTGAAGAAGAAAAATATAGTTGTTCCATTAATGAAATTGAAGAAAATCTTGTTACTCAAAGTGGAGAAATGGCAACAAATCTGATGAATCAAACAGAATTGGTTGAAGAACATCCTTTGTACGGTCCAAGCCTTCCTAAAATAATGACAACTTCCTTTAAAAACGATACATCAACAAAAAATATTCAGAGATCGAAAAGCCCATTGACCTTGACATTGAAGCAAATCACCAAAGAAAACCAAATAAAATTGTTTCAATTAGATAAAATGTTGATTGATCAAAACAGCCTTTTGCCTTCACATAAGATCGCTCTAATTTGTAACAAAATA
>Ga0302186_10002515_pt1 | contig 14030 bp, 8 predicted proteins | sample II_Bog_E1_2_FD_198782 | JGI IMG/M metagenome (GOLD analysis project Ga0302186, IMG submission 198782) | Peat permafrost microbial communities from Stordalen Mire near Abisko, Sweden - II_Bog_E1_1 | ecosystem: Environmental > Terrestrial > Soil > Wetlands > Peat | place: Sweden: Abisko, Stordalen... | reverse complement strand
CGGGCCGCGGGCCGGGCTTAAAATCTAGTGTAAATAATTAATTAAAATTTTAGTTATGATGAATTTGCTGATCTTTTCAATCCTCATTCAAATATTCGTAAAAAACTTGACATTCCAGGCCGTAAATACCTATCCAATTACATGAAAGATAAGATAATTTCACATGAAACCAAACAATATCTCAACACTCTGTTCCTCCTACTTTGCAACTTCGAAATCTTTTGGAACGGAATCAAAACCACAATGCAACAAAAGAAATTCGACATTCCTCAAGCCTTCAAGAATCTAGACATCAACCGGGATACCCTTATCGATTCCTCTGATATCGAGAATTTTTATAGAAAAAATGAGCTACAAATCGATAAATATGATATCCAATTTATCCTATTCCTATTCGAGCCCAGAAACACAGGCCAAATCACTAAAGAAAATTTCGTGAAAGAGCTTTCTCCTATTGAGAAATTCGAGGAAGTTGCGAAACAAGTGAGTATTCTCGAAGACATTTCAGAGATTCTGCGTGAATTCATCAAAGTTTGTCGAGAGATTGAAGGTTATAAGCAAACTATCACCCAACTTGAATTCAATATGAAGGAGCTTTTCTTGTTATTGGATACAAACGCCGGTGGAGTTCTGACCAAAGATGAACTTTTTGCCGGGTTAAAGAAACTAAAGATCGACACTTCTGATGCGGAATGCCGGATTTTAATGCGAGAATATTGTCTAGACAATGATTTGGAAGTGATGAATTTCGAATCTTTTAGACAAATGTTCATACCTTTAAATTCTGCAACTAATATGGAAACTCAAAGTAGTTTGAGATCTTCAAGAGTGTCTTTGTCGATCAATAAAGAAGATATCAAAAATATTGGCGTTTTTTTTAAAAACGTGATAGGGGCAGAAAAAAAGGCCGAGAAATTCCGACAATCTTTGGTTCAAAAGAAAGTAGATTTGATAAAGATTTTCAAAGTGTTGGATGCTCAAAATGACGGTTTTCTTTCCGGGGAGGATTTCATTAAATTCATTATTAAATCCGATGTTTCTTCAAATAAAAATGATATCAATTTGTTGGTTTCTCGTTTCGATAAAGATAAAAGTGGAACCATTTCCAGAGAAGAATTCATCATGGAATTATTACCAACACCAGCTTCTTTCGGAGATAAAGGAGATGAGGGAGAATTATTAAAGGATTTATTCACTGAGCAATTAATTAGATTAAGGATTCTTGAACAAAGGAAGCTTGAATTATTGAAAAAGAAGAATTTCCGTATATATGAATTATATAATCTCTTTGATGAAAATGGCTCAGGAACCTTGAATAATGTGGAATTTAGAACTGGATTATTCGAGCTTTTCGATATAAAAACCACATGGGAAGAAATAAATCTTCTGATCTTTAAATATTCAAGAAGAAAGGATGAACTAATGATGGAATTGGATGATTTCAAGCGTTTTTTCTGGCCAATTACTGCTGAACATAAGAATTCCGATGCTTTTGCCAAGGCTGTGGGCAAAACTATTAGTAAAGATCTCGATGAAAGTCTAAGGAATTTGACCGGGAAATTCTTCAATTATCTGATAAATTATGAGGCGTTTATGAGGGTTTTGAGAAATGAACTCCAACAAAGGAAAATTAACCTAAACAAGTTGTTTTCTTTATTGAACACGAAGAAAACTAAGGAAATAACATGGGAGAATTTCAAGGAATTTGCCTTAAAATATGAGATTTCATCTTCAGAAAATGAGATAAAATTGCTGTTTTCTGTCTATGATCTGAGAGGAGATGGGAAACTTTCTGAACAGGAATTCATTAATGAATTGAAACCTCGCGATTTATCGAATTTGTTCCAAAATAGATCAGAAAACTTCGATTATTTGAAGGTGATTTTATTGGAAATGAAGAGAATTTTGAGAGAAGTGGAAAAATGGAGAGAAGTTCTGATCCAACAAAAGGATTTCAAAATGGTGAATCTTTATAAGATGTTCGATTTAAACGACAGTTTCCAAATTAGTGAACAAGAAATACTCAAATTCTTTAAAAAACATGGGATTTTCACTAATGAAGCTTTGATTGAATTATTGATCAGGAGATATGCTTTGGATAATAATCTTCTCATGAGTTATGAGGAATTCTGTATGATGCTTATGCCAGCTTCCAAAAGCAAGAATTTAGATAGAGTCATGGATAGTAATAGATATGGATATGTAAAAAATTATCATTTTTATGAAGTTTTTTATTGATTTTGGCTAGAATTTCGAAAAAGACACTTGGAGCATTATCAAAGGATTATTAAGAGTTCTTTCTGAAGCTGAAAGAGAAATAGAAATTCTAAGGAAAAATATCAAGGCGAAGAATATTCATTTGGAAGCAGTTTTCAGACTTATGGATAGAAATGATAAAGGACAAATCACGAGGGAATATTTTGCAGAATTTTGTCAAAAGAATAAAATCGTTGTTTATCCGTTGGATATCAAATGCATCATCAAAAGATTAGATAAGAAAAATTTGGGACAAATCACTTTGAAAGCGTTTTTGGAAGAATTTAAACCCACTCAGATAAATTAAAAAAAAATTTTTTTTTTTTAAAATAATTGATTTTTTTAACATTTTTTTCCAGAATAAAAAAAACTTTAAAATTAAAGATTTTTGGAAAAAAAATTAATTTTTACAACAAAAAATTAAAGAATTTCTTGTTTTTTTATTATTATTTTCATTTTCATGAAAAAATAGTTTTTTGTAAAAAAAATAAACCCAAATTTTATTAATAAAAAAGAAGTTCCTTCTTCTTTAATCTTAGGTTTTAATTTTTTTTGTATAGTCTACTAAACAAAAAACCAACAATTCCTTATTTTTATCAGAAAAATTTTCTAACTCAATGCAAAAACAAAATATTTCATCTCCTTCATTGAAATCGAACCCACGACCTTATCATAAATCTTCTAATCAACCATCTATCGAGAAATCCTTCTTGAAAAAGTCCAATTCTAATACGAAAACACTGAAAACTGATGAATTATCGATCAGAAAGCTATTCAAAGAATCAGCGAATCGAACTCAAAACCTCGATTATCGCGATTTCGTGGAAATCGAGACGAATCGAGACGATTTCCTTAATAAATTCCAGGATTTCCTCATGAATTTCAAGATAATCTTCATTTTCACAGGCTTTTTCCTTGGATTGGCAGTCATCCAGACGATTTTCCTGAATGAATTTCAAGAAAATTCTCATGAATTTCAAGAAATTGTGGCTTTTGTGCGAATCGCGATAATCGTGATGATTTTAATGATCGAAACAATGATTTGGCGGAAAATCAATGATAGAAAAAGACGATATAACACCAATTTTGAGGTTTTCATGATCGTGGCAGTTTTTGTCTTGATTTTCCAGATGTTTTCTGACTTTTTCCTATTAGATTATTCGAAAATCGCCTATTTTTCTTTAGGATTTTCTTGTTTTTTCATCAGTTCTTTCATGAATTTCAAGCCTTTTCTCGCATTTATCCTCCAAATAATGATTTTTCTTTTAGTGATAATAAACAAATATAAGGAATTTAAGAATATTCAATCTGTAGTCTTTTCCTCAATAATTATCATTACTATTATTTTGAATTATTGGCTTATTAACTCCAAATCCATTAAGGAAAAGCTCAAAACCAATGAAATCCATCAAAGCAATGAAAATAAGCACTTTTATAAGAGCTTTTTGAACCTTTTCCCTGATGGATTGGCCTTTATTGGACAAGATCTTGATTTGGAATATGCGAATAAGTCCTTTATGGGTTTTTTCAATAATTTGAATCAGAAATTGGACTTCAAAAATCAGCTGAAAAATCTGAAAAACCTGAATTTCGAGGAAAAAGAAAAGAAAATTAATCGTATGACTGTGAGTTTGGCTTTTGGAACGAAAAATGAGCCTGAAACTGAAGAGAAAAATAAAGATAAAATGAAGGAAAGTGAAGATAAAATATCAAATTTCAGCATCGAAGTGAAAAAAGCGAATATTAAATCCTATAAGACATTAAAAAGCAGTTATAATAAAATGAACACTTTGAGGTCGAAAACGAATAAAAGTTTATCTTTTATTAATAAAAAGCTGAAATCGAAAAAGGCAATCCCCACTTCGACGGGTTCCTTTCTTCAAATCCTCACGAAAAAGGATTCAATTTATGAGAAAAGCCCGAATTCTCCAAAAACGGGAAGATTGTTACATACAGATCAAGAAGGGGATTTTTTGGAATCGATGATCTTCGGCCAGGTGAAAAAAGTCGATTTTTCGAAGTTTTCTCTTCATTTGCCGAATATTTTATTATCAAATCATCGGAATTTGTTGGAGGCTGTGAAGACGACATTAGAGAAAATGAAGGTTTTTAAGGAAAGGAAGAAGGATTTATCTCGTTTTAATTCTGATTTTAATTCGATTCTTCTTTTCAAGACTCTTTTGGATTCGAAATCTTTGGAAATCCGGATAATTCCGATTTTTTATCAAGATGAGCCGAAACTGATAATAAGTTTGAATGATTGTACGGATTTAATGACGATCGAATTATTGAAACGGACTGATGAATATAAGAATATATTGATGTCATATGTGAGTCATGAATTAAGAACTCCTTTAAATGGGATGTTGGCTATGATAGAATCTTTAAAGGAAAGGGTTTCTGCTGAAATCAATGAACAATTCATTGATCCGTCTTTAAGTTGCGGTAGAAATTTGCTTTATTTGATCAATGATATCTTAGATTTCGAACAAATCCGGAAAGGGAAAATGAGGCTTTTCGAATCAGATTTTCGATTGAGGAATTGTTTGGAAGATGCTTTGAATATTGTGCGTCTCCAGAGTCATAAAAAAGGGTTAGAACTTTATTTAAGCATTGATAATCAAATCCCGATCTCTATATCAACTGATGCTAATAGATTGAGACAAATTGTCCTTAATTTATTAGGAAATGCCTTGAAATTTACTATAAAAGGCTCAATAACCTTACAAGTCACTCCATATAAATCAGATTCCCATGTTCTTCAAGTAAAATATTCAATAATTTCTAATAAAAATACCAAATTTTCTTTAGATTTCGGTTATTGACACTGGATTGGGCATCAAAACTGAAGATCAAAAGAAGCTTTTCAAACAATTCGGAAAACTCGATCTTCAAGAAAAAAACTTCCTCAATACTCAAGGAGTAGGTCTTGGGTTGATAATCAGCAACTCCTTAGCCATCGAATTAGGACCCAAAAACAAAGCTTTTAGAACTTTAAAAGGCTTGAAAGTGAAATCTGAGCCAGGAAAAGGATCGGAATTCTCTTTTTTGCTTGAAAACCGAAGAAAATTTCAACCAGAAGACATTCTTGATGAGGAAAATCTGGAAATTTCTCAGAATTGCATGATTTTAAAACAAAATCCAGATTTTCAAAATAAATTCATGATTATTGGGAATAAAATAACTTCATCGTTGGCTTTATCAAAAAATCTTAATGATGATTCGATTGATGAATCGAGTAAATCGATGATTTTAAGCAAATCTCCAAAAAAATGCAATTGTAAGGATTTTCTCATCGTAGAAGATAATTATTATAACACGATGGTTCTTGAGAATTTCCTCAAGAAACTTGATAAAAGCTATGAAAATTGTAATAATGGCAAAGAAGCGATTGAGAAATTCCTCTATAGAATTCGAGAAGAAGCTTGTTGTCCAAAATATCAAGCGATTTTCATGGATTGTGAAATGCCAATAATGAATGGATTCGATGCCACGAAGGAAATCAAGAGAATTTGTCTAGAAAAAGGCTTGGAAATGATTATTTGGGGTTGTACAGCATATACTCATGAAAAAGAGAAAAAAAGATGTTTGGAGGCTGGAATGGATAAAGTTTTGGTGAAACCAATGGAATTTCGAGAAATAGAAGCTTTGATCAGAAGAAATCAAGGGGAAAATGAGAAAAAAGAAGTTAATTTAAAAAGTAAATCATTATAAAATGCTAAATTTTATTATCAAATTATCATTTCTCTTAATGATGTTCATATATATGAATATTAATTCAATATAAAAGTTTAATAAATTCACAAATCGACTTCAAAATTTCATAAAACTTTCAAATTTTTTAACAAAAAAACTCGTTATCCTCTAAATGGACCCCAAAAAGTCCCCTTCTACCAAAATCCTCTACAAAAATCAAATGCCTCTTTCCACCTCGATAAAATCCTTGGATTTCCGAGGCTCCTTATCCATAAATTCCGTCAAATCTATCAATACTCAACTTAACAGTAAAATGGGTCATTTCTTCAGTCCCAAAGCCAGTCTAGAATTCAAAATGCCAGTTTTTTCACATGTAGAAACCTCACTTCCCAAGAAAAAGCCTGAAACCATATCTCCTCAGCTTTATTTCATCAGCAAACAAAAGATTTCAAAGCCTGAAGAAGCCAAAAGCCAGAATTTCAAAGGTGTATTATCCGAAATATATAACAAAGACACCTTCATAGAAGAGAAAAAAGGTAGTTTTGTGGAGAAAAGGCCCGAATCCATTGAAAAGTCTCTTCCGAATAATAATGAGAACTCAACAATAGAAAAGTCGTTAGGAGCGGGTCGTGTGGATCTTTATTATAGAGGCTTGGTCTTGAAAATCATGGTAGAAAATCCTGAGGAAAAAAGCTTTTCCTGGTTAAAGACCAGATTGCTCAATGAGGTAATAAAGACTGAAAGTGAGAAAGGCAACAAATGCGAAATCACGAATTTACCAATTAACGGTTTTTCTAGTAAAGATGGGTTTTTCCTAATAGATTTCGCATTGCATAGCATCAAGGATTGGGGCTTGGCCTTTCTGAAGAATAAGAGAATAGCATTACTTCCTTTGATTCGAGAAACTAAGGTCTATGAAAGCCTCAGTTCGAGACAATCATTGAAACAATATGAATTATTGAAAGTTATTGGATCAGGTGGGTTTTCACAGGTGATTTTGGGGAGGAAAAAAGATACTAGAAGAATGTATGCTTTGAAGATAATCAGAAGAGATTTCATTCATAAGAATGAAAAGGAATCGATTATTATGAATGAAATCAATATTTTGAAAAGTTGCGATCATACTTTCATTGTGCATTTGGAAAGTGCGTTCAAAACGGTAAATTTTCTTTTGTTAATTAATTTCATTTTATAAAAATCATTCGTTTTTAGCGGAAATACCTTATTTTTGTCATGGATTTCTGTGCCGGTGGTGAGTTTTTCTGTCTCCTGAAACGCAAAAAACGTATTAGAGAAGATGAGGCCAGACTTTATTTCATTGAGCTTTGTTTGGGCATAGATTATCTCCATCGTCGAAATATCATATATCGCGATATTAAGCCTGAGAACATTCTGTTGGATTTGGATGGTCATTTGAAAATCGCAGATTTCGGGTTAGCAAAGCCTCATATGGAGGAATCGATGTTGGCATATTCTTTTTGTGGAAGTCCTGAATACATGGCACCTGAAATGCTTCGAAAGAATGGTCATAATTTCTGTGTAGATCTATATTGTCTAGGGACTTTCCTTTATGAATTGGTTGTGGGAATCCCTCCTTTTTATTCCACGAACACTAAGGAAATGTTCCAATGCATTCTCAAGAAAAATATCATCATTCCAGATACGATAAATTTGAGTCCTGAGATCAAGAGTTTATTAAAGGCGTTATTGGAAAAAACTCCAGAGAAAAGATTAGGTTATCGAATGGGAATCAGTGAGATTTTCCAACATCCTTGGTGTAGAAAGGCCAATATTGAGGCGATTGCCAATAAGAGATTGGATCCACCTTTTAAGCCAGATTTATTTGAGTTTTATTTCGATGAAGTGTCGAATCAGGATTTATTAGAGGAAGTGGCTAATGAATTCGATGATAATATCACAGAAATTCATGATGAAGAGGATTTCACTGATCAATTAAATGAATTCCATTATGTTTATATTGAGCCGAAAACGATGAAGAATAGACCGAATACTGGTGTTATTAATGAAGATAATAAGAATATTAAGAACAATAATATCATGAAAACTCAACCTAATGAATATAAAAGCGTTTCAAGTGCTAATTTTGAAGAGTTTTTATTAGGAATGAAGAAAACCAATAATGAAACCATTAATAAAACCTCTATGGAGAACTTTAAAAAACAAATTTCCATGAATTTAGGCTTTAATAAGCTTTCTGACAATAACAATTATAATAATATTAAAAAAACCACAGCTGAAAGTGTTACCTCATCCACAACAATTCTCCATCAAAACCATAATAATCACATTGTTAATAACTATAAGGATCAAAGAAAATCCATGAATCCTGAAAATAACCATAATAGTTATGGGGATTTCAAAGCAAAAAACCAACCCCTATCAACAAAAAATGCCACTGCGAAACATTTTCATTTCGAAACGAAAGGAGAAGGGGCTCGCACTTATGAGAATCTTGATGATGTGACTCATCATAATAATAACAATAATAATAATAAGCCAGGACCACAGAAAAGCCAAGGAAATCTGAATTTGAAGACTGAAAATTCTGCAAATTCAAATTCGTTGAAAAAGTGATTCTTTTAATTTATAACAAAAGTTCAAGATTTTATTTAGGAATAATAAGCTGTTTCAGGAAATCCATGCTTCTATTAATAGACAATTATTAGCGAAAAATAATCTGAAATTCCAGAAAACTATATCAAATAACATTGGAACTAATGGCAACGAAGAAAGAGGTAATATTTTATAAAATAATAAGGTTTTTTAGTGTGTGGAAAGGGTTTACTCATGTGAGTTCGAGCCAAAATTTACATGAGACGCTGGCTAGATTGAATGCTAGGAAGAATGAACAGAATATTTTGTTGGATTTGAAGAGGAAAACATTAAGCGGAAGCAAATACCATAATCAAAATGAACATTGAGGAGAATTTTTAAATGGTTTTTAAAATATTTTAATAAAGAAATGTTTTAGTTTTTTAATAAAAAATAATAGTTTTACCGGTACAGGTCATATTTTTTTATGAAGAAAATAAAATGAAAATCTTTTGAATATTTTAGGAAAACCGTTTAAAGCGGCTTTTTAATTTTGTATAACAATCTTTAAAGCTAAACTATTAATTTATCATTATTTGAATTTATATTAAACTCATTTTTTGTTTCTAAGTTCCATTGTAAATGTTGAGTTGTTTGGTTTAGGAATAATTTTATCATAATTTCTTTTATCACTTCTTGGTATTTTATTCTTGGGTTTAATTTCATCATATTTTCTTTTAGCACTTTTTGTTATTTTTTTATTCTCGGGTTTTTTTTTGGGTTTTCCTTCTTCGTCCTTTTCATTCTCTGGTTTTCCTTCTTTATTCGTGGGTTTTCCTTTATCATTATGCACAGAAAGAAACTTCTCTATGTTTTCAAAATTGCCTAAAAAATGGTTTCGGGCTTCAACGGCAATGTTTTGATTTTTTTCATTTGTTAAATCTTCTCGATTTTCAAAATTTTTGAATATATTATCTATCTTCCTCGCAATCTCAATTGAATGAATGAATTCTTTAATCATTACACTCCATTTACCAGATGAAGCATCTTTGTAAAACACAATTGCTCTTATCACAATATCGGTCCATTTCTGATTATGTTTATGATCATCATATAATTTTAAAACGTGAGAAATATATCGTTTCGCATAGATTTGCCAAAAAGCCTCTTCTGCCTTTTTTTCTTTTTCGTCAGATTTTTCTGTTTTTTTAATTTCATCAAGATAAACGGTTGTAGATTCAGGAATTGAGGTTTCTAGAAACGTCATTACATTTGCGGTTGTTGATTCAGGATTTTTGGTTTTTGGAAGCGTCACGGAATCAATCCTCCCAATGACTTTATTTTTCCAAGTCACAGAAACCTCAGCACAGACCTTATGATTGGAGTATCCATAAATTGATGAAAGTGATGCAATTCCACAAAGCAATATTTGGAAATCAGCCTCAGTTTTTTCTCCGGCATCCAAACGAGTTAAAATGTTAGATGTAAAAAATTGTTCGTATTCTTCTTTCTTTTCAAGGCTTTTAGCATAGTCTGAGAGCAAGCCATCCACACCTAAAAAATTAGGAAATTTTTCCTTAAACCATATTTTCCATAATATCTTTGAAAGTACTGATTTGACCTCTTTATTCGGAAGACGAAATTTATTTTCATAATTTTTGTCTCGTGTTAAATATCCAGACGATAACATCAATGGCCAAAAATTATCATCATATGGATTTAAAATGTCTTTCAAATTTATTTTCATATTAATTATTTCATTTTGTGGAAGTTCATAATATTCGTGTTTCATCAAATTTTCAAATTTTGCAAAATTGCCTGGTTTTTTTAGAAATTTTGCAAATACCAACTCAAGGAGTTCTGTGTTTCCACTATCTACCCAATATGGCCCTATCTCACTTGTTTCAAGACAATTCATAATAGACCATGGATTATAAAGATTCAGGTCGCCAATAATATATCCATTATACCAATCTTTAATTGCTGCTTTTTGCAGATTTTTTTCTTCCATACTTGAAAATTCCAAATTTTTATCCAATAAATCGTTTATTTCTTCATTGGTAAAACCAAAATATCTAGCAAACTTATCATCAAGGACACCATATTCGGCAAAACTATTTAATCCAGAGAATAAGTCAGCGTTTGCAATCTTCAAAATCCCTGTAATAATTGCTTTTTCTATATGCTCATTATTTTTCAAACCATCTTTAAACATTTCACTCATAAAATTTGTAACCCTTTTGAGAGAAACCAGATCACTTGTCAAATTATTCATTGGAGCATCATATTCATCAATGAGCACAAACACTTTCATGCCAAAATGTTGATGGAGCAACTTGCTCAAAAAGTATATTGAGGATCTCAAATCTTTTAATGTCGCTAACTCTCCTTCGTCAAAACAAATTCTTCCAAATCTTACCATATTGCGATATTCGGGGGATTCTGATTTATATGTCTTATTATATTTACGAATTAAATCTTCCAATTTATTTTTCAATGGGCCGACAGAATCATTCCAGTTAAAGAGTTCATTTTCATTTTGAAAGGATTTAAAATCTTCTATGCATGTTATAAGAAGCTTTCGATAAATATACATGTGACTTTCAAAAGCTCGACTAAGAGATGTTTTGATTGCAGAAAATATGTCATCATTATCTTTATCTTTCTCAATTCCTGAAAATGTTATAAAGATCACAGGATACTTGCCAAAATAATTCGTCAAGAAAGAAAATTGTCGGTTCATTAATTCATAATTCTTTTTATCTTCTTGAGAATCGTTCATTTTCCAATTAATTATTTTTTCAGTTATTTTTTTTCTCAGATCCAAAAAAGCTTCACAATCTGAATGTTTCTCAATTTTTTGCTTTGTTTCATGAACGAAATCAAATAAAGAATGAAATGGGTTTATAAGTGCTCCATAGTGGTTCTTTCCAATTTTTTCAAGTTCAATCAATTCATCAAATGTGTAATTGTTTGATTTTTGTTTTTTCATAATCTCATCTTTAATTTTTAACCATGATTCATCATCAGAATTCTCCAATGACTTGATTAAATTATTAATGTCATCTGCAGAGAAATTATATTTAAAATTATTATCAGCGCTTTGCCAGATTAGATCTGCTATTTTATCAGTGTCAATTTCTGATTCATTCCAAATTTTAAAAAGATGATCTTTTATACTTCCATCAAAATAACGGTGATTATTTGGTTTCACCATTTTTTTTCCAACTTCATCAACTTCAATTTCAAGAAATGTTTGAAGCATTTGCATGTTTAATGTTTTCCCCCATCTGCGTGGGCGAGTTATTAAAATATTAGCTGCACTCGCTGGGATTATTTCCTCAATAAAAAGACTTTTATCAACAAATACATCTTTGGTAACTAATTCCCTAAATGTTTCGGGGGAGATTCCAGTGGTGAGTTTTAACTTCTGTTTTTTATCAACAAATACACCTTTTGCTACTGATTCTTTATTTGTTTGGGTGGAGACTTCAAATTCCCGTTTGAGTTTGGTTTTTATTTGGATGCTCTGAAAGTTCACATCGATTTCTGTTTTTTCATCTTCCTTCTTGTGGCCCATTTCCAAATGTTGCTTTGCAGCCCATAATGTATTATTCATCCGCTCTCTAAATATAAATCCCTTTTTCTTGTCTTCTTCCATCAAAAGTTTCCAAAAAGGATGTTCTGTAAAATTTTCTTCCTTTTCTAATTCACCCTTAACAAATAGGCCTAATTCAATATCATTCTTTTGTTGAAAGAAATTCTCATTTTCATAATAATGCGAATTTTTAAGCTCGGAAATCATTTTTTCCAATTCTTCATCATTTATTACAATTTCAGGATTCCTCCAATATTCATTTGTTTTTTGCATTTCATAAAATCTTGGACACTTAACTTCATCTAAATGTTTTTTTCTCAAATCTTCAGTTCCTTGAGGATATTTTATCTTAAGTTTTTCTGATAATTTGCCATCAATCATTCCTTTCCCATTTTCTGCTGTAATAACTCCGCAAGTAGACCCATCGTTTTGTTGATTGGTAATCTCACCAATGCATTGAAGTTTTAAATTCTTATCAAATATATCACGTAATAAATTTTCTATTGCTTCTTTAACAGATGGTTTAATTTCTGTTCCTCCATAAATATGGGACGGGTTGTAAAACTTAAGAATGAGATTTCCTTTTTTATCGGGAATGGGAATGAGATTTCCATTTTCACCAAAATTCAAATCAAGAGCACCAAGGACCCAATGTGCTTCCATTATATGATATGGAAAGAGGATGGTGTGATTCAAAAGAGAATTGAGCATCGATTTCTTCAACTTGATTTGCTTCAAAGCCACATCCAAGGCATGTGTAATATTATTAATTGTTGTGAGTTCCTTCAAGGAAATGTAATTAACTGGACCACAAATCGATATGCTTCTACGCTCGTCGTTCAAATATAATTTTCCCTGAAGATCTATTACGATACCAGCTTCCTTCACTAAATTCATCTCGTTAAATAAAGTGTAAGTGTCTTCTGAATCAGGAATCCAATACCCAAGTTTTTTAGTTTGGATGTAAACATCCCAAACCTTGAGTATTTGTAGGTCAAAATAATAGGCAGATTTATTGACTATATAATTGCCTTCCATTTGTTTTTTAAAATGAAAATAGCTCAAAACTTAAGGATTTAATAATTTGGAGCCGGAATTTAAATAAGCTTTATTTTTTCGTTTCTCAGATTTAAATACAAAAAAACCCACAAAACCTTTTCTTTAATTCAGGTTTCTCGTTAATTGGGGAAAAAAAAAATATTAAGAGTTTCGGAAGGCTTTTCTTTTTGGTTTTTTTTTTTTTTTTTCCCTAACATCCTTCCAAATATATTATATATTTTATAATAATTTAATTGAATTTTCCTTCTCTGAGTTCCACTTCCTTCGTTTCTTGGATTAACGCGCAACAATGGCACAAACAATGAGTGCAACAATCCTCACCAAAGCTTCCTGGTAATTGATATTTCGCTCTAATATCCTCTCTGAATTTCCCCATAAATATTGGTAAACAAGGTGTTAAAAATGCAGCAACGGCTGTATAAATCAAACAATTGGACCAATACTCGTTTTGATTGAACTTTTCAGAGACTTTGGCATATTGAAAGCAATGGCAACAAAAAGTGAAACAACAAAGCTCCAAATCATCGAAACAAGTGAATAAACCTTTGTTCCAATCAGGAGGAAGCCCTTTTGAACTGTCAGTAGGAAAGGTTTGATAAGTAAGATGAGCAGGATTGTTTGGATTCAACATGTTTTTGATTTTTTTAAGGTTTTTTCTTAGTTTTTTGATTTTCGGAAACTCATGTTTTGAATTTTTAAAGGATTAATATAATATAGAAGATTATTAATGAAATTATCTGTTTTTTATCTGTTTTTCGAAGCGTTTCTGCTTGCTTCGATTTTTCTGAAGGAAGCATTTACTACATTTCAGTTCGATGATCAATATTATTACCCTATTCCCACATATAACGGGAGTCGTGAACTGGGT
>Ga0302186_10002513_pt1 | contig 14036 bp, 18 predicted proteins | sample II_Bog_E1_2_FD_198782 | JGI IMG/M metagenome (GOLD analysis project Ga0302186, IMG submission 198782) | Peat permafrost microbial communities from Stordalen Mire near Abisko, Sweden - II_Bog_E1_1 | ecosystem: Environmental > Terrestrial > Soil > Wetlands > Peat | place: Sweden: Abisko... | reverse complement strand
CACGAATAATTTTTTAATTTTCTAATTTGATTTTTTTAAATTTAACTCAAATAAGTAAAAAATTTTAAGCGAAAAACATTTTGCTTGTATTTTTTTTCCAAACTGTCTAAACCTATTTTTAATATTAAAAATTATTTCATTTAATGAGCGCAAAACCTTTTTCAAGTTCCTTCATTTATTTCCAAAAAATCTAAATAGTGTTTTTAATTAAGATGGCGAAAAATCTCAAATGCCAACAAATGAACTTGACATTTCAGGTAAAATTTAAATTCGAAATTTTCGAAATTGTGTTCTTTTTTGTTTTTAACATTTCTTCACAATTAGATTACATCAAACTGAAATATGCCAATATCCTCTGGAACTGTGAATCTGAATCGGACAAAATTAAGAAAAATATTATTAAAAATGCCCATCGAGAAAAGGAGCACACCAAAAAAATTGATATAAATTATCAAATATCGGGAAATCCACCCGATGTCAGAAACTCCATTCAAAAGGAAGCAAAAATCAATGAACCAAAAGCCAAAATTCATAAAATCAATGAAAGAAAAGTCAAATACATAACAAAGAAAGATTACCAAATCGAAGTGGAACAAATACAAAATGTGAAAGAAACTGTTGAAGATAAAATTAGACAATTTTTATTTTTTTCCCCAAGAGAAAAATCAAATTCGCCAAAAGCATTTCAAACTCAAATTCAATCAGAAGCTGCTAGATATTTTTCCCCAAACCACTCAAAATTAAAATCCAACGAATATTTTTTAACCAAAAGACAACAAAAATTAAAAATGGATCTCGGGATAAAGTCAGATGAAGAAGAAAGAGAAAACCCGCAACAAGAAAATGAGGAAAATCACAAAATCAGTGAAGAAAATCCAAAAAAAGAAGAATCAGAGGAAAAAAAGAGTTCTGATTTGGTCTTTATACAAAACATGAAAATAAATGAAAAAATGAAGATATTTAAACCAGTTCTCAAAGAAAAAGCTCAGGAAAATATAAGTCAACCTGAAAAATTAATAGAAAAAAAAGAAAAAATGGCATCTAAAGAAGAAATTAAAGAAAATAAGAAAAAAGAACAACCTCATAATTTGATTAATAATCCAAGTTTCCAAAAGGAGGAAGAATCACACAAGAAAAAACCTGAAAAAGAAGAGAAAAGAATTTTAGCCAAATCCAGCGAATTTTTAGAGAAAAAATCAGCACAAAATAGAAAAAAGGAAGAGCCACAAAATATTTTAAAATCAGACACAATTCCAACTAAAAATGGCCACCATTCTCCTCATCAAAGTATAAACATTTTGTTTGTTAAATTTCCTGTTTATTATGACAGAAGTAGAAAAGGAAATCAGGATTGATTGGTCAAAGAATTTAGCAATGAAGGCTCTTGATGAGTTATTTGAAGTCCAAGTAAAGGAAATCACTTTAAAGAACATTTTGGTATATCCATAGCAAATTTTAAAAAAATTTGAAATTTGTTTCAAAGGCGATAAAAAACTTAATTAAATTTAATGATAGTCTTTTTCACGTATTTTGTGGGATTTTCGGGTTGATGGCTGGCAATTCTTCAGAAGTTACTACTGATTTCATAGATAAGGATGTAATTTACATATATACATATTAAAATTGTTATTTTATCCAACAGACACCATCCATAATGGAATTTTTCACTATCCTCAATTCCCCCTTTTTAATTTTAGAGTTTTTTTCACAATACAAAAACTTAATACATACCAATAATATTTCTCCAAGTAAGTTTATTAATTTTTCTAATGTATTTAAAAAACCTTATATTTAGAAAATATTATTTATTCCTTAAAAAAACTCAATTTATCATATTCTGCGGAGAATGTGATAGTCAACTGTGAAAAGGAAAAGACATTATATCAGGAAATGACACAAAAACTAGCTGCATTACTTGAAAGTTCCTGCCATTATTACAACCTTTATAAAAAGGCATCACAAATGACGGATTCTGACCAAAAAAAACAAAACAAGCCAGATTTTTCTCAGAAATCTAAATACGAAAAACTTATCATTGAAACAAATGAAGACGATATTTGTTTCTCTAAGGAACAAGTAATTAATTGTTGATTTTCACAGGGTCTATTTAATTTCATTGAAGGCAAGAAGCAGAAGTGAGGGTCCTCAGAAAAATGAGCAAGAAGTATTATTTTTTCAATTATCCTTCGAATTAATTTATTTTCATTGAAGGCAAGAAGCAGAAGTGAAACTCCTCAGAAAAATGAAGAGCCGAAGAAAAAAAGTTTCATTGGAAACTTAAAAACTGACAATCAAGTGCACTTTTTTTAATAGTTTTATAAATTTTTCTTCGAAAAGAATCGAAGCAAAAGCACAAAAGTCTTGACTCATGGTGAAATCACCAATGATGAACCTGATAAACCGAAAACACTCAAGGTAAAGCAAGCCAAAGTTAAAAGCTCAAAACAACTGGTTGAGAAAAAAGTGAAAAAAGCTGAAAGAGAAATAAATGAATTAAATCAAGAAACTAAAAAGCTTTTATGGGATGAAGAAAGAGAAGTAAGTATTCATTTTGTTTTTTAAAGATATCGATTTTTTTTTTGTGAAGAGGAAAAAAAGACAAAAAATTCAAGAGAAAGAAGAATTACAAAAAGACATTGATTTTCGTGCTGAACAGGTAAAATGAGTAGATTTTCATTTTTTTAACGTTTCATTTTGAAAATAAAGGAGAAAAGATACAAGAAATATTTAATAGAAAAAAACGAAAAAGAAAAGAGAATGAATTCAGAATTGAAAAAGGGAGATTATGAGGATCTGAGAGCTTTGAAAGAATTGAAAGATATTGAAGAGAAAATACAACTCAAAGAAGCATATTTGAAAAATGTAAATGTCGAATTTTCTAAACTCTATTTTTTTTTTCAATAGTTGGTTCAAAATTCCTGGAAGGTTTTGAAAGTGGTCAATAAAGTTAAAACTCAGACTCAGGAAATTGTGAAAAGCAATGTTAATCTCTCTGATGACAGTCAAAACTTAGTAAACAAATTATTTTAATAAACATTAATCAATTCTTTTCATAAGAATGATTTGAATGACTATAGAGAACTTTTAGAAAAAAGAAAAGAACTAAAGAAAAGACTTTCCAAATAAGACATTCTTTCTGCCATCAAGAATATCAGTGAAAAATAAAAAAATATTTTCTATTACCATAATTATAATTTTCCAAATAATTTAAAAATTCGTCCATAATTCAGCTTTTTAATTTGAGCTTTTCTGACCAAAGATGGAATTAGAAATCTTTCTTAAAAAATAGGTTTTTTATTAAATATTTTAAATAATTTGGCGCGATGGATTTTTCTCAAATAGAAACCGATATCCTTGGAAAAACAATATCTTTTGTAAAGGACGCCCTGAAAACAGCAGAAAGTGGTCATGATTGGTGGCACATTTCCAGAGTTGTCGCCAACGCAGAAAACATCGGTAAAGCCTACCCAGAAAGCAATCTCTTCATTGTCAAGATGGTTGCTCTCCTTCATGATGTTGATGATTGGAAATTCAAAGAACAAATAAAACAAAACAAGTCTGAAGAGTTTTTAAAATCCTTGCAAATAGATCAAGTCATAATCGATCAAATTTTGTCAGCAATTGAAAAAATTTCCTTTAAGGGATCAGGGGTTTCCGATGAAATTGAAAGTTTGGAAGGGAAAATCGTTCAAGATGCTGATAGGCTTGATGCTTTAGGAGCCATTGGCATTGCCCGTTGTTTTTCTTACGGAGGTTTCAGAAATCGTGAAATTTTCAACCCTGAAAAACCATTCAAAATGCATAATAGTTTCGAGGAATATAAATCCAACAATGGAACGTCAATCAATCATTTCTATGAAAAGCTCCTGCTTTTGAAAGATAGAATGAAAACTGGAAAGGGTAAAGAATTAGCCCAAGCGAGACATGATTATATGGTGGGTTATTTAGAGAAGTTTATGAAAGAATGGGAAGGTCAGGCTTAAGTAATAGTAATATTTAACATTAATATTCCATTTTTAAGTATAATTTGCAAAACGAAAAAACCTTAATTAAATTGGTTCTTTTTCATGAATTTTTTAAAATAAATTTAGAAGAAAATTTCTTCTTAAGAAATTTAATCTGAGGCTGAACAGAAATTAATAAAAATTTCTGATTTAAAAAAAAAATGTTAAAATTCATATCCAAAAACTCAAGACTCAATGCCCTCTCCAGTCCTTTTATGTATAGTCTCCGCACTTTCAAGTCGCAAGAAGTCAATCTTGAAGAGGATGAGACCTTCCAAACGCTTCCGAGCACCAACATTAGAAACCCAAAGTTCTACAACACTCCATTCCTGGTTCTTCCAATAAAAACCCCTCTTTTCCCCCAAAGTTCTTATTTCACCAAGCTCCATCCAGTCTTAAATTCGCTCATCACAACTTCCAAATTGAAATATTTGGTTGCTTTTTTTGTCAAATCAGATGGGAAGTTCGAATCCATCCCTATCAATGTGAAGGATTTCCCCACTTTGAAGGAATCAATAGTTGTTGAATCAAAGAAAATCAAGACGTCTCCAAGTGCTCCTGTTATTGAAGAAGCCAAAACCACAGCATTGATCGAGAAAGAGCTTTTTGAAGATTATCACCAAAACATCATTTACGATGATAGCATCAAGGGAATCGATAAGAACACTCAAGATTCCCTCATTAAATTACAATCTTTGCAGGATCTCCATTCAGTAGGAACCTTATGCAAGATCACTATCCAGCCAAATACTGAGAATCCAGGTGAATTTCTCATGATGATCAAAGGGATTAATAGAGTCAAAATAGTGAAAGAGATTCCCTACAAAGGATTCGCAACCCATTTGCTTGAATTTGTGGATTTCTTGAAATTCGTTCAAGTGGCTCCTCTCACTGATATTGAAGAACCAATGACCTCCAATTATAAAGCCAAACTCTCGATGCTGATGGGTTTGTACGCAAATTTAAGAACCAAAATTCCAATTAATGTTCCAGAACTAATTTACAATCCCACGGACCCCAGAAGTATAGAAGTCTTATGCGGATTCCTTTGCCTGACTACTTTTTTCCCAAAAGACGAGCTTCAAAAACTCTTGGAGATCCTTTCAATTTCCCAAAGATTGAACGTTTGTCATGAATTATTGACAAAATATGAATCAAAACTAGCAACTCAATGGGAAGAACTCAATAAATCAACTCAAGAACTCAACAAGCCGAATGCCAAAGCCAAAATGCTTGAAATCTATGATTTTCTCAAAAAGGCAAAAGAATCTCCTTTGAAATCTCCTTTAATTGAAAAACTTGTCAAGCAACTATCTGAAAGGAACTTCCCACCACATATCAAAACCCTCATTGAAGAAGAAATCAATCAAATGCAAGAATTAAATGAACAACACCCAGATTTCAACAACAAAAGAAACCTTCTGGAACTGGTTTTATCATTACCCTTTGGTATAACAACCAAAGACACCTTCGATCTGGATCAAGCATCAAAAATGCTTGATGAAGATCATTTTGGAATGGATGATGTCAAAGAGAGAATTTTGGAATTTATAGCCGTTTCAAAACTCAGAGGGACTATCAAAGGAAAATCAATACTGTTAGTTGGACCTCCTGGAGTCGGAAAGACTTCAATTGCAAGTTCAATCGCTAGATGTTTGAATAGAAAATTTGCCAGAATCTCGTTAGGAGGAGAATATGATGTCGCGGTGATCAAGGGACATAGAAAGACGTATTTAGGATCATATCCAGGGAAAATTGTCCAGGCTTTGAAAACTGTTCAATCTGAAAATCCAGTGATTTTGTTGGATGAAGTTGATAAAATCGGAAGAAGCCTGAGAGGAAATATACAAGATGCACTTTTGGAAGTGTTAGATCCCGTACAAAATGACAAATTCTACGATAATTACTTGGAAGTTTCAATTGATTTATCGAAAGTTTTGTTCATTTGTAGTGCAAATCTATTGGAAACTGTTCATCCTGCCTTAATTGACAGAATGGAATTAATCCAGGTTTCAGGTTACACTCAAGAAGAGAAATTCAATATTGTAACAAAGTTTTTGTTCCCAAAAGCTTTAAAATCCGTTGGGATGCAAGAGAACCAATTGGCTTTATCTAAAGAGGCAATTCAGCAATTGATCAATGGATATGCGAGAGAATCAGGATTGAGGAATTTGGAAAGGTATATCAAAAGGATTCTGGAAAAAACAAGCTTGAAAATTGTGATGGGAGAAACCTTTGATAAAGTTTTCAAAGCTGAACAATTGACTGATTTCATTGGACTTCCAATCTTCGCTGATAAGAGACTTTATCAAGGACCTCCTTCCCCAGGGATAGTGGTTGGTTTAGCTTACAATTCATATGGTGGTTCTATAATTTTCATGTAAAAACATTTATTTTGATTAATTTTTGTTTTTTGATGCAAACTCATAAAAAAGCGAAACTCTTAAACAAAACTATGGAGAAGAAGATAGCAAAGGTCAAAGGAGAGGATCAATTAAAGGCACTGGCTCTTTGGGTGAAGTTATGCAGGAAAGCATTCAAATCGCATACACATACGCTCGCGACTTCTGCAATGTTTTCTATAAGAACAATTTTCTGGAAATAAATGATGTTCATATCCATTTTCCCGAAGGAGCCTCAAAGAAAGATGGTCCTTCTGCTGGAATAGCCATTTCTTCTTCGTTAATATCTTTAGCATTGAACCAACCGATTCCACAAGACACTGCAATGACTGGAGAAATCACATTGCAAGGAAAAGTACTAAAAATAGGAGGAGTTAAGGAAAAGTTGTTAGCCGCGAAGAGAGAAGGCATTAAAACAGTAATTTTCCCTAAGGAAAATCAACCGGATGTAGATGAATTGAAGGATTACATCAAACAAGATATGAAGATTTTATTTGCCAATTCGTTTTGGGATGTTGTCAGACACATTTTCCCAGAAGTGTTTATGCAAATTGAAGATAAGATTAAAGAATAGAAATTGATCATAAAACCCCAAAAAAATAATTTACGATTATTTAAAAGTAGTTTCAATTTTTTACATTAAAATATTTAAAGAAATTAATTTTCACATCTTCTAACTCAGAACTTCAGAACTCGGGAATTCATCAGGATTGGCTTCATCAAAGGAAAGGCTACTTATGTTTTGCTAAAAAAGTCAATTAATAAAAAATATTTTATTATGACGGCAAATATTTTTTTTGCCTTTTAATTGGTTCGAAAAAATAAATTCTTAATTTTACTATTGCAGAAATGGCTAATTGGCAAATTATTTCATTTGAGGACTGTTGCAAACTATGCAAAACTGAAAGAGTGTCGTATTCCCTAAATTTCTCAACGAAATGAATATGAATTTGTTCTTCTCTCTTTGTTTCTTTAAGAAAGATGAATATTTTTTCAAATATTTCCAAATCTAGAATAATCATATCCTCATTGTTAAACTTATCTTCATTGTCAATTTTATCTTCATTAGCAATCTCAAGTATTCGACAAAATTCATCCATTAGGCCATAATCTATTAATTTTTCAAGATCCATTCCCACATAATTTTCAATTATCTCAAGGGCACCTGTTTTAAACTTAAACAAAATGAAGCTTTTTTGAAATAAAAATAAATTTTACTTCAATGATGTCCGAATTTAGCAGATTAATAATTTTTTCTCGATACAATGAATTGTCGAAAATGAGTGAGACGAATTCGTTATTTCTTGCAAGGATTCAAATGCTTCGAAAACCCAGATTTCTGAAGAAAGAATCAGGATCGTCCAAGAATAAGAACAAAATATCCATGCCTGTTTTCATTATCAATTTATTGGAATACAAGCAAAGTATCAAAATCTTTTGTAGACTAGAAGATTTTAAAAATATTTAAATAAAGATAAGTAAACAAACTAAAAGATAATCTTTCTTAATTTGGGCATGCACCCTGAATCAAAAGTCCATTTCCTCATTTCAGAAAAACGCGGTTTATTATGAAGGAATAAGGTGATGATTGCAGCTAATGTAATGCATTTTCTAAAATTGATTCATCATTTTCATTCTTTATCATAATGGCCAACTCAAAGAAGACTTCCTTATCCACTTCATGATAATTACAGCACAAAGAACGTAAAGTTCTAGTTCCAATTCTGATAAGTGATTTATTTGTTGTCTTTCGGAATATTTCAAGTAAACGTCGCCCTCCTCCACCAGCAATGACCAAATCAGAAAACCACAAAGATATATCATATAATGCTAAAATAGCCTATTTTTATTATGATGAAAAAAATTTTGTTGACTCAAATATAAAATAAAAAAAATACTGATTCCACGGCTTTATCGTCAATCGAATTTAAGAGCTGAATTATTGGCGAAATGATGTTGAAATTGATGAGGGTTTTTTTTTTGTTCTTTGCTGCCTAGAAACATCATGTGACCGAAAATAAGGGCACTCTTAGTTTGTAACTCATTTAGATCTAAAAGGTCCAACAATGTTGGAACTACATCAGAATCAATTACTTTTTTGACCAACCAGGCACCTAAACAGTGGGCCCAACAATTTCTTTTGCAAATGCCAAAAATGCCTCGCAAACAAATCAAAGAAAAACCTTGCCTTAAAATATGTGTTGATTTGATTTGATCAAATAAATATAAAAAAGGGAGAGTTTTAAATTCATCCATTGATCGCATGGTTTTTTCTGTTATCTCATGGAGCTTCTGAATCTGATGTGCATCATTTGTTTGGACTATCGTTTCAAAGACGTTTATAAATAAAAGGTTTCTGGAGCGAGTTAATTCTGCAGTTTCACTTCTGAGAATTCTTTTTATCATTTTTTTTTAAAGAATTTAATTTTTTTGAAACAATTAATTCCCGCAGAAATTTTCTTTAAAATCACACTCGATAATGATAAAACTATTTTATTTTTTTCGATCAAAAATTAATAATTTTAATGTTTTTTAACAAACATTAAAAAAATCAAAATTTAATTAAAAACGTCGAATATTAAGCCAAAATATTTTCATAATTTCTTTCAAAACGTTGTTCTTTTTTCCTTAAAATTTTCTTATTAAAGAAAATTTATTTTAATTGGAACCAGAAATACCCGGGTTCATTAAAGGGGCATTTTTGATCCTCTTCTTCATCAAGATCAGTATTTGATTGGCCTTCCTTCACAAGCCCAATCAATTCCAATCTTACTACGCTATCCTTTTCCCCTCCAAGAACCAACACCTTATTATTCTCAACTAAAGTTCCAACAGCATTTGCTCTCTCAAACTTCATAATTTCCTTTCTTTTAACTATTTCTTCCTTCTCAATATCCCAGAAAAATACCCCTGAACTAGCAGTTTTTCCATTACTTCCCCCCAACAAAAGAACTCCATTCTTATAATCTAAACAATGACATGCTGCCAAATGTATAGATTCATTGACCTTGAGTTTGATTTCTTCCCATTTAGCCAACTCTTTAGCATCTAATCTCTCAAAAGTGGTTTCTTGTATCTTCGTTTTCAGAAATCCTCCAAAAATATAAAGAAATCCTCCATGTGAAAATCCTGAAGCCTGACTTCTCGCTTTATTTAGTTCAGGTCCTTTATTCCAAACGTTTTTTTCATAGATTTCACAACTTTTGAGGGCTTTCTTATCTTGATCCAACCCCCCTGCTACAATAAATTTCTGATTGATTGAGAAGGCTTTATGCGAATATCTCTCATTCAAAAGATCTGACAATCTCTCAACAACATAAAGATAAACCTGTCCAATTAGCTCAAATCTTAAAATATAAACATCCTTGGTTGTTCCTTGGACGACTTGTCCACCTGTTATTAGAAATTCCCTGGAATTCAATGCCACAACACCTGAATATTCATAAATCATGAATCCTTCATCTTGCGATTTGGCCAATACGTTGAAAATGCTTGATTCTTGTGTGTCTTCAATGAAAGAAACAACAGGAAAAGCGTTTCGGTCATTCACTGCGGTGTTGATAAGAAAGATGAAACAATGACGATTGGATGGGGGCTGTGATTGGGGTTGCAGTGCGATCTGAGGTTTGTCGTTTTTTGCCTCTTCCTCCAAACAAAAAAGACATTTATCTAAATCAGGATCACAATCACAAATTTTGAACTCCTGTTGTTCATGTTTTTCACAGTTGAATTTTGTTGTCAACACCATTTTTTTGTCTTTTAAAACAGATTTACAAAGAAAACAAAGGTCTTGGTCCATGTTCCAGAATTTGAAGAGAGATTTTTTTTCAAGAAATTATTGTTTTTTAAAGATTGCAAAAAAAGATTGGATGTTTTTTTCTTAGGTTTAAAAAAAAAGAAAAAAAATGAATTAATTTGTAGATTGTTTCACAGATTTTAAGAATGATTCCAAATGTTTCGTCTGATTCTTTAGAAAAACCATCTCCGTTTGTTTCTTGGAGTCCTCTATGGTTTTCAATTCTTTGAAGCTTTTATCAATTGAATCCAATTCATTTTCAAGTTCGATTTTCTTGAATAATTATAAATAATGAATAATTTCTAATAAAAACCCGATTTTCTAGATAAATTTTCTTTTTATCCAACTCTTCGATTTTTGTCTCAAGTTCTGCTCTTCCTTGTTCAGCTTGTAATTGTTTTCTAATCCCAAAAATCACAGATCCATGATAAAGTGTCTGATAAGCTGCCAAAGTCATTTTGATTTGGTCTCTGACATTCACAAGAAGCAATCCTTTTTTAAAAAATTAATGAGATTTTTTAATTTTTTTTGAGAAAAAAACCTCTTTCCGGGCAATTTATAGTGCATTGTCTAATGATTTCATCAAACAATTGGTTGTGAAGATCTTCTCTTACAGGGCAAATTCCATTTTTTCTAAATTAATGAGAATTTATGCTTAAAAATACATTCTTAAAGAAAAAACCGAGCTTGTCTTTCTAACAGTTTCATTTGTAATTTCTTTTCTAAGTCATCCAAATCAAATCTTGAGGCCTGATCCTGAGAAACCTTGTACATCAGATGTTGTCCTTCTTCATCAAGCTCAATATTCGGAAACAAAGAGCTTAAAATTTCATCCAGACCTCCGGATCTTGATTCCAAAGGAGGCAATTGAGGCTTTTTGTGGCTTTGAAGCGGATCTTTGGAAAGAGTTTCTTCCTGAGATTGAATTAAAGGGATTTCATATTTCAAGAGGGATTCATCAGGCTTGATTAAATTCAATGGGTCAACTGGTGTTTCCATTGGTTTTCTTAAAAAATTTGTAACTCTTAATAATTTTTGAAATTTTCTTCAAAATTATCGATGATTAAATATTATTTGATAAATTCTTTCGTAACTTTTTTATTCATAAATCGGGAAAAACGTGTTGAAAGCTGATTGACAAAACACTCCCGGGTCATTGAATCTTCGGTTTTGATTCAATGTGTCCAAAACCTTCATTTCTTCTTGGGTCAGATTAAAGTCAAAAACCTCCAAATTTTCCTTAAGTCTTTCTTTCTTGATTGATTTCACCACTAATGAAGTTCCTCTTTGAATCCCCCATCTTAAAGCTACCTGTGCACTAGACTTCTGATGTTTTAGGGCAATGGCTTTAATTTTCTCATTTTCAATGAGTAAATCCTCTTGTTTAGCCCCTCCTAATTCCACATATGAGCTTGCTCCCAAAGGACTGAATCCAGTAACAGCTATGCCTTTCTGTCTACAGAATTGAAGTAATTTCTCTTGAGAATTGTAAGGATGAAGCTCGACTTGTAAAACTGAGGGTTTAATCTTAGCATAAGTAAGAAGATCTCTTAGCAAAACAATATTAAAATTGGCCACTCCGATATTTCGAACCAACCCTTCAGAAACCAATTGCTCCATAGCTTCCCATGTTTCTCTGATTGGAACCTGATCTTATTCCATCCTTTTGTCTTTAGCATTTGGATCATAAAACCATTCAGGAGGGTATCTTATGTCAACAGGCACGTACTTCAAAGCGATTGGAAAATGAATCAAAAATAAATCCAAATATTCCAAACCCAAATCCTTCAAAGTCTTTAGGCATGCGGCCTTTACATGTTCCTTTCGATGATAAGTGTTCCAAAGTTTCGATGTCACCCATAAATCCTCCCTTTTAACCACAGATTCAGTTAAAGCTTTCTGGATTCCAAGTCCACATTCAATCTCATTACCATAATCACTGGCTTCATCAATGCAACGATAACCCATTTTAATCGCTTCATAAACCACATTTGCGCAATCATTTTTGGGAATCTTCCAACAGCCTAATCCGATACATGGCATAGCATCTCCACTTGCAAGCGCCAAATGAGTCATTCCTTTCTCAACTGCTTTTGTTCCTTTTGCAATTGAAGCCAACACTCTTCTCTTTCCACCATTAAAGCCTGTCTTGCATGATAAGTCATACTGTTATCAACAATAACAAATTGTCCGGCATTCCATCGATAAACACATTGCATCTTCTCCATATAAGCTATCAATTCTTCCATGGCACTTTCAGGCAATTGTTGTCCATTCCCGAAAACTACAGCTTTTTTAGGGTCATTCCTTTTGTCGATCCAACCTGTATAAGCAGCTATCACCTGATTGAAAATGACTTCGTTCCTTTGGAATTCACAATCGTTGACGGCAAAAGCCTGCTCACCGTTCTACAATCTCCATTTTCCAACCATTGCCAAGTCCAACCTTTGGCTTTCATTGCGACCTCAGCCTCTTCTTTCGTCTTGACATTGAACATGCTTTTCCAAGATCGACCAATTGCAGATTCTGGATCATCGACTTCTGGCACTACTCTGACATATTGCACTCCATGTTTCTCTGATTCATCCAATAATTTCGAATGATTCTCCTTAAGCCAATCATATATGATGTCTGATCTTAATAATGGAGTGCTTCCACCTTCTGAAGTGTTTTCCGCGCAGAAAAATGAGATATGAGAACAAGGATCTGGAGTTTGTGCGAGCTCATGATGAAAAGGAATCACTTGGCTTGGTGGAGATTCATTTGTTGTGACGATTTGAGGGTTCAACAATCTTTCTTCAGTCCCCACAATCAGACGACGAACAGCGGCACCACCAATATAAGGCATTTCTTTCATTCCTGATTTGAAGAGAATAGAAGCCCATTCTTCAGCTGAACGGATATCAAAACCTGAGAACATCACAGCTCCAAATTGACTGGCAGCTTCAAGGATTTTGGTATGATTTGCAATGAAATATTCTTGAAGTTGGAGGAAATTCATAGATGGACTTCGAGGAGAAAGAACTAAAGGAAAATATGAGGATTTGATGATGATTTGCTCTGGAATAGAAGAAACCTGAACCAGAGGGGTTTCAAGAGAAGAAAGGAGGTGATTTGAAGGTTGGGGATCCATTTTAATTGGAAAAAAAAGATATTTTTCTGGTTTTTTTATAATATTCGGTTTTTAGGGTTGATGAGTTAAAAATAGGTTTATGGATAATTTTATTGTCTAAATAATATTATTTTCTAAATAAATGAGATTTTCTATAGAAATATAACGATTTTTAATTAGAAAAAATCACTTGTTTTGAGTTTTATACTATAGAAAATAAAAATATAATGGACCAGAGAAAAAATAAAACAAAGCTGGGAAAAAAAGAATCAATGTCAGACGAAGAAAGTGAAGATGAACGTAAGAAAAAGAAAAACAAGAAAAATGGCAAACATGAAGAGGAATCAAGTGATAACGATGAAGAAAATGACAGCGAAGAAGAAAATTCTATGAAAAAAAAGAAAAAAGATAAGAAAACAAAGAAAAATAAAAGTAGCGAGAGTGAATCGGAAGATGAAAATTGCAAAAAAAATTCAAGTGATAACGATGAAGAAAATGACAGCGAAGAAGAAAATTCTCTGAAAAAAAAGAAAAAAAAAAAGAAACCAAAGAAAAATAAAAGTAGCGAGAGTGAATCGGAAGATGAAAATCACAAAAAACCCAAACAAAGCAAACTCAAATCCAAAGAGGAAAATTCTGAAGGTGATAATGATGACGAAAAAGAAGAGAACAAACCAAAGAAAACGAAAAAAGTCATTAAAAATCCAAAAAAACCAAACAAA
>Ga0302186_10002510_pt1 | contig 14057 bp, 7 predicted proteins | sample II_Bog_E1_2_FD_198782 | JGI IMG/M metagenome (GOLD analysis project Ga0302186, IMG submission 198782) | Peat permafrost microbial communities from Stordalen Mire near Abisko, Sweden - II_Bog_E1_1 | ecosystem: Environmental > Terrestrial > Soil > Wetlands > Peat | place: Sweden: Abisko, Stordalen... | reverse complement strand
CCCCAACCCCCAACCCCAACCCCAACCCCATCGTTTTTGATTCAAATATCATTATTATAATAGCATAGTTGTTGATAGGATGGGCAAAGCCGCAAAGGATCATAACGATGACATGGACGTCGAGCAACCCGAAGATAACGCATTGGTTGTGACGAAAAGGAAATTTATTAAAAAGAAAGAAGGAAAGCCTGTCGAACAAATTCATAAATAATCAGCGAAAATTTCGAAGCCAAAAAATAGAGAAAATCAAGTGATTAGAAGAATTTCGAGATTAGTTAACCTGAAAAAGGATGATATTCCCCAGTAATAAAAGCAGAAAATCTTTGACAAGGTGTTAGAGACCATGAAGGGCAGTAAAAAGATAGCCCGCAAAGATCAAAAGAAACATAGGCTTATGGTCAAAAGAGTACGTTGATCCCTATTTAGAGTTTGAGACAACAGTTGGAGGAGAAACTACCACCCAAGCATTAAGCAACCTTACCCACGACATAAGCAATGACCGAGGAAAAATCAACTGTAAAAAAATAAAAATTTGATGCAGTTAAAGAAGCATCTGCGTTCAAGAAAAACATGGGACTTGGCTTTAGTAATTTAAAAAAAGTATTGGCTCAAAAGTTGTCTTCTTGATTGATGTGCACTATTGCTAAGCTATTATATACTCTAACTTATGAAAATGCATAAATTGAGATCAGAGCTTAGCAGCATTATTCCTTGATTCGATAAACTTGTTAATTTTTGACAGTTTATCGCGAACTTAGCTTTTCTCGGGAATGGTCTTACCGTTGCTGGGAGTCACCAGATAGGTTGTTTTGCCCACACAATAGATATCAAAATTTTATTACGCATTTTTGCGAGGCCCCTTCAGCACGTATTCATGCTTGTGATTGAAAGGCTATTCGAATTCCATCACAAGTGTAGGCTGATCTTGAAATTTTTTATCTCCAAACAGGTAACTGCTTGAGGAGCCACTGCAGTTGAATATGCCGTCCTCCTTCAGTGTACATATCTCCTACAAATTGTTAAATTTTCTTTGGACGAATTTAACTCCTCGTAACACAGCTTCTATTCTCAATTCCTACACCAACAACCTGCTATTGATATAAAAAGTTTCGTATTGAGTGCCACTCTCAGACTGTCCACTTGAGTAATGAAGATTGGCAGTTTTAAAAGTGTCAAAGACATAGTCAGACACTACTTACCGCAAGTCATCAACTGTATTTTATCTATCATAGACTGTCATCTTCCTAATCGACTGGTATCTGTTTAGACTGTTGGACACTTTATAGAAATCATAGGACATTTTAGATATTAACTCGTGCTTGAGTTCATCTTCGCTCCAATCATAATCTTTTGGCATCCAAACCTGAGGAATACTTTGTGAAGGCAATAATTTGGAGCTATCATTTTGGTTGAGTTAGGGAATGACTTATGAGTAAATAGTCACCAATTTACCACCCTTGGTTAATTCAATGGCAGTCATCAGACCTGAAATGCCTGAACCAATGACAGCGCAAGTGGGATTGATGCTAGGATCTAAGAAAATCTTAAAGGATTTGGCAATTAAGAAGGCAGCACCATAAGCCATAATGATGGAAGCCGACCCGAAGCCATAGTTGTGAAAGATATGCCTGCCGTTGATGATTTAATGCTGAACTTTAGGTCCTTCCTTCCTATATTGAGGATGGGCCAATACCACTCTGGTGAGTCTATCTTGGTTGAGTATTGGCAGGTGGATGAGTGTCTCAGAGGTTTGCGTCATCATGATTCAATTATTATAAATATCATCATTATGACATTGCTATCAACTGTCAAATTATTTTGGTAAAAAATATAACGAACTCAGAATATGACTTATTTGTATTTCAGTGGCTCATCAATCAATGATTATTTCTATTAAATTCATTGGCATCTAATTTCTTAATATTTGATAAACAATAATTGTACATATAAATAAGGGACTAATTAAAGGCAATATGCTTGCTGTTTCAATATTTGGATGTATACTTAAGATCAATGAATAATCAATCTACTCGCACTGACTTTCAGCTATATTCAATTGTTATAGCTTACCTCATAATTAAATTTTACATAATCTTTCCTTTTATATTTATCTCAAAGCGATAACATTTTTTTAATTGTTATTGAAATTAATAAAATTGTATCTGTTGTTTGAAGAAATAATCTAAAGAGTAGTAACTCCATTACTGAAGCAGCTTCACCTTCTGCCTCGAAAAATAAATTGACCTTTTGCATAGTAAGTAAAGTAATAAACTTCAGTCAATGAAAAATCTTAGGCGATATCTCTTTGTAGAAGCAGTAATGAATCAAATTTAATATAGGGTAATCAAATCATTGTTCCTATATTGTACAATTATAAAATAAATCAGCAAAGGGCCCTGCTTCTTTAAGTTTAATATAGAATACTTTTGCAATAGACATTAGAAGAAATCATCAATCAAGGAATGATTCTGATCAAAGTAGCTTATCACTGACATTAATTCGATCTTGAACTCCAAGAAGGTTTTTCTTCTTCGCTAAAATGGATTTAATGTTGACAAACAACGCTTGAAATGGTACTTTTGATGCCAATGATGAAAATATACGAATGACCAAATCAATAATATTATCGATACAAACGGCTTCCGAAGCACAACACCGAAAATGTGAATAATTTATCGACTGCATAATGGCAAACAAAATGTCTATAATGACTTTTTCCTTACGAATGCTCTGTTTTCAAAAATGCTTCAGCATATATGGACTTGATTCTTTGATTACAAATAACGCTTTATTGGTAAATATTACTCTTTTAATGTTTGGAGCTTACGTGCGGAGCAATATAACTTCATATAATCATTCAATATCACAAATGTCAGTTTAAGAATCATCATCTGATCATGTAGAAAAATTGAAAATGTAACAGTAAATCAAATTGGAGACAATTGCAAAATTGAATCTTGAGGAGATTAAAACAGCCCAATAATTTAAAGAAATATTAGTATATGATTTAAAATACTGTGTTGAGATATTCTCAATGATCATCAGGAAGGCAGGAATGCCCGATTAGGTTTTAACGTTAATGGACTAATACTAAATTAGAGATGTATAACAATAATTAAAGTTCAAGTTATCAAAATAGCAGGACTTCTCAACCCAATACAAGAAAATCAAAATGTGTTTAGATGCAATTGATTTTTTCAATCAAGAGAAAAAGTAAAATTTACCAAAAATACAGACTGGCCAAGAAATTATCTTAGAATGAATAAAAATGGTCCTTTCCTGCATTGCTATAGAGAGTTTTATCTTTAACATCCAGAACTTTATCATTTCCAACTAAAATATTCTCCATAATGACAGGCGAGTAAAAGACTAGCCTTCCTCATGAATCGTGATTCGGAGGATTGTCAATCAAAATATTTCTATTAAATGCCTATATAATTTTAAATTTACCTACCCTCAAAATGACTCAATTTATTTCAGTTCCCCAATATTTGATGAACTATATATAAAAAGGTTCAGCAAATTGCTTTTATTTTTCTTATTATTCAAGACAATTTAATCTTGCTACCATTATATCAAAATAACTTCCTCACTCGTTACAGCCTTCCTATGATATTTAAGGTGTTGTTACTTAGCAATCCAATTTGTGGTTTAAATATAAACTGCTTGGTTTTCATATTAATTTACATCTAAACTGTTTTAGTTAGACTACCAATAGTATGTTTTATCATAATAACAAAGAGATCAGCCTTTCTTGATCCAATTTTAAAGAACAGTATCATATATAGCCAAAATCAAATAAAATAGAGTCAGTATCTCCTTTGAACTGCGAGTTCACGCTTCCATGATTCGCTAAGCTCGTCATAATGAGACATAAACTAGTCGTTATAGTCTTATATTTTCATTTTCTTTAATATTTTCAGTTGTAGACCAGGGCATGCTTTTGATTTAGATGGCTGCTATTAATCGAAGTTCTCCTTAGTCTATCGGACAGTTGCCATTGAGTTGACATCTGAACACTAATTAGAGGGAGAATATGTGGAATCAGCGAAATATTTGGTGTCAAACTATTCAATATCCTCATTGCTGACCATTTCAGAAAAGGCTATCCGGTCGATGAGCTTTTCGTACTTTTGTGTTATTTTAAGAACTTCTTTCTTTTCTATTTTTTATTTGTCCATCGCCCTTTTTATGTCCTTTTGAATATCCCTTCGCTGTTTTTACAGTTCAGTCATGCAGAGAGCCCCTTTTTTTAGATTTAATTCACCATGTTTCTCTTCTGAGTGATTAGTTCTTTTCTTGCAAATATTCAGAGACAAACGCTCTATACTCTTTCTTGTGTTTTCTTTTTGAAACGTCTTCCTTTGGGGGCTAAAAATGTTTTTATCTGCTTTGAAAAAACCCTCATAATGACCAATACCTTTGATGGGAAAAGATTAAGTGAAACATCGATTATTGAAGTTGCTTGCACCAAGATACTGGAGATGCGAGATTGAATTTGATTGCTGTGAGTTTCCTCTTTTTTCTTTTCTATTCGAATTTCCCCTCTTTTTAATGTATTTCTTCAAGCCATAACTATTACATGTATTCCAATGAGGTTCCTCGACTTTAGTCTGAACAGTTGAGTTGATATAAGTATTCGCTTTCTTTTTAAATAACTTTTGACTGCTTCCCTGCTTTTCCTTTTTCGTTTTATCCATGGAACTTTGTAGTCGAATGCTAAAATAGAAAATTATTAAAATTATCCGAGGATAGTATTTGTTATAGAGATCAGCAAAAAATAAAAATAAAATTATCAGATATAGGCTTTTATCTTTGAATGATAGTTACCTTCTGGCTTTTTCACTTTTTTATTAACAACAGAGACTATAGTTTGAGGCTTAGGCTTGGGCTCCTTCTTATCTTTGGACAATTTTTTCTTAATTTCCCTATACTTATTAGTCTCCTTGGTCTCATGATTCCTCAAGGCTTGCTTTTGATCCATTGGTAAATTCTAAGTTAATAAAGAGGTACATTATAATAATTTCTCAATTTCTCGTTGAATTAACTGCACTTCACAGGGTTAGCCACAATTTCAATTACAAACCTCTGCAAAATCTTAAACTAAACCTCAGTCAGCAATTTTACTACGTTTTCGTCGATGCTGACCCATTCCTCATTCTCATTCGCAAAAATGCATTTCATCTTCGTATAAAAATGCTCCTAAATTCTGTTCACTATATCGAGAGACCGATCCAAACTGGAAAAGGAGCTGCTGAGTGAGCTGTTCATCAAATTTTGAAGTTAATTATTTTTTATATTTTCGTTGTACCTCGCCGATACCTGACTATACTTGTTAGGAATCAATCGTGGCTTGAAAAATTTCTATACACTTCCAGTCGCAAATTGAGGGTTGTTTTACATTATTTTGATACGCTACTGAGATCGATTGACCTCATCCTGCAACCGAGAGTAAAAGGGAACATACTTTTTTAAATGCGAAGATTTTACTAGAGACGCATTCTTTTTAAGAGACTTATCAGTCTTCTCAGTGGTCTCGAGGTGATACATTTTCTTTAATTATTGCACCCTACTTAAATTGTGAAGTCGTTCAAAAGCATTGAGTTTGGTAGGACTCGCTGAACTTTTTGATTTCGACTCCTTAGTAGCTTATTTATAGAAAGGAAGACTCTCCTCGAGGTCTTTCATTTTTTTGATACTTCTATGTCTGATGCATTCCTCCTTATTACATTAAGACAAATTGTACAGTTTATTCGTCAGTTTGGCGATATCCACGCTCGGAGTTTTACTTGCAAACGTTGATACTTATTTTTATTGAATCAGTCTCTTTAAATTTTATAGTTGTTGAGGGGCAGATACAGTATTTTGATAGCCCTTATTTAAAGACTTTTTTATTCTCGAGGTATATTGTGAGACGTCTGGCGTTTCTTATGTGATAGTGAAACATTAATTTCTATTGGCTAAAGTCAATGGCTGCGAGATAGAATGTTCGAGGGAAGTTGACAGTTGACTCTGCTGGCTTTCTGGTTGTTCCTCCTTGAAGATGTCCTCGAAATTGATCACAATTGGATTTTATTGATGCATGAATAATATAATGGCCGATTCCAGTCATACACAATTATTATTACTCTTCTGGTCTGGTCTGGTCAATCGCTTCTGTAATATCAGAATAATCGGATCAGTATAAATCATTCAAATCAGCTTTTGGAATAATTTTTTATATTCATCGTGGAAGATAAGGTCTAATTATGAAAATTAATAAACGTAATTTTAAACCCAATCCTGTATGCAAGACATAGTTCTCTCAACCCTCGCTCATCACTAACTCTAAAATTGTGCGGCGAAAAGAATTGTAGATTGATAATCTACAATAAAAAAGGATGAGAGTCGTAAAATAAAATGGAAACATGCTCGTTAACTATCTTGGAACGAGCCACGTAGCGTAGAAATCCAAGCCGAATCTAGATCACTCCATCTCTGTTAACGTATCGCGAAAAAATAGTAAATAAAATATAGACTGTTTGGCCCAAAACTTGAGCAGCTGTAAGCGGTTTCGTAGGAATAGCGAGAAGATGATTCAAAGTCCAAATCCTCATTTTGTTGAAAAATAAAACATTATTGACAACAATAACTGTCTGCATTAACATTGCGAAGAATAGAAGCATGTCCTCAAAAGAAGCATATAGACCTTAAGAGCCAAAAACAACCAACTGGAAAAGGAGAGAAACAAACTGCAGAAGGAAGTGGCTGAGTGCAATGAGAAACAAAGGGTCTTATAAATTAAACTCAACGAGAAAGATGTAAGCCTACAATAACTGCAAAATATTGTCAATAAAAGAGAAAGCACAATGCAGGAGTTAATGGGCCAGAAAAGCAAGGAGGTTATCAAATTGGAAAGGACAGTCAGTTAGCTGCTGAAGCAAATAGAAATATTGCCAACCGTCAAAGGTATCAGCTATCGGGACGAGTAGGCCACTGAAAAGATCATTTCTCTCTCCCATGAGTTGAAATATAGAGAAATCGAGACGCACATGCTCAAAAAAGAGAAGCATGACCGGTCAGCAATGCTTCACTATATAAAAACCCTCGAGAAAGAGAACAAAGTACTGAAATAGAGATTGCACTACTTAATCCAAACCAAAAACAAGTTCGAAGTTGAGGATCTGTAGTCCTGCTCAAGTCTATCATTGAGCATAAGCGACATATCGTTCTAATCGTTGATTTGACTTGGCCTTGCTTTCATTTATTGGAGTTGATCAGATTATTTTTTATAAACACCACATACAATGACTAAGCCAAGCGAAGTTAGCAAAATGTCTATTTTGCTCGTGGGTCGCATCTACTAATAGGACGAGATATTCAAGCTAATTGCTCAAGCAGCATAAGTGTGCACAAATCTCATCAAATCCTATTTGTATTTCACCGATGCTAAAACCAAAAATAAGATGTTCGCACTGTATCCGCAATATCAGTCAATTTAGTTTGTTCCTTTGGAACACAATGCCCTCATTGATTACATAGTGACCATTGGAGGCGACGGCACCATATTATACGCAGTTAAAGAGTTTAAGGCAAAAATACCTCCACTGATATCTTTCCAGAGAGGATCGCTCGGCTTTATGTGTCGCTTTTTTATAAACCAAATGAAGGACGTCCTGTAAAAATTGATTCTGTATCACTAAAAAAAGATAGAACTTCCTTTCATCATATAAAAAATCATGCGGTTGTAGGCCGTCAGGTTTAACTTGAAGGAAGTGGAGACTCCCATATGTAAAATCTGCATCAACGAGATATATATTTCAAGGAAAAGCCATCAAAGAATCACTCTCGAAATATTTGTTAATGACGAATTTTTAACTCAAACCGCAGGAGATGGACTTTTGATATCAACTCCCACTGGATCAACTGCTTACTCCCTATCCGCTGGAGGCCCTATTCTTCAAAACGGAGTGAATGGCATACTCATAGTACCGATCGCTCCAAATAGTCTTTCTTTTCGACCAATTTGTCTGCCATCCAATTGCAAGATTCGAGTTCGAGTAAAGATGTTACTATAAAGCTGGTGAAAGCCTCAAGGAGCGAAGCTTATATAAGTTATGACGGGCAGTCTATTTAGGATTTCAGTCTAGATCATGAGATAATAATCAGCAAATCTAGTTATGACCTAACATGTACCTTAGTTTCAACCTAGTTTTTGAGCCAATCAAGGAGAAGATGCCAAGCTGGATTCAGCGACTGACTTACTTCTTGGGTTGGAATGAAGTGGTAAAACGTGACAAAACCTAAGAGTATCAACATTAGTTTGAGTCAATTAAAAAAGGAGATTAATGATTCTTTTGTATAGTGTTTAATTAGATCAATCTATTCTATGGGCTACACTAAATTATGTGTCTTGGGATAGACTTAAAGATGTTAATGGGCTGCTTCGACTTATCATCGTCCTATCCTTTACTAATTACCTTTTTCAAAGTTGAAAAACAGAGTAAACTCTCATTGAGTCCTATTTAACCTCTTATAATAATGAAAGTTGAAGCCCAATTTAAAAAATCAATAACCGCGATAACCATTTTTGTTTCATTTTTTCAAAGAAGAGTCTGATGCCTCTCATCCTTCAAGTTTTGTGTTCTAATTGGGCATGTTTTTCGGGTATTTTGAAATCTCAGAATATCCTCATTTTCCTCAGAAAACATCAGAGAGTAGCATTTTATTAATGATGTGATTTTATGACTGCCTTTCATGCAATCGGATTTTATAATTAAGTTTAAGTGCGACCCATGCCCACCTACATCCTTCAAGCATGTACCCCAATTCTCATCCAGTTTAAAACAATTTCAAGCAGTTCAAATATGCGGGAGGCAACGATAGCATCACTTATGAGCATATTTGGTCTCCCCTAGCTGAAAGACTATTGCAGTACACCCCTGGTCACATTGCTCCAAATGTTATCACGTTGACTTCGCTGGTATTACTGCTCAGTTCGCATTTACTGTTCGTGTTTGTGGGAGATAACTCGAATGGAGTAGCGGCATGGAAGCTGGTCCTCATGGCAGTTACAATCATGGTCTATCAAAACCTGGACAATTTGGATGGAAAACAAGCCAGAAAAACAAGTAATTTTAACAAGAGTTAGACTCCAGCTCTCCCCTGGGCATGCTGTTCGATCATGGGACTGATGCTGTAGCTTCCTTCCTCATTTCTATCCAGGTTCTAACCCTTCTACAAATTCAGAACACCAAACTTCAAATATTCTGCCTTTTTACTTTTGTAATGCTGATTTATTTCTGTGCAATGTGGTCTCAATACAGTGTGGGATACTTCAGATTGGGAAGAATCAACCCTGTTGATGAGGGACTGCCTGCATATTCTATCTTGGCCATTTTAAACATCTTCCTACCAAACGATTTTTGGAATAGGTAGCATTGGTTTGGCAAAATTAACGAGGAGACAGTCTCTTTGCTGGGAGTTCTGGTAGTACTAATAGTGTTCTTCATGATTAAGGACAATTTTACGAAGGCTGTCAGGCCAAGAAAGGATGTGCTTAAAGTGTTGCTTCTTCCCTTAAGCTACGCGCTGACCATTTTTATCTTGTATATAACGAAATAGTCTATCTTCACGTCAGCCTATCTACCTATTTGCTATTGCCTCATGTTCTCATGGAGTAGAAACATGATATAAATTCAAGTGTACTTCGTGACAAAGCAAACATATAATCCTTTCAATTATGGCACCCTCTCCATTGTTGTTCCTTCGATTGCTTTTCTGTTTTTGGATGTGAATCCTACTATATATTTTGGGGCTGTGGCATTCATTGATGGTGTAGTTTTCCTTTAATTTGTAATCAGCGTGCTCAGACAGGGAGCATCTTTACTGAACATTCGAGTGTTCTCGCTGCAACGAGGGATAAAACAGCAATGATTGAATCACAAACTTGAAATATCAAATGTTTAAATGAATAGCCTGAACTCACATGCTACTTTTTATGAATATGATTTGCCCCTTTGTCTTTTAATATCTTCCTTTATTAGAAGAAAAAACAAAAGAGGGATAATAATTGTGCCAGCGAGATTATCGTACTTATCATCTTGACTCCTCCAAATGTATGGCCGAGTCATAATCGTCAGCGTTGATAAAATCATTGATGGACATGAAACTGTTATCTTCTTCATCCAAATTAATTTATATCTCACTCTTTTCTCTCTCATATACTTGCTCGGTCAGTCTGCTTGGACTGTGTTTTCTGTAGGTTCCTTCGATCACATCTCTCAATCTATGCATCTGATTGCTCTCTTCCAAATTATTAGCTAAGACTTCCAGGGGTGAAGCATCCCTCTGCTAACTGTGATTGACCTTGAATTATTAATTAGTAATGCTGAGGGCATCGTGAGAAGTGAGTGATTTGGTATTTTTATGAGCAAGAAGCAGAATCAGGAAGTCCTCCAGTCTCCTCTCCTTTTCTCTGGAGTCCTATTCTAACTTCTTGACCAAACTGTGGTTTTCCTCCATCAGCCTCTGGTTCTGCATCATGAATTGGCGGCACATCTATTCTAGATTTTTCTGCTTCAATCTCAACTACTGAATGTCTTTCTTCGTAACCTATTACCTGCCCATTGGCTGATACATGGTCACTCGATCCTCTCGCTCCTCTCGTATCTTGCGGGTAATATTTTTGGTCAGCTGCTTTGCCCCTTCCTTAAAGTATTAATGCATATAAACGTTCTCTCCGTCGGCATGCCGTATTTTTCTAAAGCCGTACATGTTGAGCTGCCGAATAAACGAACTGAAGTTGCGGTGCTTGAAGTATTGGGGCAGAACTTCCTCGGTGAAGACTGTGATATTTTTAATATTGAAGGAGTCGCCGGTGGATGTCCAACTGATGACGGGCGCTATCTAAGTATTCTAAATCAGATGGGAGCTACTTCTACCATCTCCTGCAGTTTTGTGATGAACAGAGACGTTTGAAGACTACGCCCCTTCGTCCGATTGCGGTTCATACTGATATGATAAATATAATCAAGAAGTTAACGATAAATAAGAATCAGCGGCGGTGGGAACTCAACTGCAAAGATTCACGTCTGTCCAAATTAGATAGCAGCCGCACGATGCTCTACTCATAAAGAGATCTTTATCGCTATTTGGCACTCTATATTTAGCTGACAGTATCTGCAAATCGTTAACTCGTGGCCATCAGATCGTTCTCCAGTCTATACTTTTACTCAAGACACAATTTCAATTGCATTTCCTGCTCATTGAACTTGGCTTTGAGTTGGTCACAGAGTCGATTGGTCTTGCTCAGTGAATCATTCAAGTATTTGATTTGTTCCTCATGCTCATTTTTCACTTTTTCCAGCTGGGATTCGTAATATTTACGAGCTTCCTTGTCTTCGGTTTGCCCCTTTCTGCAACTTGCCAACTTGCTATTCGAAAGCGAAACGTTTTAAATACTTCTAAAAACGCGATCGTTATCCTTTAAAGCATCGAAGGTTGCACAATAGGTCTTCTTTGTCTCTGCATGGAGAGTCTTAATCTATCTCAGCTGCTGCACAAACTCTCTTTCTTTAGCTGAAAACGACTAGCGCTATTTGGCCATCAGTTATGTCTAATTTTCTCTGTACTTCTTTTCTTCTTCATACTTGGTGAGATAGTTTTAGGCTAACTTCCGATGTCTATCGATTTCTCCTTTTAAAAAGCGTCTTTCTTCCTCAAACTTTTCCCAGCTTTATTTGATTTTCTCTTCGAAGATAACTTCCTTTCGATCATTGATAGCCTATCTCAACCTTTCCTCTTTGACGAGGGAAATTTAATTTTAAAGTTGAATGTTTTCTTCCCTGAGCCGTTTAATAGTTTGAGACATTTAATCACTCCTTTGTCTGGCCTTAAGGTTGACTTCCTATATTTGTTTGATACAACTGGACTATTTTACTTACAGTTCGTGGTGTAAATTGCTCGCATTATTGCGAATGATATCACTCTGCTGTTTATAGAGGGCAGACTGTTTTTCTATTTCTTCCTGAGTCACTTTTAGATTGTTAATCGTCTTTAGAGCCTAGTGATAGTCCTGCTTCAGAGTGATCAGATTAATATCGTAGCTTTTCCTCTCTACCATCCCCATCTCCGTAACTTTCCTCTGTTAGCTCGCCTCCCTCTGCAGAGCAATGGCTTTTTGTTCACTAATGTGCATCAAATCGAATAGAACAGATAGCACATATTCATATCCCTCGGGTTCTCCCTTAACCTTGAGCTCCATTCGATCCACCAATACTTTCAGCAAGGATAGATTGGTGGGTTAAACATTCTGGAAGGATATATTAGTCTTCACAAACTACCTCAGATCACTGATAACCTTCTCCTTAATAATCTTAGAGTTGTTGGTCTTGATATCTTTATTGACCTTCTGTGTATGCCTCAGAAACTCTTTGTGATATTTTTTAAAGCTGTCTAACTCAGTAAACTATCTCTCCAACAGATTGTAGAACTTGTTTTGAATATCGTTCAGTTGATTCTTCATTTATTATTTGGGCAGGGGAAGCACCAGCTTGCTCATCTATCGCTTCATTCTCGTACGAATCTATTCGAAAGATTACTAATATGCCACCTCACGAACAGATTACCAAACCGTTTAAATCTCAGGAATACCGTTACTGTTCAGCACTGATATGCATTCCTACAATAGTCCTATCAGTAATCTGCCATTTAGAGTCGATCCGCCGATTCTTTTAATGTCCTATCTCCTTCCGCTGAACACCTCTTCCCTTATGGCTTCGATTTAGCCCAAAAACTCAGTGCGCAGCTTGCATTTACTTAGATCTGCCAAATCCTACTCATTGATGGTTGGTCTAACTAGTGTGAAGCAACACTTCTTTCCCAGTCCTTCCTTTATGGCTTTTCGTATTTCATTCTTTTTTCTGCCTTAGACACCATTTTGGCTTCCTTCCTCTAAGCATTGATCAAGGTATTGATTAGAAGTTATTTCACAGCCGTTTTTATCGACTAATTGCAAAGAAAAATCTCGAAGAACCCACACAAGTTTTGTTTTTTCTTGAGGCGGCTGGGACATTAAAGTTTGCTTGAGGTTCACAACCACTCTTAACTGATCAAGTGCTACCTAATCGATAGCTCCCATAGAATTATAAACAACTGTACTGCTGATCAAAAATACCAACATTAACAGTTTGATGTCGTACTTAATTTCCTGTTCGCATGAACCAATTCCTTCACTGTCAATGACAAGATACAACATTTCGTTTCCATACTCATCTTCAGCCATCACAGGCCGACCCCACATGTTCAAACCCTTTGTTACTGACTGGGTGGTCGAGCCTGTTTGGAATCCGGCTTGCTTTGTTTTTAGTAGTTTGTTCACAAGATACGATTTGCCTGTGCGATACACCCCTGCGATTGATACTACTGCGATGGGCTTGTCAAGTGTCATCAGGAGCTGTTTGGCCTCTCTTGTGAGGTAAAATTCTATGTGATAGGAAATGTACGGTTATCTTGGTTAGTAGCGATAAGTGGAATGGATTCCTCCTTGAAGTTCATTTTGAAATTAAACAGTCAAAGACCGTTTTAGTATAAGCAAGCCAACAAATATCAAACCTATGTGTGAATGGTTTATACCTGTCTATATTTGAGGATAGTAATTTTTCCTAAATGTTCTCTTTTATGTTGCCTTCAATATCAAATATCAATACCATTCTATTCTACTTATAACAGATTTAGTTGATCGGATTTACATGGCCAACAACTACGATTTCATGTTCAAGTTCATCATCATTGGCGATTCCAGTATTTATCAGTCCATGTAGGCGTCGGAAAGTCATGTCTACTACTCAGGTTCACAGAGGGACGCTTTAAGTCTGATCATTAGCCCACCCTCGGCGTGGAGTTCGGCTCACGCAACATCAATGTCGATAACCTGACAATTAAAATACAGATATGGGATACAGTATCGATTGATGTATTCAGGCTGGTCAGGAATCCTTTAAATCGATCACGAGATCCTATTACAAAAGTTCAATAGCGGCCTTCCTCGTATTCGATCTCACCAAACGCGACAGCTT
>Ga0302186_10002502_pt1 | contig 14066 bp, 11 predicted proteins | sample II_Bog_E1_2_FD_198782 | JGI IMG/M metagenome (GOLD analysis project Ga0302186, IMG submission 198782) | Peat permafrost microbial communities from Stordalen Mire near Abisko, Sweden - II_Bog_E1_1 | ecosystem: Environmental > Terrestrial > Soil > Wetlands > Peat | place: Sweden: Abisko... | reverse complement strand
TAGAAATTGGTTAGGGAGTTAAGGAGAGGGGAGAGGAGTCATATTTGAATAAATAAGACAGCTAAGCGGGATTTTATTAGGAGGAAAAAGTTAAGGGTAGTATTGCTATTATATTATTTATCAAGAATGATTAATTTTATAGTATAATCTTGTAAAGTTAAGATAACAAATAAGAGGGGGGGGTCTATTGGTTTTATACTTGTCACTGTGTGTTTGTTGTAGTGATTTTTTGTTGGCAGAAAAAATGTGTTAAATTTAGAATTTAAATATAAAAGTAATTTTACGGATAAGATGCCTGAAAAAGGGTCATCTTGATAGGGTGAATAATGAATTTATTCTCTTATTAATTAATATGGCAGATTAGTGCATTGAATTTAAGTTTCAAATAAAGATTATTCTTTTTAATATTGTGGGTATATATGGACATGTTGTTATTTTATGCTCAGGTTGTAATTTTTGTTATAGTAGCTGTGGCATTTTTGACGTTATTGGAGCGAAAGGTTTTAAGATATAGACAAAGACGTAAGGGTCCTAATAAGTTAGGATTTAGTGGTTTATTGCAGCCGTTTGCGGATGCTGTTAAACTGTTTACTAAGGAAGAAGTAAAAATTTTTTCAATAAATTTTTTTTTTTTTTATGTTGCTCCCATAGTTGGGTTTTTGATTTCTCTATTATTTTGATTGTCTATTTTTTCCTGAAGAGGATTTTTAGATTTTAAATTTTCTATGCTTTTTTTTATAGTTTGTTTAAGAGTGAGGGTGTATGGTTTAGTTTTTGCCGGGTGATCTTCTAATTCTAAATATTCTTTATTAGGTTCATTGCGAGCTCTTGCTCAGACTATTTCTTATGAGTTACCTTTAGTTTTTTTAATTTTTTCTTTTTCTTTTATTTTATTTAGATTTAATTTTACAGGGTTTTTATATTTAAATAGTCGATTAATTAATTTTTTGATTTGTGTGTTTTTTTTTTTTGTGTGTTTTGTTTGTTGTGTTGCTGAGACTAATCGAGCTCCTTTTGATTTAGCAGAGGGTGAATCTGAGTTAGTATCTGGTTTTAATGTAGAATATGGGGGGTTAAAGTTTGCACTTATTTTTATAGCGGAATATGGAAATATTCTATGATTTTCTCTTCTTATTTCATTAGTTTTTTTTAATTATTTGGTATTTTTTTTCTTATGGTTAAATGTTGTTTTGTTTTTATTTTTTCGAGCTGCTTATCCTCGTTTACGGTATGATACATTAATATATTTAATGTGGAAAAGGTTTTTAATTTTGACTTTGTTTATATTTTTTTCCTATATTTTGTTTTCTATTTAAAACTGTAAGTTATTGAACTTATTTTGTGTTTTCAAAACACTAGTAACAGTTTATAAAGCTAATATAATTAGAAATCATATAAAATATAGAAATGTTGATAATATTCCTAGTAAAATAAATGGTTCTTCTACTGGTTTTATACCTAATCATGTTAAAAGAATAAAGATTACAAAAAATCTTCAAAATCTGAATGTTTTTCTTATTGTGTTTAGCTGATAATTTTTATGTTTAAGAATGAGTGGGAATATAATAAAAATGGATATAAGTAAGCCGATTACTCCTCCTAGTTTGTTTGGAATTGCTCGTAGGATGGCATAAGCAAACAGAAAATATCATTCTGGTTGAATATGAGTGGGGGTTACAAGAGGGTTAGCTGGAGAGAAATTTTCTGAATCTATCAAGAAGAAAGGATTAATTTTGTTTATTATAATTAATAAAAAAATGATAATTCTTGCTCTAACTATGTCTTTAAAAATGAAATATGGGTGAAAATAAATTTTATCTGTTCTATTTTGTAATCCTAGGGGGTTAGAAGATTTTTGCTCATGTAAAAAGATAAAATGAGCTACTACTATTCCCAGAATTAAAAATGGAAAGATAAAATGTAGAGAAAAAAATCGTGTTAGTGTGGCGTTATTGACAGAGAAACCCCCTCAAACTCATTCTACTAAAGTTTGTCCTAGATAGGGGATTGCAGATAGTAAGTTAGTAATTACTGTTGCCCCTCAATATGATATTTGTCCCCATGGTAAAACATATCCTAAGAATGCTGTTACTATGGAGATTAGGAAAATGACGACTCCAGAGAGTCAAGTAAAATTAAGAAAAAAAGAATTGTAATAAAGTCCTCGGCCAATGTGAATATAAATACTTAAGAAAAATAAAGATGCCCCATTAGTGTGAATAAGTCGAGTAAATCATCCTATATCTACATCTCGCATGATGTGGTTGATACAGTTAAAAGCTGTGGAGATATCAGCTGAGAAATGTATAGCTAGAAAAATTCCTGTGATAATTTGAATTGTTAAACAAAAACCTAATATAGATCCAAAATTTCAAAAATGAGAAATATTAGATGGAGCAGGAAGATCAATTAAGGAAGAGTTTATTATGGAAACAAGGGGGTGTGTTTTTCGTATAGACATATGTAATTTTTAATTTTAAGGGGGATTTTATTAGATTTAGTAAAAAAATTACAACAAATATTCTCAAGATAAAATATATTAGAATAAAAATAATTGTTTTTTCTGTGAAGAAATATCTAAATTTTATAGTGGAATTTATTTGAAAAAATATTTTAACATCAGATTTAATTGTTGGTATAAATAAAGTTGTTAATAATACTGTGAGGGGGATAAAATTTATAGTATTTATTAGAAAAAATTCGTTGGGGATTAGAGCAGCCAAATATGAGAAAATGATTAATAAACCTCCAACGATAATTAGAAAAATGATATAGGGTAGTCATAAGTTTTGTTGGAACATGTTAATTGTTATAAATCTAACAATTGTTTGAACAATCAAGCTTAAAATTAGAATAAGAGGGTGACTATAAGAAGAAAATAGAAATAAACAAATTATAGTTAATAAAAGAATTATAAGTGTAATTTCAGAAATAGTTTATATTAAAATATAAGTTTTGGGTATTTAAGAAATTTAAAGATTTTCTGAAGTTTTTAAAAGTAATTTTTAGCTTTAATTTACAAAATTAATGTTTTTGGTTTAAACTATAAAAACTATTTATTTTTTGTTTTTTACATGTTTCTTTATAGTTTTTTTTTTAATAATTATGAAAATCCAGCATATATTATCTTTTTTAATTAGATTAGAATTAATAGTTTTTTTCTTGATTATATTGATGTTAAGAAGTGGGTTTTTTTCTATTTTTTTTTTTATTCCCGTGATTTTTCTTAGATTTAGTGTTTGTGAATCTATTCTAGGTCTTGTTTTAATAATTACAATAATTCGTATTTACAGTAAAGATTATATGCAAAGGTTAAATATTATAAAATTGTAATAATTTTGAGGGTGCTGTTTCTTACTCTGATCGTCAATTCTAGTGTTTACATAAGACTGTTTATGTTTAGGTGTTTATTTTGTCTTATTACCCAATATAGGGGTATGTTTAGGTGTATTAGTAGTTTTGTTTTTACGGATAAATTATCTTTCTTATTAGTTTTATTAACTGTGTGATTTTGTGTAGTTTTACTGGTATGTTCTGTAAAATATTTATCAGTAGAGTACCAGAAGCTTTTAATAATGCTAAGGGTTTTAGTTGTCTGTTCTTTTATAAGAATTGATTTTTTAGGGTTTTATATTTTTTTTGAATTTTCCCTAATCCCTTTAATTATTATTATTCTAGGATGGGGATACCAGATTGAGCGAGTTAGAGCCATATATTATTTAATTTTATATACCTTAATTGGGTCTTTTCCCCTATTATTGGGGATTTTTTTTATTTATCAGTTTAATAGTAATGTGTGTTGAGTTTTATTTACGAAGTTAAATATAGGTTCTTTTGAGCTTTTAGTGTTTTCTATTATTTTATTAATTTCTTTTTTTATTAAATTACCAATATATTTGTGTCATCTGTGACTTCCAAAAGCTCACGTGGAGGCTCCAGCTATCGGGTCTATATTCTTAGCAGCTATTTTGTTAAAATTAAGAGCTTATGGTATTTATCGTGTTATATTGCTTTTAAGTATTTTTATTAATTTATCTTTCAATTTGTTTAGTATTTTTTTAGTTTATGGGGGTTTAATGAGATCTTTAGTGTGCATTTTTCAATCTGACATTAAATCTCTTATTGCTTATTCTTCTATCAGTCATATGGGGGGTCTTATGTGTGGTTTGATCTCTCAAGTAGAGTTGGCTATGCTTGGTGTGTGGGTTGTAATTGTGTCCCATGCTTTTTGTTCTTCTGGCTTGTTTTTTGCTAGTAATTTAAATTATGAGCAAGAATGTAGTCGTCAGATGTTAATTTTACGAGGTCAGGGTGGAAAGTTTTATTATTTTAGAATTATTTGGAGATTACTATTACTAGTAAATTTTGCCGTTCCTCCGTTTTTAAGGGTACTTGGTGAATTGAATATTTTAATAGGCTTATTTTGATTAAATTATTTTTTTTTTTTTTTTTTAGGAAGTACGATATTAGCTGTTTCTTTGTTTTGTGTGTATATATTCAGAGTTATAATTCACGGTTCCAGCATGTTTAATAAGGTTTTGTTAGGTGAATATGACCTATCTTTTTTAATTAGTTTTATACATTTAATTCCTCTCTTCATGTTGTCTTTTTTTTTATGTCTTTTTTTTTATTTAAATAGTTTAATTATACAAAATAAAGAATTGTGGTTTCTTAGATAAAGATATTTTTTAAATAATTTATTTTTTAATATCTAGTTTTATTTTTTTTTTGGTAGTTGTGGGGGTGTTTTTTTTAAATTTTTTAAGTAGAGTGTTTGTCGTGGAATGAGAAATTTATTCTATGTCACTAATAGATGTTAGAGCAACTTTTATTTTTGATTTATATTCTATTTTATTTTTTTTTACTTTAATATTAGTGTGTTCTATAATTTTTTTGTTTTCTCAGTTTTATATAGATGTAGAAAAAAATGTGAAAAGATTTATTATGTTATTAGTTTTATTTGTTATTTCTATAGTGTTTTTAATTTTTTCTCCTAGATTATTATTTTTACTTGTTGGATGAGATGGGTTGGGGATTACTTCTTATTTTTTAATTGTGTTCTACATAAATTATAGAAGATCTGTTGCAGGAATATTGACTTTTTTAGTTAATCGGTTGGGGGATGTTTTTTTTTTTCTATCTATTTGTTGTTTGTCGTTTATCTTGGATTGAAAATTTTTAGAAAATAATTTTTTTTTTTTTATAATTTCTAGTTTTATAGTAATTACTTTTATTACTAAGAGAGCTCAAATTCCATTTTCTTCATGGCTTCCTGCAGCCATATCAGCGCCCACACCTGTTTCTTCATTAGTTCATTCTTCTACTTTAGTAACTGCTGGGGTTTATCTCTTAGTGCGGTTTTCTTCAATGCTTACAGGCTCTTGTACTTGGTTGTTTTTATTAAGTGTACTAACCATTATAATAGCTGGTGTAATAGCTAACATAGACATGGATTTAAAAAAGGTTGTTGCATTTTCTACTCTCAGACAGCTTGGTTTTATAGTTTCTTCTTATTGCTGTTCTTTGGTTATTTTTTGTTTTTTTCACTTGCTAACTCATGCTTTATTTAAAGCTTCTTTATTTATGTGTTCAGGAGTTATTATCCATAGAAGGGATAATAGACAAGATTATCGTAATAGATATAATTATTCGTTTTCTTCTAGAGTATTAAAAGTTTCAATTTTTGTTTGTTTGTTGTGTTTATGTGGTGTTCCATTTACTTCTGGGTTTTTTTCTAAAGATTTAATTTTAGATGGAAGTATAATATCTGTATTAATTTTTTTTTTTTTTTTAGGGGGGGTGGTTTTAACGTTTGTGTATTCTTTACGTTTTTGTTTTTTTTTAATTTGATCAAAAGATTTTTTTCGAGGTAAGGTTAATAGAGTTAACGAGAATATTTTTTATGTTCTAGGTTCTATTGTAATATTAGTGTTGAGAGCTTTATTTTTTGGATTTTTGTGATTTGAGAGAATTGTTTGATTTTCTGTTGTTGTTTTAGTAAGTGTTGGTTGGAAGTTGTTTTATTGAATTACGGTTATGTTTATTGTTTATTGTTTTTTAGTTTTTATAAGTAAGTTTTATTTTTTGATAAATGTTTACATGTGCAAGCAAATATTGTATTTGTCTAAAATTTTTTCTTTAAGTTTGTTTAAATTAAATTTAAAAATTTCTAGAAAATTGGTATATGTTTTAGATCATGGTTGAATAGAAAAGTTTGGCCCTGCTGGGGTTTATTTGGTTTTGTTTAAGATATCTTTATATTTTTATTATTCTTGTTTCTTGTTTTTTATTTCTTTTTTAAGATTTTTTTTTTTGATTTTGTAAGGGTAAATCTTATAGCTTAAGTTAAAAGCATTGTTTTGAAGAAACAGTTATAATTTTTATATTTTTGATTAGTGTATTTTTTATTTAAACATTGTTATGTATCAATGTAATGAAATTACATTGTGTTGTATTACACTATTAAATAAAAGATTTTCATGAAAACACGATTTATAAAGTTAGCGGCTTTATATATTAAATCTTTTAAATAGGATGTAGGTCATTATTTTAGGTAACAGCTAAACACTTTTTCAGTCACTATTTAGTAATAGTTATTTTAAACAATAATATTTTTATATTAAGAAATAGGTCGAAACTATTTAGCTTTTTAGCTATTGTTTTGGAGAAGGTTTATTCAACAATTATTAATTGCAAATTAATTTTTATATATTTAAATACGTCTCCATGTTCATTCTAGAGCACCTTGTGATCATTCTAGAATTAATCCTAAACATAGGATGAGGAAAATTAGTAGGCTAGTAGATAAAAAAATTAGTTGATTTGATGTTCTTATGTTTAGTGGTAGGGGTAGTAATACTGCAGTTTCGGCATCAAATACTAGAAAAAGAATAGTAATTGTAAAAAATCGTAAGGAAAAGGAAGCTCGAAATTTATGTTTTGTATCAAATCCGCACTCAAATGGTGATATTTTTTCTCGATTTGCAATTTTTTTGATTTTTAATAAGTAAGATATAATACACATAGCAAAAGTTAGTGCAATAGAAAATAAAAATAATATTATAATTTTATTATTTAGATTTTAAATCTTTTGATTGGAAATCAATTATATTTTTTATACTAATAATAAAATATGATCATCAATATAAAAAGGTGTACAAGAATAGTCAAACTACATCTACAAAATGTCAATATCAAATTGATATTTCAAAGCCTAGATGGTGGGTTTTAGAAAATAGGTTTATTTTAAAACGAAGAAAGGAAATTAGTAAGAAAATTGTACCGACGATAACATGAAGTCCATGGAAGCCTGTTGCAATAAAAAAGGATGATCCAAAAATTGAGTCTGAAAAACTGAAAGAGGCATCCCAATATTCTCACACTTGTAGTGATGTAAAATATAATCCTAAAATAATTGTGATTAGAAGGCTTAATTTTACTTTTTCGTTTTTATTGGTTATTAGAGCATGATGTGCTCATGTTACTGTAATTCCTGAGGAAAGTAAGATGATAGTATTTAGAAGGGGAATTTGAAATGGATTTATAGGTAAAATACCTATTGGAGGTCAGATTCTACCAATTTCTATGTTTGGGGCTAAACTTCTGTGAAAAAATATTCAAAAAAAAGAGACAAAGAATAAAATTTCTGATCTAATAAAAAGTAGTATTCCTGTTCGTAGTCCACTTATAACTTTAAGTCTGTGGTATCCTTGAAGTGAACTTTCTCGAGATACATCTCGTCATCACAAGAAGATTGTAATTGTAGTAACTAGTAAATTAATTTGTAAAAAATTAGAAGTTTTTGTTTGAGCTAAAATAATAATTCTTATAAGAGAGTTTATAGCTAAAAAACCAGAGAGGATGGGTCATGGGCTTGGTGAGATGATATGAAAGGGATGGAATTGTTTATTCATAAGTGTTATTAATTAAATGGTTTCAGCGAGATATATGGAGATAAGTATGGTGAATACATATCTTTGAATAAGAGCTACAGCAATTTCTAGTATTATCAGTATAAATAGTATAATAGAAAATTGATTTATAACAGAGATTGGTATTCTAGTTAAGGTTAGTAAAATATGTCCAGCTGTTATGTTTGCGCATAATCGTACAGACAGGGTGATTGGACGAATTAGTTGTCTCACTGATTCAATTAATACTATAAATTGAGAAAGTATAATTGGTGTGGAGAGGGGGACTAAGTGTCTTAAGAAATTGTTAATGTTGTGTACTCTCATATATAAGATGGTTCTAGCTCAGAATGGTAGAGCTAGAGTTAAAGTAAAAGTTATTTGACTTGAAATTGTAAAAACATATGGAATAAGTCCACAGGTATTTAAAATGAGGATTATAAAAAAGGTTGTGAGAAGAATAAAAGTTTTTATTTTTGAGTTGGGGTTGTTAAATGATGTTTTAAGTTCTGAGTACATATATATACTAATTTTTTTTATTATTATTGTGTATCGAGAATATTTATTATATCTTATTATATTTAATGTAGGTACAAGAAGAATAGTTAAGATTCTTATTGTATTTATGTTAAGTATACTTATTATTGGGTCAAAGTTTTCAAATAAGCTTATTATCATTTTCATTGGCTTAGGTTTGATTTAAAGTTTATTGATTGTTGTTTTGTTAGAGTTAAGTGTTGTATGAAGTTATTTGATAAAAAAATATAAAATAATAATGGCATACTTAAGTATATTTCAATTCAAGGTAAGTTTGATATGTGTGGGATATAAAAGTATTATCTAATTATTTTAAATTGACAATTTAATGTTATATCTAATTTAACTAACTTTTAGTTACAAGAGTTATCCGTAAAGGATAACTGTTATGAATTAAAAGTTCATGTAAATTCTTGTAATAGGTTATTTAATAATATAGTTTGAGTTCATTTTTTAAAATATTTGATTGGCTGAACATCTAGTACAATTGGTATAAATCTGTGATTAGTACCACAAATTTCTGAACATTGACCATAATATAGTCCTGGTTTTATACAAAATATATTTACTGCGTTTAGACGGCCTGGAGCTGAGTCTGTCTTAATACCTAGATTTGGAATTGCTCAAGAATGAAGTACGTCGGTTGCTGAAATAAATAATTGAATTGGGGTTTTTTCTGGAATTACTGTGTGATTATCCACATCTAGGAGGCGAAATTGGGCTAGGTTGTTAGAAGATGGTAATATAAAGCTGTCAAATTCCAAGTTTTTGAAATCTGTATACTCATAGGACCAATATCATTGATGGCCTATTGTTTTTATATTTATACTATTTTCTTTATTTTCTTCAGTTATATAAAGAAGACGAAGAGACGGGAAGGCAATTAATAGTAAAACTATTCCTGGTAAAAATGTTCAGAGAATTTCTAATTCATGATTATCTGCTGTTTTTGATTTTGTGAATTTATTTATTTTAATATTTAGAACTATATAAAAAACGGTGGTAATAATTAGAATTAAAATTATTAAGATAAAATCGTGTAGGAAAATAAATTGTTCTATTAGAGGAGAAGTTCTGTTTTGAAAATTTAATTGTTCTCATGTAGCCATTTTATTGTGTATTAATGATAGAGAGTTGAGTAAATGTGTGAGAAATTGGTGGATTTTGTTGTTTTCATTCTAAAAGGGTATTGTTTGAAATGTTAGTTAAGTTTTGTCGTTGAGAAATTAGACTTTCTCAAATAATGAAAAACATGTATAGTCTAGCTAATCTAGATAAAATAGATCCGAGAGAGGAAATTAAATTCCATGAAAAAAATGTATCTGGATAGTCTACATATCGTCGTGGTAATCCTGCTAATCCTATAAAATGTTGGGGGAAAAAAGTTATGTTTACTCCAATAAATATTAAAATAAACTGGGCTTGAGATCATTTTATATTGAAAGTAATTCCCAGGATTAATGGAAATCAGTGGAAAATACCAGCTATAATAGCGAATACTGCTCCTATTGATAGAACATAGTGGAAGTGGGCAACTACGTAATAGGTGTCATGAAGGACAATATCTAAAGTAGAGTTTGATAAAATAATTCCAGTTAGTCCCCCTATTGTGAATAAGGCAATAAATCCTATTACTCATCAGATTGAAGCAAAATTTGTAATTTTTGTTCCGTATAAGGTACTTAATCAGCTAAAAATTTTAATTCCTGTTGGAATGGCAATGATTATAGTAGCTGCAGTAAAATAGGCTCGTGTGTCTAAATCTATTCCTACGGTAAATATATGATGAGCTCAAACAATAAAACCTAAGAGGCCAATGGTTCTTATTGCGTAAATTATTCCTAAATGTCCAAAAGTTAAGTGTTTACCTCTTGTATGTACAATAATTTGGGAGACGATACCGAATCCTGGAAGAATAAGAATATATACTTCAGGATGTCCAAAAAATCAAAATAAGTGTTGGTAAAGAATTGGATCTCCCCCTCCTGCTGGGTCAAAGAAAGCTGTATTGAAGTTACGATCTAGCAATAATATTGTAATTGCTCCTGCAAGTACGGGAAGAGAAAGTAATAGTAAGATAGCGGTTAAGAAAACTGATCATACAAATAGTGGAGTTTGTTCTATTTTTAAGGCAGGATTTCGCATGTTAATTACTGTTGAAATAAAATTAATAGCTCCTAGAATAGAAGAAATACCTGCTAAATGTAGGGAAAAAATAGCTAGGTCAACTGCTGGACCTCTGTGAGCAATGTAGTGGGCAAGAGGGGGATATACTGTTCATCCAGTGCCAGCACCTTGTTCGGCGATAGTTCTACATAAAATTAGAATAAATGAGGGGGGAAGTAGTCAAAATCTTAAGTTGTTTATACGTGGGAAGGCTATGTCTGGTGCTCCGATTATCAGAGGAACTAATCAATTTCCAAAGCCTCCAATTAGTACTGGTATAACAAAGAAAAAAATTATAACAAAAGCGTGAGCTGTTACCGAGACATTGTATATTTGTTCGTCTGAAAAGAAATTACCTGGTTGTGCTAGTTCTATTCGGATAATGAATCTCAAAGATGTACCAATAGTAGCTGCTCATAAGCCAAAAATAAAATATAAAGTGCCGATATCTTTATGGTTAGTAGAAAATAATCATCGCAGTAGAAGAGTGACTGATAAAAGTATTAAATTGTAGATTTAAACATAGACTAAATTTCTCTCTTTTGTAGGTTTTAGATTTAAGATTTAGTTGCAAACTAAATATTTCTTTAAAAGGACTAAAATTTAAATTAAGTTGTTTATTGAAGTATTTGAAATACTTTAGTTTTTTTAACTTAAAATTTTTTTATAGAAAAAATAAAAAAACTATAAAATTAAATGTTATTCACAGGTAAAAAAATAAATTTTTTGAGAATTTTATTATAAATATTGAGGAAGTGTTAAACAAGGATAAATATGTTGTACGTAGATAAATAAAAAGTTCTATTAGTGAAAAAAATAATAGTAGGATTAATATAAATTTTATGTTGAGTTCTATTATTTTTATAGATAATAATATTTTAGGAAAAAATCCTATAAGTGGTGGAATTCCTCTTGTTCTTAATAATATTAAGAAAATTAATAAGTTTGGTTTGGTTTTTTTAAGGTGTTGGTAAAAGATTAAAAATAGAGATAACCAATAAATAGTTAAGAATATTTTTATTAGCGTAGTATTAGTAAAAATACTGATTAGAATTCAGCTTATACTTCTTACGCTAGAAAAAATAAAAATTATTTTCAAGGAATTGCTGGAGATATTGAGTAGTCTTCCTATTAATAAAGTAACAAAACAGAAAAATAAAATTATGGAATTTATTTCTGATATTCTTATTTCCAATATTAGTACTGGCATTAATTTTTGTAGTGTTGTTAGTAAAATAATTGTTGTTCATGTGCTGTTTATAGCCATAGAAATAATTCAGTTGTGAGTTGGGGCTGTAGCAGTTTTTAGTATTATAGAAATTAAAAAGATACTGTTAATGTTGAATAAGGTGTCATATGATAGATTTAAAATAAGGCTTAGTATAAGAAATAAGGATCTGATTGTCTGAATTAAGAAATAGGATATTCTATTTTCTTTATAGTTATTTTCTGTGTTTGCTATTAGTCTTAAAAATGTAAGTGTGTTTATTTCAAGGAATATCCATATAATTATTCAATTATTGGAGGATATTAGTCTGATAAAACTTATTAAATAGCAAAATAAAATAATTGGAAAGTTTTTATTTATTAATAAAGAAAATTATTTTATCTTTGGGGTATGAACTCAAAAGCTTTTTTAGCTTACTTTATTAAGTAGTATATTGGTACATTAAATTTTGGTTTTAAAGGTATAGGTTATCCCTATTTTAATTTTTTATGTTGGTCTAGTTTTTTAAATTTGTGGAATTAAAAATTTGATTTTGGTTTATAAAAAAACAAGTTATAAGAGTTTAGCATATATGTTTGTGTGTTAATCTAGTGCTATAAAAAATTTTATAATAGTAAAGATAAAGTTTAAATAAAACGAGCAAAAAATATGCCAGCTGCTGCGGTTATTTATTTTGTTGTGTTTAATGTTGTATAATAAAAAGAATTGTTTTTTGGTAAAAAATAGTAAAATGTATAATGATAATTTTGTTTCTTTTCTTATTGTGTCAGGCTAAACTATAAACTAAGATTAGATACCTTATTATATTAGCTAAATTTAGAGGGATATTATAAACTTAAAAAATTTGGCGGTAAATTACATATTAGAGGGGATTGTTATTTAAAAAGAAAATACTCTTTTTTGTTTTTTTGAATTTTATTTTTATATGGTCATTGTAATTTATTTAAAATAAATAAAAAATTGTTGTAATGACTAATATTTAGATCTATATAAAGTTATATCAATAAAATTAAATTATTCACAATTTTACATATGTTAGTTTTTATAGTATACTATAAAAATATGAATGGATTTAACAGTAAAATAAAAAAGATTTTATTTGAATTTTTTGTAATTTATGCACATATCGCCCGTCATTCTTGTTTTTAAATAAGAAAAGTCGTAACACAGTGAAATTATTGGAAAATAATTTTGTAAGAAATTATAGATTCTTTTACAAAGAATTTTTATTTTGAATAGAAATTTTCTTATTATGTTATTTTAAATATGAAGTATTTAAAGGTGCAGTTAATTGAGTTGTAAAACTAAACAAAATATTATTTTTTAATTAGTTTGTTTTATTTTGTGGATAGGAGTTTTTTAATTTATTGGAAATTTTTTAATTCTAGAAAATGTTAAATATCGATAATTTTGTGATGTAGATAGTAGCAAATAATTAAAAGTTATTGATAAAATAAAATGTTTTGGTAACGTTTATATCTAGTTTTTTAAAAAATTTTATAGAAATTGAAATAAAGTAGAGTAAAGCTTTACTGTAAAGTAAATTAAAACTATATTAAGTTATATTCATATATTAAAATTAAAAGTTTTTATAAGTTTTATTACTATTTAATTTTTGTAGGGGGTAGTTTTGTTTGATTTTAGAAGAATTTAAAGTTAATTTAATGGTAAAATGAAAAAATAAGTAGGAATATAAAATTTTTATAAAAAAATTCAATATGAAAAATGACTGTTTAGCAAAAACATAGTAATTTGAAAATATAATTTATAGTTTCTGCCCATTGTGATAATAAAAGGCCGCAAGTATATTGTGCTAAGGTAGCATAATCATTTGTCTCTTCATTAGAGACTAGAATGAAAGAAAGCACATTTTTTAGTTTTTTTTATAAGAAATTCTAAATTTAGATAGTTTAAAGTGAAAATACTTGAATTATGAAAAAAAGACGAGAAGACCCTATAAAGAGCTTTTTATTTTTTATTATTTTAGCTGGGGCGGCTTTTTTTTTACGCACTAAATTTGATAAATTAATATTGTGTTTGATCTTTTAGGAAATTTTAAGGAAAAGTTACCTTAGGGGTAACAGCGCAATGTAAAATTGGAGTTCCTATTAAATTTTATGATTGTGACCTCGATGTTGGATTATTTTTTTTCTTTTTTATGCAGCAATAAAAAAAGTTTGTCTGTTCGACAATTAAAAATTTACATGATCTGAGTTCAAATCGGT
>Ga0302186_10002498_pt1 | contig 14090 bp, 11 predicted proteins | sample II_Bog_E1_2_FD_198782 | JGI IMG/M metagenome (GOLD analysis project Ga0302186, IMG submission 198782) | Peat permafrost microbial communities from Stordalen Mire near Abisko, Sweden - II_Bog_E1_1 | ecosystem: Environmental > Terrestrial > Soil > Wetlands > Peat | place: Sweden: Abisko... | reverse complement strand
TAACCCGGGAGGAATTATATTCAGCGCCAGTTCCTTTGTTACCAGCATGGCGCCATAGGGACCCATTGAAACAACTACCACCTCACAACATCCCTTATAAATTATTTCTCTGGCTACTTCGGTTACAGATTCAATCTCCAGTTCCTCTTTTGCAACCAGTGAAGCCAATTCTTTTAAATTGGGTTTTATTAAATAAATGCCAACGTTTACAGCTTCCTTCAGGGCCTCACCCGAGGTGTCAACTATCAGCCTGGCATTTTTTTTTCGGGCAATTAAAGCAATCTTGGCAAAAATATCAGTCGGCACCCCGGGCGGTACACTTCCGCTGGCAATAATGTATTCAACATCTGGAATTTGTTCAATAGTGTTTAAGCAGGTAAGCCATTCGTGTTCACTTATTTTTGGTCCCGGCATATCAAAGAGATATTGTGTGTCGTTTTCAATATCCTGAACAACAAGGTTTTCTCTCGTGCAGTCTTTGATCTCCACAACCTCAGATTTAACCAACTCTTCAGTAAGCAACTGCGTAATCCTTTTGCCTGCGTCCCCGCCGGCCAAATAAATTGCAACCGCGTCGCCGCCAAGTTTCTTAATTGCCCTGGCCACGTTAATGCCGCCGCCTCCAGGTTCATAAACCGGGTTCAGGCATTTCAATTTTCTATCAGGGACCAATTTTGATATCGAGATAGTTTTATCAAGAGCGGGATTAAACGTTACGGTTATGATTGCTGCCATTTTTTTCAAAAATTAGTGTTTTTAGGAGTTTATGGAGAAAAGAAATTGTTTCTCGTCCTGTTTAAGTATGGATGCTTTGATATTTAATTCATCTTTTATTTTTACCCTGAATGCCTCCTGCGCGCTGGGTTCACCATGTACCAGGAATACGCCCGACGGGGCGCCGTTAAAGTCTTTAAGCCACCTGATAAGTTCAGCCTGGTCTGCATGTGCCGACAAACCGCCTATTTCCTCTACTCTTGCTTTGGCAGGATAATACCGGCCATAAATTTTTATCTCATGGGCATGGTTAAGCAATGCCCTTCCGCGGGTTCCGGCTGCCTGGTAACCAATAATCAGTATCGTGTTTCGTGCATCGGTGACATAATTTTTCAGGTATTCCAATACACGGCCCCCGGTAAGCATACCGCTGGCGGCAAGAATGATTTTGCTGCCTTTCTGATGGATTATTTTTTCAGTTCCCTGGTAATCCTGGTTTATGGTGACGCCGCTATACATTTGGGAAATTTCTTTTTCTCTTATCTTTATCCATTCTGGGTATTTAAGTAATACTTTATCAGCCGAGGCTGCCATGGGGCTGTCAAGAAAAACCGGAATGGCCGAGGGTATGCTTTTTGAGACCTTAAGCTTATACAGCACGTGCATAATCTCCTGCGCCCTGCCTACGGCGAAACAGGGGATCAAAATATTGCCGCCATGCGATGCCGTTCCGTTAATGATAAAAGCCAGGTGCTCCGCGATATTATAGGTTTCGTGAAGCCGGTCACCATAAGTCGATTCCATCACAACAAAATCTGCATTCAAAGGATGGCTGGGCGGCGGAAGCAGTTCTGAATTATACCGGCCAATATCCCCGGAAAATACAATTGTTTTACCATAGCAGTTAATTTCCGCCGAACATGCGCCGGGTATATGGCCTGCCGGATAAAATTGAAATTTTACGTGCTCATTTAACCCGAACATTATTCCTGTATCAATAGTCACAAAATGTGGCAGGGCTCCCTCTACGTCAGCGGTGTTGTACAATGGCATCGCCGGACTATGTTTTGTGTAGCCATGCTTGTTAGCCCTGTAAGCATCTTCTTCCTGCAGCTTTGCACTATCCCTTAAAATAAGCTCCGTAAGATCGCGCGTCGGCTCGCTCATATAAATTTTCCCCTTATATCCGTTTTTAACCAATAAGGGAATATAACCGCAATGGTCAAGGTGGGCGTGGGTGAGAATTAATGCGTCTATAGACTCCGGCGTAAAGGGCGGCAAATCCCAGTTTTTTTCACGGAGCGACTTAATACCCTGAAATAAACCGCAATCAATCAAAATGTTTAAACCAGGAGTTATCAGCAGGTGCTTTGACCCCGTAACAGTTTCGGCAGCTCCTAACGACTGAATATAAACTGCTTTTTCGTCCTTGTCCGCCAAATCGGAAATTTTCGCATCCATGGTATTCAAAAGATTTTACCCGTTAACTTTTTATAAGTAAATATAGAGCCAGTGCATATTATTTGTTCTGATAACAATCACTTTTTCAGTTGACTATCATCATAGATAAGGCTAACAAATGTATAGAGATTTGGATTCAATTTTAAACAATAATTCCTATGTCAACTCTAGTAAAAACAAATGGCTTTCCGTCATTTAAGAGAATGATGGAAGATTTTTGGAACACCGACAACTTTTTTGAAAAACCTTTTTTCAATGGTGAAAAATTGCCTGCGGTAAACATCCGCGAAACAAAAGACAATTACGAAGTTGAAGTTGCAGTACCAGGCTTTAAAAAGGATGACTTTAAAGTTACTACTGAAAATGGTTTGCTAACCATCAGCGCCGAAACCAAGTTTGAGAAAAATGAAGAAAAGGAAAACTACACACGTCAGGAATTTTCATGTTCTTCCTTTGCACGTTCTTTCAGTCTGCCTGAAAATGTGGTAGAAGAAGACATAAGCGCAAATTATCATGATGGCCTGCTTAAAATCGAGCTTAAAAAGTCAGTAAAAAACTTGCCTCCCAAAAAAGAAGTGAAGGTAAAGTAAACTAAAAATTATGCTGAATTATCCTGCTGCTGTAAAAGAGCAGCAGGATGATTTTTCTACTTATCTCATCGTCCTCCTAATAATAAATACAATGGAAAAATTCATCAAAAAATTCAGTGAAACCGGCATAAACGATGTTCCTGAAGTAGGCGGCAAGAATGCCTCATTGGGCGAAATGTTTACCCATTTGGCAGCTAAAGGCGTATTAATTCCGGATGGGTTTGCTGTTACAGCAACCGCGTACCGTTACTTTCTTAGCTTTAACAGATTGGAAGAAATTTTGAAAAGCCTGATGCAGGAACTGGACAGAAAGGATTTTTCCAACCTGGATGAAATTGGAGTTAAAGCGCGAAAGCTTATAATGGAAGGCCATTTACCTGCAGATTTGGAATTGGCAGTAGTTAACGCCTATGATGATCTCTTTGATAATGATGACCGGGAAGTAGCAGTACGCAGCAGCGCTACCGCAGAAGACTTGCCTGAAGCAAGTTTTGCCGGGCAGCACGAATCATATTTAAATATATTGGGCCATGGGGCTTTGTTATTCGCGGTAAAACAATGCTATGCTTCACTTTATACAGACAGGGCTATTAAATACAGGGAGGATAAAGGCTTTGACCATAGCAAAGTTTTCCTCTCGGTTGGTGTGCAACAGATGGTGCGTTCAGACCTGGCATGTTCTGGTGTGGGCTTCACTTTGGAACCTGAATCGGGTTTTAAAAACGTGGTACACATCGCAGGCGCCTGGGGATTAGGTGAAAATATTGTTCAGGGCACTGTTACCCCTGATGAATTCCTTGTGTTTAAACCTTCGCTGAAAGCTGGCCTTAAGTCAATCATTCAAAAAAACCTTGGAAGTAAAAACAAGATGATGGTTTATGCCGATAGTGAAGACGATACCAATACAACCGTAAATGAAGATACGCCAAAGCAAATGCGTGAAAATTTCATTTTGGAAGATTACGAAATAGAAAAATTGGCCCAATGGGCGCTCATAATTGAAAACCACTATAACGAGTCCATGGATTTTGAATGGGCAAAGGACGGGCGAAATAACCAATTATACATTATACAAGCCAGGCCTGAGACTGTGCACAGCCAGGAAAAAACTGTTGAAGTTAAATCCTACCGGATCATTGAAACAGGTAAGGTAATTACCTGCGGCGAGGCTGTTGGCAGCAAGATTACTTCTGGTTTTGCCAGAATTCTATCTTCACCGGCTGAAGAAGATAAACTGAAAGCCGGCGATATTTTAGTGACTGATACTACCAGCCCTGATTGGGACCCAATTTTGAAAAGGGTGGCAGGAATTGTAACCAATAGGGGTGGAAGAACAAGCCATGCGGCAATTATTGCCCGCGAACTGGGCGCTGCCGCTATAGTTGGTACTGAAAATGCAACCGTTAAAATAAAAGACGGCGAACTAATTACACTCAGCTGCGCTGAAGGCAAAACAGGAAATGTTTATGAGGGGAAATTAAACTGGAAGGAAACGGTTACAGACATCAGCAAAATAAAACTCCCTGAGCATGTAAAAGCACAATTGATAGTCGGTGATCCGGAAAAAGCGTTTCAGTTATCGTTTTATCCAAATAATGGGGTAGGGTTAATGCGCCTTGAATTTATTATAAACAACTATGTGCAGATTCACCCAATGGCGCTGGTGAAATTTGATGAGTTAAAAGATGAGGGCGACCGCTTGAAAATCCAAAACCTTACAAGCAACTATCCCGACAAGGAAAAATACTTTGTAGACAGGCTTTCCCAGGGTGTGGCGACAATTGCCGCAGCATTTTATCCGAAAGATGTTATTGTACGGATGAGCGACTTCAAAACTAATGAATATGCCGGATTGATTGGGGGAAAATATTTTGAACCCGTGGAAGCAAACCCAATGATCGGGTTCAGGGGCGCCTCAAGGTATTATAATCCCCGCTACAAAGAAGGTTTCAGGTTGGAATGTGAAGCTATGAAAGTAGTAAGGGATGAAATGGGACTCACCAATGTTAAGCTGATGATCCCTTTTTGCCGTACAGTTGAAGAAGGCGCCAAAGTTGTGAACCTTATGGCTGAATACGGCCTTAAGAGGGGAGTTAACGGACTCGAAATTTATATGATGGCAGAAATTCCGAGCAACGTACTGCTGGCTGAGGAGTTTGCCCAAATATTCGACGGCTTTTCCATCGGCTCAAATGACCTGACTCAATTAACACTTGGTATAGACAGGGACTCTGCCCTGATTGCAGACTTGTTTGATGAACAAAACGCGGCAAGTAAAAAACTGATTACCATGATGATACAGAAAGCAAATAAGCTCCATAAAAAAGTCGGCTTATGCGGCCAGGCGCCGAGCGATTCAAAAGAGTTTGCCCAAATGCTGGTAGAAGCCGGTATTAACAGTATCTCATTTAATCCAGACGCGCTGTTTGCCGGCATCGAAAACATTAATAAAGTTGCGGAAAATTCAGTATTGGAATTACATGAGGTTTAGTGCCGGTTTAGAAATAAAACTTGGCTCTATAACGGATTGTGTGTATAGGAATAAATTCTCCATGAATTCCTTTAAACATAGTGTTTAAAAATTTTGTCATTTCGAGCGATAGCGAGAAATCTTAAACGGTCTTCATTACCGCCAATGCATAAACGACTAGCATGACCGCATTGTATGTTTTACAAGTTTTCTCGCTATCGCTCGAAATGACATTTTTTTTAATTTAAAACACTGTTCTTTATATATAAATAAATTACAACAGAACAAAACTAAAATTACCCATCCGAAACGCCATAGACTCAAAAACTTTAATAACAGTCACTTAAACAAATATTTAATTTATGCCTAAAGTTTTATGTACCCCATTGTTCCGGGAAGATTAAGATTGGGATCCTCGGATTTTTCACGATTATTTTTGAATGCAAATCGTTAAACAACCGCCAAAACAAATAAGGTTTTTTATGCACCATTGCCAAAACATCGGCTGATACGGGTTCGCCGGGCACTTCAAGCTCTTTAACAAAGTTATTGTTCAGTAAATTCTTAAAGGAAAGATTTTTCAGTTTTAGTTTAGAAACAGTTTTTGTAAAACCAGACAAATCCTCCGACTCAATTAAGTCTGTTATTATTACTTCATTCGCTATTTGGCATAAATGAATATTGAAATTAAAAACCTCCGAAAGTTTAACCAGGTATTTAATAGCCTTTACATCTGCAAGGGGCAAATCTGTTACAAATACAATATCCTTTGCATTCAGGCCAATCTTTTCTTCAGGTACAATTAAAACCGGGCAGTTTGCCTTATTGAGTACCGCATAAATATCACTGCTAAAAATACGATTTTCAATTGCATTACTGTGCCCGCCCATTACTATCATCGCAATATTATGTCTTTTCAAAACGTTCGATACACCGGCAGAAAGTAAACCTTCCGTACTAATGCTATATAGATCGGGCATTTTCCCCCCTCCCTGACCCATTGCTAAAAGTTCATTTACCCGATTTTCTTCTATTTGCAAATCATAGCCGTCGGAAAGTGGAAAAAATCCATCATCTGCAATCATTTCGTTACTGAAAACCAGCGAATTTTCAGGAATCGCTGAATGTGCATTTAATAACAAAATATCAGCATTTAATTTTTTTGCTATAACAATAGCGGTTTCTGCTGCATTTTTGGCACTGTTTGAAAAATCAGTGAGTACTAATATCGTTTTCATATCAAGCTGTTTAAATGTCAACAATAATTTAATTAAACTCCCTGAGTGAAATTCTGCAAACTTTCTATTATAAAAAATGACAACAGACATTCAAAAGACTGATTGTTGCTATAAACCAGGCTTAAAGGAAAAATAACTGCAAGAAATGGCGGAGCGTTCAATGCCTGTGAGGTTTTTTATCGATTCGTTTATTGAACCGGGTTTGGGTGATTAGTGTCAGTAAATACAATGACAACGGGCATTGTATTTTAATTATTAGCCCGTTACTTTGATGATAAAAACCTACGCAATTATTAACATTTAAAGCTTAAAACTATGAAAACTGACATTAAGATTCAAAATGATGTAATGGACGAGCTCAAGTGGGAACCCTTTTTGGATTCGTCCGAAGTGGGTGTAGCTGTTAAAAATGGAGTTGTAACACTTTCGGGAATTGTTGATACCTATTCAAAAAAACTCATCGCCGAAAAGGCCGCCAAAAGGGTGGCAGGAGTAAAAGCGGTTGCAGAAGATATACAGGTAGGCATTTCTCCCGATTTTCTTAAAACAGACACTGAAATAGCTGGTGCCGTACTTCTTGCTTTAAAATGGAATACTGCTGTGCAGGCAGACAAAATTAAAATAAAAGTGGAGGATGGTGTTGTAAAGCTTGAAGGTGAAGTACAATGGGATTACCAGCGCAATAGCGCAAGGGCTGCGATTGAACATTTAACGGGCATACGTTCGGTCATAAATTTGATCAGCGTAAGTCCGAAAGTTACGCCGGCCGATATAAAGCAAAAGATAAATGCCGCTTTTCACCGTAGCGCAACCGTTGACTCTGGTAGCATAAATGCGGAAGTAGTGGGAAGTAAAGTAATTCTTCGTGGCAAAGTACGATCATTTATCGAAAAAGAAGATGCCGAATATGCTGTTTGGTCGGCCCCAGGCGTTTTAAGTGTTGATGATCGTCTTGAAATAGAAGAGCCGGAATATGCTTTTTAGGAAATAGAATAAGCAAAAAGGCGAACGATCGTATCAAAAAGCTGTCTCAAATTTGACCATTAGGGCAGCTTTTTAAATATCAGGAAAAGAAAATGAGCTTTTATCCGGCTCTTTTATATCTACGGTCAATAAAATGTTGATTCGGGATTTCAGTGGCCATTTCTTATGCTATAACCAAGTTGTTTTTCGAAAGCTATGAATTATCGGTATGGTGTTTTTTCGCGGCAGTTATAAGTATAGCAGTTTTTACATTTATCCCTTGATCTTCAGAAATCCTTTTTAGAAAATACAGCAGGAGAAAACCCTTCGAAGGGTTTGAGCGCATCCCGCCCGGGAAAAAATAGTATTTCCTCTTTTGTTGCTGCTAATTATCTTTTAACCTTAAGTGTTTTAATCCATAGGCTTTTATGAGTTAAATCATTTTTTATGTGTCGGGTAATGATCAATTTTAGAAATTAAGAAAATCACCGCATAAAAATCAAGACAAAATTGCTAACAGTGATAATAGTACCCATAAAATGAAAATATATAAGAAACTTCCCGCTATAATATACGCTGGCAGCGGGTTTTCTATTTTTTTGGTTTTGCTGATAGGGGCCTCGTCCTTGTTTTTTTTCGAAAGGCAAAAAAGCAAGGAAAATTGGATATTACATAACTACCAGGTGCTGGATACTGTGCATTCAGTTTATCATCATTTATTTGAGATGGGTATGGACAAGCAAAGGTTCAGAAGTACCGGTATTCCCATGTTTTTTCAATCTTATCACATGCATTCAGATAGTTTGATTGCTGATTTAAGCAGTTTGAAGGTGTTAGTTAACGACAACCATCAACAGGTTATGAGAATAATAACGCTTCAGCGGCAATTCGGTGATTTATTAAGGTTCTGGCAGGGGGAAGGCGTAAACCTTAAGAATTCGAAAGCTGGCTCCCTTCTTTCTGTCAACTGGGCCGAAAAATCGAAAATAGACGCGATAAGGGCGCAAATGTTAACAATTAGCCAGGTAGAACGTAAATTATTGCAGCAACGGGAAGTAAGCGATACGGAATTGAGAGAGGGCACAGAATTTACAATTGTGGCAGGTACCTTATTCATACTAGTACTGGTATGCTTTTTAATTTATTTTATTTTGCAGGAGTTGAAAAACAGGTTCAATGCGTATCAGAAAGAAAAGGAGATGAACCAGCTTAAAAGCAATTTTATTTCGCTTGCCTCGCATGAATTTCGCACGCCATTAACTTCAATAGTGCTTTCGGCATCGCTTATTGAAAAACATGTAAAAGCGACAGATAGCGGGACCATACTTAAGCACTGCCGGAAAATAAAAACAACGGTTGATAGTCTTAAATGCATCCTCGAAGATTTTCTTTCCCTTGAAAAATTGAATACAGGTAAAATTAAAGCAGTATTTCAACCCTTTGATCTGGTTGAACTTTGTGAAGACATTATGGAAGAAATGCAGCATATTGCCCCAGCTGGCCAAAATTTGAGCTTTGAACATTCCGGAACGGTGCGTACAGTGAACCTCGACAAAAACCTGGTACGCAATGCCATTATTAACCTGGTCACCAATGCGGTTAAATACGCGGGGGATAGTACGTTGATTATGCTTAAAGCCGATATTTCTGCTACCAATGTCACAATCACCATAAAAGATAATGGGATAGGGATACCTGAACAAGACCAGGAACATTTATTTACACCTTTTTTCAGGGTGAATAATACCGGTAATATACCGGGAACAGGATTGGGATTAAGCATAGTTTCGCGGTATGTTAATTTAATGCAGGGGGATTTATTTTTTTCAAGTGTGCCCAATAAAGAAACTTGTTTTGGGATGTCTTTCGCTATTGCTTCATAAATATGATGGATTAAGAAATTCTTTTATGATCAAAAAATACTTTATACAAAATTGCATAAGGCCGTTGTGGTTACCCGAATAACTGCATGTTTTACAACATCTGGTTAAACACTTTATTTGTAAACGCTTTGAAGTTAACGGGACTACTTTTTGAATTCAATAATACTGCACCAATGCAATATGGTCATAATCTTTTAATACATTTTCATCAACAAATTCCACATCGCCGCCGTTGGCTAAAACCATTTCCATCACATCGTCTACAGCATCCCAAATAAACGCGAGTTTATTATAGATGCCGGTCATTTCTTCAATTATATCATCATTTGCCCCTTGTTGCCCGGCATACCTGTAATTCTTTTCGACTACAAGGAGCCGCCCTTTGTCGTTTACTGCCTCCTGCCAAACATTTTTAATCCCTGCAGCCAGCCTCCTGTGGTTTGCGGCCTCCTCTAATTGTTTAAGCAAGTCCTTTTGTTTAGCCTCAAACCTCGCGGCAATATGTGGTTTTAAAATTTCTTCTAACTGGGGCAGCGTAGCGTCTTCATAGTTGCCGGGAATATACCGTGTAATTGAACCTGCGTGCCTGGTAAATTTTTTAAAATGCCCAAGAATCTTTTTGGCACCGACTACAAAAATTGGCAGCGGATAGATTGCCAGTATATGGTCAAGCGCGCTGTCTATATGAAAAAAGAATTTGTAAACCGTAATCTGTTTTCGTTCATCTATGTCAGAAAAATTAGACATGCGTTCGTTGGTGTCATTAACATAGGCATAAATAGACGCCGGCTCTTTAAATTCAACACGTTCCAACTCCGACTGGTCGCCCCTGTAGACCCTTGTTTCTTTAACGTTAAGCAAAAGTACAATGAATTTATTGTGTTGTTTATTGGCAAACAGCAAGTCCCGTATTTCAAAAGAGTCGTCGATTATTATCTTTTCTTCAACCGGTATATCCAGGTATATTACTTTTTCAAATAAGAGCGAGACATAAATCACAATACCTTTTTTATGCGTATCAAAATTCAGGTTGCTGATGATATCCCTTAACCTGCGCATAGTCAACGTGCACGTCTCTTCGGGATAATTGTCCCGTAAACTTTTTTCAACTTTATCTGCCGCCACTTTCAGGTAATGGTTTAACTCTTTTTTTAAGCAAACCCTTGGTTCAAAGGGCATAATAATTGAAACGGCAGGCCGGTAATGGAGGGCTTCAAGCACCTCACGAATTTCGGGCGTAACTGATTGGTTCATAACTAGCTTATTAATAAGCTAAAATAAGCGTAATCTATCGCGGAAATATTGATGACCGTCACAAAAAGCATTGATTATTAACACTTAAGATTACATTTCTCCTAATTAAAAAAATGTTAGTTCGGGTTATTAATAGAATTAAGTTCCCAATACCCAACAAAAAACAGTTTCTTCTAAGTAAATAATTTGCAAGCGTTTAATTATTATGTAAATTTAGGCGGGGTAAACATTTTTTTAAGATACAGTTTCCTATAAATGAACAAAATACATCGGTTTTCGAAACATAAGCCGGTTTTATGGGTTCTGGTAATAATTTTAACACATAGATGCAAATTGCTTAATATTTCTATGTCCCCTCTTTTCTAATTTTTTTTTATTATTATTTTTGAATAAACAATTCCCCCGATGATTGCACAAAGTACCCGTACACTTGAAGACGAGGCAGTTTTTAGATATTTGTTTGAAGCTGTACCTGGCTCGTACATTGTGCTATTACCCGATTTAACGATTTATGCAGTAAGTGATGCATACCTCACCGCCACAATGACCAAGCGTGAAGAAATTGCCGGCCTGCATTTATTCGAGGTTTTTCCTGATAATCCGGATGACACAACCGCCGATGGGGTTTCTAATCTCCGGGCGTCCTTGAATTTTGCCCTTAAAAATAAAACCCCCAGCTCAATGGCCGTGCAAAAATATGATATACGCCGGCCCGACGGGAGTTTTGAAGAAAGATATTGGAGCCCACTAAATAAACCCGTACTTAATTCGAAAAACGAAGTTATTTTTATTATTCACCGTGTAGAAGATGTGACAGATTTTATACGGCTACAAAAGGAACGGTCAGCCAAAGAAAAGATAGCAGAGGATTTACGTTTACACACGCTCGAAATGGAAATGGAGATCGTAAACCGGTCACAGGAAATACAAAAATTGAATGAAGAACTGGAACAAAAAGTGACTGAACGTACTGCGACTTTAGCCAGTGTAAACAAAGATATTTCAGACTATCAATTTGCTTTGGATGCTTCAAGTATAGTTGCCGTAACGGACCACAGGGGAACAATTCAACATGTTAACGATAATTTTTGCAGTATTTCAAAGTATACCAGGGACGAATTAATTGGGCAAAACCATCGCATCGTTAACTCCGGCTACCATAATAAAGAGTTTTTCCGTCATCTTTGGCACACTATTGCCCACGGCAGGATATGGAAGGGCGAAATTAAGAACCGCGCAAAGGACGGAAGCACCTATTGGGTAGACACTACCATTGTTCCATTTCTTAACGAACAGGGTAAACCTTATAAATATCTCGCCATACGTTCAGACATAACACAGCGGCAAAAGGCTGAAGAGGAAATATTAAAGCTGAACGAAGGCCTTGAATTAAAAGTTAAAGCGCGCACTTTAGAACTGACACAACTCCTTGAACGGGAGAAGGAATTGAATGAAATGAAATCGCGTTTTGTCGCCATGGCATCGCACGAATTCAGAACACCGTTAAGTGCGGTGCTTTCAAGCTTAGCGCTCATTGAATCGTACAGCAAGGAAGAACATGAAGAAAAAAGAAAAAAACATATTGAGCGGATTAAATCGTCGGTCAGAAATCTTACCGGTATATTAGGTGATTTTCTTTCATTGGATAAACTTGAACAGGGAAAGCTCGAAATATGCAAGGAGGCATTTGACCTGTTTGAGTTTGGCCGCGATATTGTTGAAGAATTAAATGGAATGCTTAAACCGGGGCAGCAAGTTACTTTAGAATATCGTGGTGAACAAGAAATAATGCAGGACAAGAAAATTTTGAGAAATGTGTTTTTAAACTTGCTTTCAAATGCGGTTAAATACTCCCCGGAAAATAAAACGATCCATTTTTTAATCGAAATTAATACCGGCCGGGTATTGGTTAATGTGAAAGATGAAGGTATAGGGATACCGGAAGAAGAGCAGCAAAATTTGTTCGGAAAGTTTTACCGGGCAAAAAATGCGATGAATATACAAGGGACAGGATTAGGTTTAAATATAGTACAAAAATATGTAGAGTTGTTGGATGGAACGATTTGTTTTACGAGTAAACCAGGCGAGGGCACTATTTTTACAGTTGAATTTCCGCAAAATTTAAGTTAAATGAAAACGGTATTACTAATTGAGGACAACGTTGATATCCGCGAAAACACGTGTGAGCTTCTCGAACTGGAGGGTTATAATGTACTCGTTGCAGATAACGGGCTTACAGGGCTTATTTTGGCGAAAGAACATATACCCGATATAATACTTTGCGACATTATGATGCCTGGGGCCAATGGTTATGAAGTATTCAATGCGCTAAAAAACGACGCTACGGTCTCCGCCATACCGCTTATCTTTCTCTCAGCAAGTGTTGAAAAAAAAGCTATCGAAAAAGGTCTTAACATGGGGGCCATGGGATATATTCAAAAACCTTTCGATCCGCAGGAATTATTTGACATGATAACAATCTGCTTTGAGTAGCCTGATCCTCACGCCCATAGTTGCAGCTTGAACCGCCTTTAAATTTGCTTCGTTTTTTTAATTTTATTTTTCTTTCTCATCACCATAAATAAATAGGGCATTGGTCTTTACCCTTTCGTGCGCTTCCGGCTTTTCGTCGCCATAACCTAATATAACGGCCAGGTGTACACGTTCTGTCAAAGGTACCCTTAGCCTGTCAAACACGTTTGTTTGTTCAACATATTTGGCCAGTCCGATCGGGCAGCTATCTAAACCCATTGACTTAGCAGCCAGCATCATGTTTTGGGCACACATGCCTATGTCAAGGGCTGCCCACTCGTCATTTTGGTGCCCGGTAATAAATATTACTACAGGCGCTCCATGAAAGATAGGATCTCCCCCGCTAAAAATACCTGTCCTGTGAAAGGAGTGCAAAATGTTTTTTATTGTTTTTATGGGTTCTTTCAGGCTGTCTTTAATAAAATCTTTTGCAGCTATTTTTGCAATTTCATTTGAAAATGTCCTGATAGTATCTTCGTCTGTTAACACATAGAACTTCCATGGTTGTTTATTAATTGCTGAAGGGGCCATACGGCCGGCATCTAGTATTTGTTCAATAAGCTCATTATCTACAGGCTTTTCCTTATATTTTCTGATGGCCCGCCTTTCATAAATGGTTTTCAATGTTTCTGTTGTGGTTACACCGGCGGTAATAAATTCTGTTTCCATGGCCTTGTTAATTAGTTAATCGCTGTATATATTAAATCAACAATCATATCGTCTATTATTTGCTATTAAAATATTTGCGGAAAATACCCTTCTCCCGGTGGTGGAAAATCATAAGGTGATGTTTCTGATGGTTTTTCCTTTGGCGCAGGATATTCCGGCGGAATATTCAGTTCACCGGGATCAGCTAAAGGTTCAATTTCCGGTTGTTTTTCCGGCAACGGAACTTCAGGTGTTTTTCCCTTTGTCGTTTTCTTCTTCATAACTTATGGGATCAGGAACAAAGGAAATAAATCATACCGTATTTTATGATGATGAA
>Ga0302186_10002497_pt1 | contig 14090 bp, 12 predicted proteins | sample II_Bog_E1_2_FD_198782 | JGI IMG/M metagenome (GOLD analysis project Ga0302186, IMG submission 198782) | Peat permafrost microbial communities from Stordalen Mire near Abisko, Sweden - II_Bog_E1_1 | ecosystem: Environmental > Terrestrial > Soil > Wetlands > Peat | place: Sweden: Abisko... | reverse complement strand
TTTCCTCTAAAATAAAAATTGGCAAAAAAAAAAATTCATTTGGTAACGAAAATTTTGTTTACCTTGAGAAATTTATAAAAATCTATATATTCAAATTTTTTTATAATTTTTCTAAATAAGCAAAACCCTTTCTAACTAAAAAATAAAAAAAAAGTTTTAAACTTTCTGAATTAAAAAAAATTAGCAACATAAAATATATGAAGTTTCAAGAAAAATTCCATCTTTTTTTCTCTATTTATTCCATTTCTATAAAAAATTTTTGAATAATTCTAAAAATAGAAAAAAATACAATCAGCTTCCTCAATGCTCTCAAATGTGCATCCTTTTTGTTGTTTTCAATATTAGGGTTCGATCCTGCTAGTGATTCCAGCGGTTCATCGTTCAGTTTTAAAATGTTCTTTTGTTCCAACACTTGTAGCGTTTTTTCGGCAATAGAATTGATATTTTCCTCGAGACTCTTAATATCATCCCTAATATTTGAAAAATGCCGTGTCATTTCTTCATTATAGCTCGTAATTTGATTGAAATCTTTCAAAGATCTAATAATTTTATAATTTTTCACAGTTTTTCGAAATTTAAGACCTTGTCAAATTCCTGAATTCATCCATATGATATTTAATTTTACCAATATGATTTTTTCTTTTCTCACATTCCATCGGATTTAATTTGCCACTGAAAAAACCCAATTTTGCCATATTTGTCAAAACAAATGCTGAATGTCTCTTCCTTTCTTTATTGAGCACCAATTTCTCAAGAACAGACAAAGACTTGAATAAAATTTTACCGTAACAGGCAAAAATTTTAAAAATTTATAAAAAAAAACCCGAGCTTCTGCTGTATTCAGAGTCAAAATGTTCTGCAAAATTATCGTCATTAAAGAAACAGCAATCAATCCAATCATACATGCTATAAAAGTTATAACTCTTCCACTGATTGTTTTAGGCACATAATCACCATAGCCGACTAAAAACTTTGAAATTTTAATAATTTTTAATACAATTCTACCTGTAGTCATTGTGACAATCATTAGCCAAATATCATTTGCATAATTGGTCAAATCGTTGTTCATTGCCGTACTGGTGTTCGTGCTTGTAATGTTCGAATTGTCTAAAAGTGTCATCATATCTATAAGCGGAAAAGAACAATTCGAAGCATTCCATAATGGATAATTTGTTAAATTTAATATATCATAATTTTCAGAAACCACCTCTTTAATTCTCAAAGCAAAATTCAAAGGCCTTAAAAAGAAATATATAAGGGTTTAATTAGAAAATCTAAACCTTTCTGAAATTTTCAACAGATAACCGAAAAATAACACCGAGAGGAAAAACGCACCCCAAATTAATTGTAAAGGACTTTTCTTCATAAGGCATTTTATCACGTATACATAACTGCATTGACATTCATAAAGTCGACTGTCGTTTTGTGATTTATATAAACTCTTAAAAAATATAAACTAACCATAATCTATGTGAAGAATTGGAGTAATAACTTGAATTAGCTAACAAAACTCGCACCACTACTATAATTCTCATAAACATGGCCATGCTCAAAAGATCATTTAAAAGATAGAAAGTGCTGATGTTTTCATACTCATTACAATTGTTGATCTTGATGTTATCGAAGAATGGATAGGGGATCATCAAAATTATTATTATATCCACCATAAGCCATTTGAATTGACCACTGCTCCATAAGGAATCTTTTGATAGTGCCATTTTCTTCGATTTCATCCAATTCAAATATAATTTATGTCTGATGATCGTCAAAAACCCTATTTTTTAATTAATTTGAAGCTAAATTTTGTTTTAACCTAAAATGAACGTGCTGAAACTAACCATGATTAAAAGTAAGTTCTTCAAAAGATCCGCCTCATCGAATGGTATAGTTATAGTAAAGGAAGTATATCTTGTAGCCAAAACGAAACTTATATCATACTAAATATTATTGTGGACTTTAGAGAATATTTCAAAAAAATTCTTACAGCTATTGTCCCCAATGCCAAACCTATCAAGGAAAAAATCATAGCTGCAATATCCGCTACATGAAGCCTTTGAAACGTATAGTTTGACTCCCTTCCATCTTCCATCCCCACAACTGTTAGGTTATTGATTTCGTTCAAAATATACAGTCCGCTCCTAAATTTGATTTAATACCATGAAATTCAATGAGTTTTATGTTATGAACAATTCTTCAGTGCTGTGTTCCGATTCAGAAGTGTGGTTTCTATGTGAAGAATTTTTGGCTGCCATTTTCATTTCTCTCTTCACGAAATATTGGTTCTCGGGGGGTAATAAAGTCAAGGTATTCTCAGCATGAATCTTGTTCAAAGTTATATTAAACGCCTGTCTGATGAATCTATTCGGCTTGTAATTGGAGGGTTCTTTGTTTTTTTGGTTAATTTCCATTAATTAGCAAAAGAAGAAAAAAGAAATTTAAAAATTTATATAATTTCTTTCGTTTTTTTTAGCTTCTTTTATTTTTTATTTTTCCCAGAAAAAAAATCGATTCTTTAAAATTCTAAGCCCAGAACCTCGTGCTTGGTTCTCTTGGGAATTTCATCTCCTCAATGCATAAGATCGTGTCATAGATTGAGTTGTTGATATAGGGTAGGTTCTCCAAAGCAGGTCCTTGTCTCACTCTTCCGAACTTATCATACACCGACCCATGGCAAATGCATACCCAACCATTATAAGCACCCAAATAAGGGATTGGAATGCACCCCAAATGTGTGCACACAGCAGAACAAACCAACACCTTAGTAGTTCCAGCATCAGTCAACACCACTTCTTTATTTGGGTCCAACAAAGTGCTTCTTGGCAATTCATTTTCGTTCTTGATTTCAGCTTGAGTTAATCTTCGCACGAACACTGGGATACCGTTCCAAACCAATTGCATAACTTCCCCTGGGGGTAATTCACCGATATCAGCCTCTACATAAGTGTCTCTATCATAACGTTTCCATCCATTAAGTCGAGTGATCATGCCCAAGGCATAAAGACGGGCGAAATTCAACAAACCCCCATAATAAATGGCTGTGAGCACGTAGATTTGGGTTCGACGGAGATCAGTTTCATGCTCGTTGTGGACTCTTAAACGAATGATTTGAAGGAAAAAGCGCGAATTAAAAAATGAAAAATCGAGCAATAAGAGACCTGTTTTCATCGAACCAGTTGTCGATGTTCACCTTGAAGTCGATGTGATCACCAAAGTTGCCGGGACGTGCGCTCGTGACGAAGAAACTCGGCTTTTCCTCAAGAACATGGGTTCCACTCATCTTTTTGTTTAATCGTTCGTTGTATTCACTGATCAGACCGAATGGAGCGATTTGAGCTTTAAATAATGAATTGGTTTATGCGAAAAAAGAGAAAGAGACTTTTTGAGAGAGAAAGGAACTTCCTTTGAAGGGTTTTTGATAATTTTAGGGAGAACATGATTTGAAAAAAGGCCGATTTTTTTTCCAAAATTTGGCTTATAAAAAATATGATTTTAAGAAATTATTTCAAGACGTCGAAGTAGATCTTGGATTTTATTTAATTTGGCAGGGTTGAAGATTTTTTTAAAAATTTAATAAAAAAGTTCCAAAAAAGCATTAATTATGAAACCACCATTTTTATCAACTAGAAATTCTCCTTTTTAGGATCCCAAACTCTTTTTGAATTTTTAATTAAGTTCTGTGAATCTTTTTATTGTTTTCAAAAAACTCCAAAGGTGCTGAAAAATAATTCCCAAAACAACACGATCATATCATCTCTCTTTTTTCCAATTTCTAATGAATTAACTAATAAAAATTCAAAGAACTATGAATTTTTCATAAAAAAACAGTACATAATATCACTTTTCATCCTCTTGCCTCAATAAAAATTATTAAAAAATTATTAAAAAAGACCAAACGCCAATAAAAAAACAAAAAACAAAAATCGCATCAACTTTAAAATCTTTAATCTTCTTGCCCATATGGGAGCAAAATGTGCCTCCTCCGCCCGAAAGAAGTCCTTTCACTTAAAAAAGTTGGAAAACGCGCCTAAAAAAGAGAATCAAAACCACTCCTTTGTGAACGAAATGCCATACTCCGAACAAGAAAAGGAAGATGAGAACTTTAATCCAAAAACCTCTAGATTACGGTTGAATCACAGTATGCACAAATCAAGCATCATCACGATCAATGAACAGACGAAAGAAATCAAGCCTGCTGATAGACAGGTCGACGGGAACTTCCGTTTCGAAGATATCGTTACCATCACCAAAGAAAACATCAAGAATATTTATGATGTGGACCCTAAAGTCGTCGGTATTCTTTACAAATAAACATTTTCTTTCTTTTGTTTTTTTCTTTTTGGCACATTTCTCATTAAATGTCGTTTTTTTTCATCTTTTGCTTGGCATCTTAAACTAACTTTTTTTGGCCATTTTTTTTTTTGGCCGAAATAATGTTCTTTCATTAATATTTGGGGATTGGATAGTCTAAATATAATATTTTTTGACTTTTTTTTTTTATCTTATCATTTTTTTTCTTTTTTTTCTTTATCCTTAATTATAAAGCTCATGGCAACTTCGGTCAATTGCGAAAGGCAACCCTCAAACATTACCCTTCGAAGATTTTCGCCGTTAAGTCGATACCTTTGGGCAAGCGGTCGAAAACTGATTATTACCTTTTGAAAACTGAGTTCGAAATCATGAAGGAGCTGGATTATCCGAACATAGTGAAATATTATGAAGCCTACCTAGATGAGCAATATGTCCATTTGGTCATGGAATTCCTTTCTGGAGGTGAGCTTTTCGACAAAATCACTGGTGATACCAAAATCCTCGAATCCGAAGTCACTCGTATTATGCGCAAGATCTTCTCCGCAGTGAATTATCTGCATCTCACTGGGATATGTCATCGAGATCTCAAACTTGAGAATTTCATTTTCTCACATAATGGCCAAGAAGCTGAAATCAAGATCATCGATTTCGGATTGTCGAAGAGCTTTAATCCCATAAAAGTTGCTGATTTAAGCACCATAGTAGGGACAGCTCTTTATGTGGCTCCGGAAGTACTTCAGGGTAAATATGATTATAGATGCGACTATTGGAGCTTAGGTGTTGTGATGTACACTTTGTTAGGAGGGTATCCTCCATTCTTTGGGGATAATAACAAGGAGATCTTTAGGAAGGTGATGGAGGGTAAGCTACTTTTCGATTCTCCAGTATGGCTTCGTGTGACGAAGCAAGCAAAGGAATTGATTTCGAAGCTGATTGTCAAACGACCAGAACACAGATTAACAGCTGCACAGGCATTGGAACATCCATGGTTCGAGATTTTCGCAAAGGAAGAGGACAAATTGGAGAGGAAAATGGAAATGTCAACAGTGAGGAACCTTAGGAATTACAAGAAATTGCCCGCTTTCAAGAAAGAAGTGATGCGTGTGGTTTTTTCTATGATGACAGAAGATGAAATTAAAAAGGAGAAACATGCATTTAGACATATAGATTTAGATAATGATGGGAAAGTGAATGTCAAGGAATTAAGGACCTGTTTTGAGGAATTTGGTTTCCATGATGATCCGACTTATATAGAACATTTAATCAAGGATATCAATGGTAATGAGAAGGGAGATTGCATCACTTATACGAATTTCCTTATGGCCTCATTGGATTTGGAGAAATATAGGGATAAAGGCAAAATCATAGCCGTTTATAATTATTTAGATATTGATAATAATGTGGAGTTCATCACAAGGGACAATTTCAAGCAGGCGATGGAAAGAACGGGAAAGAAAATTGAGGATGATGTGGTCAAGAAGATGTTAATGGAAATCAACGCTGAAGAAAAAGTTACCAGAGAAAGTTTCTTGGAATTAATGTTGAATGAAGATGAAGGATCATCACCATGTCCAAAGAAATCAAAGAAAATTAATGGTTGTTTTATTTTTTTAAGGGATAAAATTTAGTTGTTTTTTTGGGATTTTTAGGAGATGGAGAGGAATTGGATGAAAGGAAAAATGAGGTTTTGATGCATTTCAAAGAAAATTAGAGGTTAGGATGTTATATTATAATTTTAATGTGGGATTTGTTTTTTTTAAAAATATTATTGGCATTTGCTAGAAAAAATTTATTATTTTTTATAACTAATTTCACTATAAATTATTAAAAAAAGTCATATTTCAAATAACTTTTAATTATTATAAAAATAATTTCTATTTTTCTATTTTAATTATTATTTCAAAAAATTAAACAAATTCATTAAACTTTCACGATTATTAATGAGTGTCAGCTTCATCTTTCTTGAAATATCATCGAAAAAATAGAATATCACTATCATCACTAGACATAGAAAGATCACAATGATGAAAAACAATAGCACAGGATAATAACCGAAAAAGGCATCATAAAGAAATGCCAAGAGTCCCACATTAAATATAGTCGCTGCAAAAATTAAGAAAACCAGCCTATTTTTCCAATTTAAATATTGTCTCAAGTTTTGAAAATGGAAGTTCTTATAAAGGAAAAGTAATTTATACTTAATATAGAAACATTCGAAAAATAAAATGACCCAGAAAAAAACAAGGTCTAATGAAAACATCGAAGAAAAAGAGATAATATAGAGCAAAATCAAGTAAAAATCAATATAAAGCTCATAGGATTTTTCTAACATGGAATTTGAATAAAACAATGTGTCTAATTCATTATTGAGCACCAGCTTATTCGTCAATTGGCATAAATGAAGGTATTTGAATGATTTTTCCCTTCGTTTTGAAGGGGATGTCTCTAATATAATGTTATTGGCTGATTCGAGGTCTAATGGTTTTGGTCTTTTATCATTCAGATTTGGTTTTAATAGATTTTCATCCATTTTCTTATTATTAAGAATGTTAATTTCCATGTTTTTATTGTTTTTTTCAGGATCGATGATATTTTTATTATCAATAACGTTTTTATTCTCAATAGAGTTTTTATCATCAATGATGTTTTTTTCAAGATCCATAAGGTTTTTATTATTAAAAACGCTTTTCCTAGGTTCATTAATAATGTTTTTATTATCGAAAACAATTTTCCTAGGCTCATCGATATTTCTCAAAGGAATTGGCATAATTGAATCTCGAAACGCTTTCCTCTCAAGTAAAGTCTTTTCCAACGATTTATTCAAGGCATTAAATCTATGGAACTTTATAGTGCAATATCCCCAATAAAAGCCTCGATAGAAAAAGTAGAAAATCAATCGATTTTTATACATAACTTGACACATTGTGAGGCAATCATTAGAAGTGCAATTATCGATTTCCGGATAAATGAAGATGATTTGAAAGAATCCATTAAATTCACATAAAACTCGAAAAACCGTCAATATCCAATCTTTAATAGTTTGTTCCCTCAGGAAATATGGAGGCAATTTTGCTGAAATTATGATTTTTTTGAAGATTAAAATGAAAAGACTCAGGATTAGAAAATCGAAAAGGTCAGGGAAAAAATGATTGCCATCAAAATACTTGTTATATTGGAAAATAGTCTGGTTTTTAATCCAAGCGATCTTCAATAGGCTAAATCCATAAGTGATATAAGCTTTTGCAGAGAAAAATGCCAGGAAAATAAAAGTATAATATAAAATCATCAATAATCTCATCAAATTAAAACAAAAGCCTTTGTTTTTATTAGGAATTATGGGTTTTTCATGATAGTTCTCAAGGAAATTGAAGCTTTTGGCGTTTTTCACTTGTAATTTCAACAGGCCATTTTCGATTTTGAACTCCTGGACTTTCCTAAAACACCATTTGCCCATCAAAATGAAGATTCCAATCATTAGAAATGAATAAATCAATATCGTCAATTTATAAGCTAAAGAAAATCTATCAAAATAACTCATTAAGACGAAATTCGCAATTCCTGGCAAAACCATGATTTTCATATTCATAGCCATGAAATCACAAAAGATCACAATCATAGTGTTATTATCGCCTATATATCCTTTCATATTCTCATAAAAAGCCAATAATTTGCAATTTGGCTGAATTTGGAAAAAGCCCATATGATCTTTTCTCAAAAGGAAACTATTATAGGGACTTTCCTTGAATAATCCGAACATATAGATATCCTTTAGAGATTTTCGTCTTTTGAGGACCTTGAAATTGAAAGTGTCTTGGAGTTCATGGACCATTTTAAAATTCAATTGCAATTTATTGAAAAGCATTGAGATTTTCCTTGTTTCTGAATCCTTTGAATCGAGATCATAAGTATAATAATTGGCTAATGTATGAAAACTATTCTGAGATATATTATTAGGTAAAATCGCGTATTTTTCAATAAAATCTATTGGGAGAAAGTCCTCTTTCGCTTGGACCCAGATCTTATTAGAAGGTTTCTTAATTTGATGCCAATAATCTTTTATCATAATCCCTTCTTCGTTTAAAACTTCTGAGGATTTCGTTAAAATAAAGGCCATTATCTTAAAATCTAATTGTTTCAAAAGCAGCTTCAAATCAGGACTATTGGATTCTAAAGAGAAAAGCTTTATGGGATGGTTGCTATCATAATTTAATATGATTTTATTAGAAATGTAGAAACTCAGCTTTTCTATAAACTTCTGATAAAGGTCTATTTCAATTGAACTAAGCTTATATTCACGATTCATTATGAGCTTATTTTTGGTCATCATGAAAAAACGCGAAAAATCCAAAATTTCTTGGATTTTCGCCCAATTTCGTAGAATAAAAGCCTTTTTCTGTTGATAAAATTGCCCAGAACGCAATTGGACCTTTTCCAAATCAATTCCACTGCCTTTTTCTTCACTTTTATTAGATTTCAGCTCTTCATTAAAATTGATTGACTTCCGAATTTGCAGATAAGAAGAATCCTTGTTTTCTGTTGGTTTCATTAAAGACTTCCTTTCAATAGCTTCTTCTTTATTCATAGGCTCTAATTTTAACAAAGAATCTCTTTTTTCATCCTCTTTTTTATGAGGAACTATCTTATTAATAGATCCTCTTCGACTCATTTCCTCCAAAGATAACATATTCAATTGGATTTTCAGGCTTATTGGCACTCCATTTTTATCAAAAGGCTCTAATTTCAACACTTCCAGAAATTCGCTAGTCAAAAGAAATGAAAAATCCAGGTTTTTCTTGAAATATTCGATGTTTTCCTGTCTATTGAATCTAAACCTGAAAACAAATAAAGGGCTCGTTTTTCATTAAAATATAGCTTGAAAATCTCGCAATGATCCTTTAATTTCTCTCTAATTAAAAAAACCAAAAATTTGGTCTCTAAATTCATCACTTTACTCTTTAATTTCCTGGTTTTTTTGTCAGACATATGTTCGAAATTCTCATCTTCTTCATTAGCCAGCTTCTTACTAATAGATTCCTTATTATCACTAGCCGGAATATCATCGAACAAACTTAAAAACGCCATGAATTTCTCATAAAAAGCTGACCGAACGTGAAAGTTCAACATTTCCTCATATTTCGCTAATAGGTATTTATGACTATAGCTGATAGTTTGGAATTTCCTTAAAATCCATTTACATTCGAAAAAATTGCTGAAAAAATCTCGTGTTACTTTGATCCAATGATATATTCTGGACCCAAGACCCAATTTCGAGCTCAAATTATATAAGCCGAAGTCTTGGAATTGGACTATTTGATCTTCTGAATCTTCCTCCAGAAAATATGGCAAATTTAGGGTAAAAGCGAAATTTTCACTAGTCATGTTAATATTCACATCCTTTATTTCATTGAAAACATTGATAATGTTCAACCTTAATTTGTTTAATTTTTCAGAGGATATGACGGTTTCATCGATTTTCTTTAAATTTATGTCTTTTTTATCGCGAACAGATGTTGCTTTCTTGGGACTACGAGATGGACTTCTTGGGGAATATCCTGCTTTTTGATTTTTTTGAAGATGTCTGGGAGAAGCCATAGGACTATTGAGTTCTAAATTGATTTTGAGGTCATTTTTCTCAAGAGGAGCTATTGGTATGTCCACTTGTATATTAGCATCCTTGGTTTTGATGATTGCCAGATTATTGATATTAGAATTATTGATAATATCAGGTTCTTTCTCGACTTTCCGTCGAATGATCTCATTCATTAAATTATCAAGATCCTTTTGATCTTGGGCCTGGAACTTATGTTTTAAATTGCTGGGGTCTTTTGGAGGTCTTTCTTTATATAATTTCAACATGACATCCTCATAGTTTTTCAATTTGTTGTCTTTTTCCTCAAGGACCTTGTTTATACCATAATTATCTTTAGCTAAATCCTCGTTATTTAGCTTCAATTGACGAACTTGATCAGAAAGCCCTATCAAGGCCTTCTGTTGGTTTCTCAAAAGGTTTTCATCATAAAGAGGAGTTATCCTAGTCACGGAAGAAGGGGCTTTTCGAGTAAAAATTGGGTTATTGAGATCATTTTCCTTATCAGAATAGAAAATTTTATTAGAAGTGCTTAAGGAGTTAGATGTATCTTTCAGAAAAGAGGTCAGGGGCTTGATGAAAAGAGAATCTGAAGAATTCTCGTTAGATTGTTTCATTATGAAATTTGATGATTTTTTTTGCCTGTTATTTTTTAAAAGAAATTAATGCTTTTAAAATTTTTGATAAATTTTTCAAATTTTATTCATAAAAAAAGAAGTTTTTTAATTTAGCCTTAGCTCTTTTCTTGAAAAAACACGTTGCTATTCTTGTGTTTGGAATTCATTTGGTTTTTCGAAATATTCCTCTTCTTTCTGCATTTCTTGATCACAGAATTGAAATTATCCTCCACGAAATAATATTTGTAGCTTTTCATCTTGTCAAAATTTTCTAAAGTCCCCGAAAATTGAGTTTTTTCGCCTTCTTCTATAAAATTTTTCTTCAAGATCTCCTCATTCATGTTATTCTTATAATTGAAATTGCTTTGTTTCTTCAATTTCGGGGATTGGCTATTGAAAATGCAGCATTCTTTGCCTTGAAATTGAATGCTTTCACCAATTCCATAAAGATTATGATTTGAAGGCGATTCTGCATGAATCGAATTGGATTTCAATTGAATGCTTTCACCAATTCCATAAAGATTATGATTTGAAGGCGATTCTGCATGAATCGAATTGGATTTCCTAGATTTTGCTTCATTATTATTCTTGATTTCTTCATTATTATTGAGAAGTTCAATTGGTTCCCATTGTTTCTTCGAAAAAAGGCTTGTTAATGAATTTCTTCGTTTTCTAAACATTCGAAGCCTTGAATCATCAGACAAATCATTATTATTTTCTGGTTTTTCTGATAAATATGAGTCCGAATGACTGAGTGAAGATTCAGATTCCTGTGATTTTCCTGTTAATTTGCGTGTTTTCGCGAAAGTTTTGCCTAATTGTTGGACTTTTGTTAATTTAGACATCGCATTAAACCTGTATGATCTTCTTTTCAAGGGAAAACGGGCTAGATGAGGTTGAGGATAGAGGAATTTCTTAATGATATGAAATTTTTTTGGGACATAATGTATCAAAGGACAATTAAGAATTAGATGATTATCAGCCTGGCAAGAAAAACAATGGAGTTGAAGTGTTTGATAATTGGTATTAACGAAAACCTTATCTTTGATCTGGCAAAAAATTTCCTAGGGTGAAAATACATTAATTTATATAAAAAATTTATTATAAATACATAATCTTCAGGAAATTGTTGCAAGACTTTGATGAATTCAGATCTTTTCAAAAAAGCGACATGAGTAACAACAAGACATTTGGCTAAGGAGGACTTGAGTTCCCCTGTGAGGAACGATTTTTCACCAAAAGAATCGCCTTTCTTGAGAAATTTTAGACTAAGAAAAAACTAGAAAATACTTTTAAATTTGTTAGAAAATGCTCAAAATCACTTTTGGTATTATTTTTATTCTGCAAAATCATATTGACCTGACCTTTTAAAATGAAATATATCAACAGATCATTATCATCTTGATTCTATGAGAAATGATAAAATTTTATCAGAAATTATGGATACGTCTATAAAATCATCAGGCCCATAAGTCGTTTCATGGAAATGATGTGTGAGTTTATTGAGGAGATTTTCCGAAAATTTCGAGAAAAACTTATTATTCTTCAAAATTTTGCCATATAATTCCAAATAATATTCTTCCTTTAACGATTGAGATAATGAATTCGTGAGAAAAACCGTGTCTTTAAAATTCATTTTGCTTTCTTCGAACATATATTCCAAATATTTCTTGATTTTTATTTGTAGAAATTTGTTAATCCCTCTTTTAATCATATAATCATTGACAATTTTGATTTTTTTCCTATTGATTATTAACAAAAAACTTAAAAAAAGTCATAAAAAATACTTAAATTCCTTGTCTTCCTGATACATTTCCTTAAAAATGCTACCGATATTATTGATATTATAGGCAAATACCCCACATCCATAAATGATCAGAAGAATATTAAAAGAACATTCTATATAATTCCTCGAAGTAATATCACCATATCCCACAGTCATCATAGTAACAATAGAGAAATAAAACGAATAAACATATTTAATCAGCCAATCTTCTTGTTCCAGATTATTAAAAACCAGCCAATTATCAGAAACCAGATGATTAATTTCCCAAAGGCCGATAAAATGCCAAATACAAGCGAAAATATGCGCTAAAAACAACAGGTTTATTATAAGTTTGAACAATTGGAAAATTCCCTCTTTTTTCCCTTTCAATTGAAGGTATTCCTCTAATCTTTTAGTAAGGTTTTCTAGGTTGATCAATCGTAAAACCGCCATTATTTCAAGTTGTTCTGTGATTCCTTTGAAAAAATATGGTAAAATTGTTAAAACATCTAATAATAAATTATATTTCATATAATGTTTCATTATTTTGATCCTATCTGTTATATAGATGCCTTTCGAATAATAGGAAGTGTTAAAATCCAATAGGATCTCACAGGAAAAAATCCATATTGGCAACACTTCAAAACAAATCCAAAAGAAATCAGATACGTTGCTCCTATCCAAATTGAACCCATATTTCAAAGTGATCCAAGTTATGAGCCAAAGCAAATAAAACAACATGAAGATATCAAAAATGAAACGAAAGGGCCGATCTGGAGAAAACACCGGCATTTTATTTAGAATTGAAATTGCAAGTGCATGTGTTTTTTGCTTGAAATTTTGAAATCTGGTGAAGAAATTGTTGTTGCTTTTCTTTAAAAAACATTGAAAATTTTATAAAAAATAGAAATTTTATAAAAAATAGAAAATTATTTTGTTTTACTTGGGAATCAATCGTCGTCTTAATTAAAGTGTTGTTTTTGCCGAAATATGCTGTTTTATCCCCAATTAATGAGAAATGCAACCAACTTAATTTTTGTAGTTTCGCAGTGAATGAAAATTCCTTGAGAATTCTCACAAATTTCCATACCATCATCATCACACCCATGGAATATATCTTTCCGCCTTTATTTTTCATCGGTTGGATCTTTTTCGGTTGAGTGAGAAAAAAGCCTCCCATCGTCAAAACTTTCTTTATAATTGTCGAAGGAAAGACCTTAGATGTGATGCTTTGAGGAGCATTGATGGTTTCGGGGTTTTTTTGATGGTTAATTAGGGTTTTGGTGGAAAGAAGTTTGCGTGAACATGCTTCGAATGGGAAAAGTTAGTTATAAGGTTTAGAGGGAAGATGATACATGAGGGAATGCGGGGTAATTCAAGTGAATGTAAAGGATCGATCATTTCGAATAACAATTGGAGTGTTTTTAGAAATGTTTTCTTTTTCTGAAAATTTGATTTGTTAAAATAAAACTTAGAAATAACAAAAAAAAAACTCTTATTTAAGTTCGACACAAACAATGTTTCTCATTTCCCCTTGAGTTAATAAAGGACAAATCATGAAAAACCTCACTACGATACAAACTAGAGCTTTAGGATTTTAACCAAGCTTCCTGGCCAGTTCTTTTAGATATAACCGCCAATGTTTCCACATTGTTATGTCTGAAGAAAGGGGATCAATATTAACTATGTAAAATTAAAAAAATTTTTTTTTTTTTTTTTGGGTTTCGGGATCGTCCCGATGGCTTTAAATGCAATTTTTTGGGTATTTTACCCGAGATTCTTTTAAAACTAAAAAATAAATAAAACCAAGAAA
>Ga0302186_10002496_pt1 | contig 14092 bp, 8 predicted proteins | sample II_Bog_E1_2_FD_198782 | JGI IMG/M metagenome (GOLD analysis project Ga0302186, IMG submission 198782) | Peat permafrost microbial communities from Stordalen Mire near Abisko, Sweden - II_Bog_E1_1 | ecosystem: Environmental > Terrestrial > Soil > Wetlands > Peat | place: Sweden: Abisko, Stordalen... | reverse complement strand
CTGTGAATCTTAATGAGGTTATCAATATAATTGAGCACTGTTTAATTTCTGACTATCTTTTTGACGGAATCAACGCGCAAGAAGGGTCCTTTCTGAAGGAAAGTAAAATTAGATTTAAATCCACTGTACATCATTAAATTGTCTATTTCTTTTTTATCTTGGGAATTGAAAAATTTGCTAGTTTTTCCAATTTCAACATAATTCAGCTTCCTCATTATGTTTCGCAGACTATTATTAAGGAATGTCAGCAGCAACTTTGGATTTTACTTCACTCTATATACTTTGACCTTTTTAATTTTTATGGTATATTCACCAGATTGATATTCTTGTTCTGATTATTCAGCCTATTATATCGAGTATATATTCATTCCAGAGTGTATTGGATGATGTATTTTGTTCCCAATTTATGGCATCAGATTGTTGATAAGATAGTTTCGTAGTTTAGAGTTATCATGCGGAATTAGGGGAGTAAATTTAACACTAAATATCACAATCTGTTCGATATTTTTAATTTGAACATGATAATGGTTCGATGTGATTTCGATCGGCGCGAAAGTTGAAGTATGGGGACCGCTCCTTCTAGTAGGAAGCTCGATGATCTCATGCTGTGAAAGCGACTAAGGAGGCATCTACATTCTTAGAATTGCTGAGCCAGATCATTCCCCAATATTTATTTCATCTGGCTAGATATAAAAATGATCAGTCTAAAAGTTTAAAGTGGATGGAGGTGGAAGTTGTTTTGATTATCCTTTACCTCATCAAAATGATAAACCCATTTTCTAGCACATTTTTTATCTTGACCCTACTTTTCCTTTGGAATAATCTTCTCTCCAAATTGTTGATCCGTTTTGCTAACTATAACTATAATTTTGTAGATGATCTCACCTTGATAGAATGCGATGAATATTTAAAATTAATTATAAATTCGCGCGATAATAGTTTAAATGAGTAAGGAAAGTAGAAACAACAAGCAACACTAAGGCAGCAATTCAAAAGCTTCTAATCCCCAAGAAATATTAGAATGCGATGAAGATCATTCGTTTCATCAAGATTACCCAGACGGAGAGGAGAACGAAGAACAACGCAACCTCGACTTGCTCAACATTATTGCCGAGCAAGCCAATTAGTCTCTAGATGGGTAAAGACTCACCTGGTATGCCCTGTACTCCCTCAAACGCAAAGAAATGGAATTAAACTAAAAAATGAATGAAGAGATTGAAAAGCTCAAAGACAAGTATGAAATGCTACGCCAACCCATTTATGAGCAAATATCTTCTGCGGCATTGGGATGCAAATTAAAACCTGAAGTTTATAAATCACCAGATATTGTTTGTTAAGCTGATCCTCGAAAAGTTGCACCGATAAAACTAACAAATTTTTGGGGTACCGTCCTTCAAAAATCTGGTTTAATAGTTGAATAAGTTGATTTTCTTTGCTTCAGCAATCTTTCTCAATTCAAAAGCGAAATTGTGGACATTAGTACTGGTCACATCCGGCTGAGTTTTAAATTCAATCCCATCACTGACTATTTCTTTAACCAGGAGTTAGTATTAGAAATAAAAACTGGAAGTGAAGGGCTTGAAAGAGTGACAAGGGATATACTGCTCTATAAAGGAGAGCGGGTTGAAGGATCATTGTTTACACTTTTGTTTGATCCAGAGGAAGAGAAAGAGGAGGAAAGTTTGGAAGTGGCGCTGGAGATTAGCCATAACTATAACAACGCGCTTTATTTCTATTTTCGTGAAGAGCATATCTAAAAAGAGGAGGAAGAGAAAGAAGAGAAAGAGAAATAGCTACCACCCTCTAAAAAATTAAAGCATATCTGATTGTATTTATCTTTGCAGATCATCATATTCACCAAAGCAATTTAATCCGAGCTTGATTTCTTATTAAAAATACAATAAATTATAAGTTGCATCTTCAAATGAAACCCTATTATTCTCCAGATAACAGTGCCTAAAAGAAGAAGATCAAGATCAGTCTAAAATCTAACCAACCACAAAACTTCTCGCCCGACATTGAGAAAGATGTATTTAAGATGGCTATAAATCGTTCTTACATAAAATCCATGGCAGGAAGTGAACCCCTCCTTGAGCCTGAAGAACTTATTTCCAACGTTGCCAATTATGCTCTCACTTTACTTCCGAAGATCGACGTTCGTAAATAACTTCAATAGTATTGGTGCTTAGTTGCCGTCAACGAAGAAGTTCTCAATTTTAATGAGACCAAGAGCCTATTCTGCGGAGCCACTAGCATTACGTCGGACCATATTGACCCTAAAAATCTGAAAATATATCAATTATTTATTGGTTTAGGTTCTCGCTAGTTCAGATTTACTTCCCTGTAGAATTATAAAAACAGATTTACTGTAAATGTAGATGCAGTAGAAGTTATTTATGCCAGTGAAGATCAAAACAAAAATAGAATCAGGTACTTCTTTACTAAGGCAGGATCATAGTCGATCATCGATATGAAATTGATTTTTTCTTTATCAATAGCACGCTCCCTTTTGAAATCAATGAGATTTATAGTCCAGCTGATGTAGAAAAAATATGCTCCTAAATTGGTCAGCACACAAATCGCGTAATGCAGCAAGCCATAGAATAGAGCAAGGGTAAACTCTACAAATTAGACAGTAAATCCCTTCCAGATGAGGATTTCTATTACGTAAATATTGATCGAGTTAGAAACGATATGCTACTGAACAACAATTTTCTAAGTACTGTCAAACTGGAGACGTTATTCTCTTTCGTGACAATCACACTATGGCCAAAGTGCAGCGTTTCTTTACAAATTCAGAATGTGATCACATCGGTGTTGTTTTTAGAGATGAAAAGTACGGTCTCTGTATATTCGAATCAAATTCTGGAACAGGAGTATCGCTAGCTATGTGGAACCAACTGGTCAGATATAAATGGTTTTAAAGTATTGAGGGAATTTATTGGAGAAGATTGGATATGCCTAACAAATCATCAGATTTTGACTTGAAAGTCAAGTAATTTGTGAAGGTCAACCTGCATAAGGAATATGGAATTTCGCTTGGTAAATTGCTAACTTTCAAGTAGATTGTGTATTCGAATGCTGAATAGGAAAAGAATCGCACCTATTTCTGCTCCGAGCTCGTTGCCGCTCTCTATAAGTATTTAGGACTGCTGTAGCCAAACAAGCCTTCGAGTTCCTATTTGCCCAAGGACTTCACGGACAATGGCTCGATTAATATGATTAACAACTCAGCCCTAGAGAGTGAGCGTCGATTAGTCTTTAATGAAAAGGTGTTGTTGTAGAATTACAGATTTGTAAAATGATTTTGGATCATATAAATGTTTATGAAGCATCTTGAAGATAATAAATCAAGCTTTAAGAATAAATAGGAATCATTCTATGTCCATTTTTTATATTTATTCGATTAGGTCGTGCATGTCGTTTTAGTTTTACGATTAGTACTATGCTTCATGGATTGGACTGACCTTTTGCACAATCTTTTCTATCTTAGCCAAAATGTTTTTTTATTGCTTCCTTTTCAATACACGGGACTCCTCTTCAGTCAGAGAATGAGTTGCTTGTGAGGAATCCTTGGCTTTTGACATTAAAAATGGTTGTACACGTGCATAATAGTTGTTGAATAGAGACGGCTCTATCAATATTTAGGGTTCACCTTAAATTTCCATCTTTATCATTATGCTGGTAATTATTTAATTATTATAAGGCGCAAGCTCTTTATATTAGTTTAGAATCAGTTCGAAAAATGCTGATTTCAAAAGATACAGAATTCTCCTTGGAATTCATAATGGTCCAAATCTGCAAAGAAGGACTCTGCAATCGTCCTCAGTGGCTGTATGCGGTATGGTAAGCCACCAAAAAGATAATAACTAATAACTGGTATCAGGGTAAGGAAACTATTCTAGGTGATGCATTTATTAGTAGAGGAAACAAGGAAAATAACAAATTCAGCTATAGTCTATAACCAACTGAAAGCTTACTTCTGTAGTGTGGGCTTAAATATCGAGTACTCATCCCTTAATGCAGAACGAAGTGTCCTAAATGTTGAGACAGCCCAGTATTGTTACTGAGGTATATCTATACAAAAACATGAACACACCTTAAAAATAATACTTCAAAAATGATAAATAACTACTCCTTCGTTTTTTCTACCTCATCATCAGCAAGATTAAGGAAATTATTAAAAGTTGCCGCAATGCAGAGATATTACTCGATCATTTCGGGATAATACGAATCATTGAGAAAAATTATTCTTTTGAAGCTTTCACTTTGGTCGATAAGAACACTTTTAGCGCACCAAATCTTCATAAATTTAAAAGAGTTAATCCCAAAAAAGATAGCTTTGCTACGGATAAGAGTGAGTAATCTAAATTAAGCAGCTACTGTGTTGATACCATCAACTAAGGAAGGAAGAGTCCAAATTTGATGAAAAGACCTTATTTTCATTAAGTCATTGTGGAGAATCAACCTGAGAACATTAGAGTGTGCAGTGATTTGCTGGGAGCAGGGATTGATCCACTCACTTTTGACTACAGTTACTCCAAACTTATTGACCACTCTGCTGATTTATTATCCAAATAATTTAAGAAGCCTGAACATTCACAAGGCCGTTTCCCTTGCGTAATTGACAAATTTTCAAGAACAAAGGGTTCTCAGTTGACAGGGATAAAGGTAGGTAATTCAATAATTGTGCGTATCGGTAGCAATTACAGTCCTACTTTAAAAAACTATTATCTCGATATAACAACAAAATCAATCCAGTTTGTCACCCCTGAAGTCAAAATTAAGTTGGATAGCAGCAAGCAAAGAATTATTTTCCCAGCCAATTAGGAATAGGAGTATTTATTTGTGACTGAAAGTGGTAACAAGCAACTCGAAAGTAGAGTTGAACTAAGGAAGTAGATGTATAATCGATATTGCCAGTATTATAAGCATGTAATACCAAATGACTGCGTTGCTCCACTGAAACGGTAATCTATTGAAAGAATAGCTAAAAATGTCAAAGGACTGGCCAAGAAAATAGGCCACAAAGACGGATCTCCTCTGGTCAATGCTCTTATGTCTGAAGTAAATAATGATTATTACATGGCATATAAGAAATCAGTTTTGGATTATATTCTCAGAGACAAAGAGGAAATGGTTCGAACTGGAGTTAACATCATTTTCAAGCCAGTACCCGATTGGGGGAAGCCTTCCAGGAGGAAAATACCCCATCAGTTAATTACTATCAATTCAAATGAAGCCAAGCATGCTCTTGAACTTAATCATATCTTATATCCAGAGTGTCTAAACAAAATTTACGAATAAAACCAGAAACTAATGAGTTTGGAAATTTTCAAAAAAAGAAAATAGGGGGAATATCGTCCCTATAATATTCTGTATTATATTAAGAGAAACATAAATCAGTTAAATGAAGCTCACGGATACCTCTGCTAAGGATGGGTAAAGCGTGTATCGAACCTCATTGATGAGTCTATCAATCTTAAGCAGGAAAACTATCAAAAGCTAAAACGGTTTTTCAACTCTATACATATTGTAATGTCCAATAAATTAAAAGAACTGTTATATGTTACTTTAAGTAATATTTTCCAAGAGTTCAGCAAATTTGAGGGCTCCAGCTCGTCATAGTCTAAAAATTTATTAATTATCAATATGACTGAGTAGGGAGAAAGGATAGGTTTCATTGACGACATTTAAAAAGTGTTTAGATTTTAATTGTTGGATATAATTGATAAGATTATGGATGTAACTAGAAAAATATCTCGAGTTGAATATTGCCTGAAACTGAGTGCTGAAATATTTATATGGGGAATAGACTAAAAAGACACAAAACTTGCAGAAACTAAGGCCAAGATAAAACTTATTATTGAAGATAACTTTTATCGTATAATTGAATTGAGAATGAAATTAAGTAAATTATAGAGTATTTTTGCTTTCAAAGAAGAAATATTGAATTGGTGCAAATAAGAAGATTTTAGGGTTGACCAACTCAAATCTAAGTTATAAAAATTAGATAGTTACTAAGATTAGATTGGAACAATTAAATGCTACTACAAAGTAAATATGGTTGTTGTGGATTGTATTGACTTGAAAAGAAAACTTATTATTCATTTGAAATCCTTGAGAAAGATGTTGTTTGAACGAGTTGAAGAAAGCATTAAATAAAAGAACAGTTTCATTTTAGCTAAAATAAATAATAATATAACTCTTATTTGTAAAGGAGTGACATCAACAGCTCAATATGTTGAATTATCAAAGGACATTGAACAAATTAAGGTAAAATAAATGGAGTAAATTCAGTTTTAAATTGATTCCAATTTAAGAGATGTTATGCGTCTATTTGAACTAGATGGATTTTGTGCGAACTATTAACTTATGCGCTCCACTTATCTATGCCGGCTCTCCTATGAATAGCTGTTTTCTCAACTCACCAAAAATGAAAGAAGGCTAGCATAGTAGAGAGTAGAGTTAGAAAGACGTCTCAGATAAAAGATCAGTCAGTTTCAAACTCAAACATTAGCGTGGCTTAAAGAAATAAATGTCAAGATAGACACATTTGATATGAGAAAACTTTATTCCTAATACTTAATTGTTTTAGGAGATTATCAAGCTAAGGTTCAAACTAATAAGTAAACTCAAAAATAGCTCAATGCCCAAGAATAAGACCTTAAATGGGCTGCAACAACTTTTACTCACGCCACTTAATTATAAAATATTGTTGAACCAAACTACTAGCTCTGGCAATTAGTCACGGAATTTGATGCATGTATGAGATAATGGAAATATATCTAGCTAAGCAGTTTTGACATCGAAAATGGAGAAAAAAAGATGGTTAATATGGATAATAGAATTACTAGACTCATTGTTAAACTTAAAAATTTTGCTGGATTAAAAATTGTATATGATCTACAAAATGATGTCAAGGAGTTCTTAGTGCAACAAGTCTCAATCATTAAAATCTTTAGCAATTCAGGACTCAAATAACGCCACTGGAGTCTTTTCAACAAGCGATTGCCTCTTCCAGGTTATGATCTTAAAGATTTGACCTATGGCAGAATAAAATTACTCTACGAATATGAAAAAAATCTTAAAGTACTGATGTCTATTTCAAATCAAGCTGGTAAGTAATTCTAAATTGAAAATGAAAAGCAATTCATGTATGAGTATTGGGCTCAACTTAATTTTTCATTGGAACATGTTAGCGATTAAAATATTATATTTATCGGACAATCCTTCTTAGATTAGCAAATTGATGTCATTTAGCATCATCTCACCAAAACTGTTATCCTAAAAAATTCACCTTTTTCTAAGGCATTGGTGCAACTCCTCACCTAATGGTAAAATTGGTTAGTTAATGGTCGGAAAATATTGGTGGGGTTCAGAGCTTCTCAATAAAAATTCATGGTTGTTCGAAGCATCTTTAAGATGGATGAAATAAGTAAATTGCTACCTATTGAATCAACAGAATACGATTCTATTGAAAATATATGGAAATCTGTTATAAAAAAAATTCTTGAACAACCAAAGATTACATAGTTTTTCAAGAGTCAAAAGATGCCTGAAATCATCGAGTAAATCGGTAAAAAAGCTGATTTTATCAGAAACAGCTTCAATAGTTATCTAAATTTGAAAAGAATTTAGTTTAACCGATTGTATTTTCTGCCTGAAAAGACAGTATTATATCTGATTTCTCTGCTTGCAACTGATCAAACTCCAGCAGCTATTCAGCATATTTTGAAAAAATGCTTTATTGGTATTAATAACGCTACTAGAGAGGAATCGTCCACTTACTTGTTAACAAGTGTTTGTGATTCTCTCCGAGTGGCATGCTAAAATCTTCACACAAAAAAAGGAAAGTCTAAATTTTTCTAATAGTTGGTGGTTCTTGAGAGGAACATAAAAGATAGTATAAAAAAATAAATTAAAGATATTTGTTTCTTCAACAGATCAATTGATGCCATTGCCGATACCTACACCCTGACTGCTATCTTTACTTATATGTAAATTGAATTTACTAATCGTTTATAAAAAGGAAATACCATCTATGAATTGACTCGATATTTTTAAACTTTCTCATAAAAACTTATGAATAAGGTAAAAGTCAATGCTTCATTGAAGTATGAAAATCTGCTGTCTAAAAGTTTATTCTTGCAATGGCGTTGTCAATAACTAATTCACCAAGAAGTATTTGATCAAAGTCAGATTATTAAAGTTAACTATAGCAATGAAGATCTACTTGTAAGAATATATGATCAAAGTATCCTATATGAATACGAGTATGAGGGTGATGAAGTCCCAACTTTTATCCCCACATCCACTGATAGGTTTCTTTGGTAAATAGCCTATTCTATTAAACAAGACATTATTATGGTTTGTGATCATAAGAGGTGCATACGAGAGCTCGCCCTATTTTCAGGAAAATATTTTGTCAGTGTTGACGACCCTCTACATGCTGAGGAAACTAATTTTGAATCATGTATCATGGGAGCAATTAGTACTAGTTTTTGGATCAATTTTATTGATGAAAACTTTTAATTTACAATGGAAATGCTTACAATGCTGACACAAACCTATCAATTAAAAAGAGAAAAACTCTGCGCTGGTATTAAAGTTATTTCCTTTAGAAGCACATAGCTCTCTTTAGATTCTTCGACTGCTTTGTTTATATCTTTTTCTCCTGCTAAATATAAAGCACTTCCCTAGGGATTACTGACTTGTACTCGTTCCCTTGCAATAGTTCCTCCAAATCTCTCGCAAATGAAAAGTTACTTATATCAATGTGATTTACTTCGTTATCTAAAAAATTATCTGAATATCTTATAATATGACACGATCGATTTAAACGTAAATAAAATTTGGAGTTAAGTTTAATCCCTATAAAAATATGAGTTTATAAGAGAAAAGATTCAGTAAATAATATGGAAGTATTTAAATTATGACCAACAGAATTAATTTTCACAATTATTAGATTAAGTTAGATAGGGTAGAGAGGAAGGCGACGGAAAAAGTTGGGATGGTCTGCTCTATTCTAAATAAACATAGATAAATGAAGCGCTTAAATGGAGTGAATTGATTTTTGTGGTCGGATAGCAAACCTGCAAGTCCTTTATCATTTAAAAGATACTGAAATAAAAATAGATCAATTCAATATTTAATTAAAACAGAGGGCTAAACCTCAGTTTTATAGAGGAAGGTATTTCATAGTTAAGCTACATCAAATATCTATAAAAAAGCAAAGAAAGAGTCTTAAAATAGGGTCAATAAATATACATATACATCGATACTGAAATTACTCCCACTCAAATCACAGCAGTGAAAACCTTTCAACACAATCATAACCTTTCTCCTGAATACAAAAAACCTCTTAAAATTATCGTATAGACTTGTACAATCGCTTACTTAGAGCCATCCTCATTGATGCACGCAGCAATTGTTTCAATAAATCAGCATAATGTCACCCAGCAGCCGTTTTATAAACTATGGTTACAAAAAATAGAACTTCCTGTTGATGATAAATTAACCTTAAATTAGCTGGAGAACAATTTTGAAAGTTTGCTCAACCTCATTCTTAAAATGTAGAAACGGCTTTTCAATGATAATAAAGCGACTCTGGCTCGTCGGTTTTTCGCCTTTTTTGAAATATATCTTGCACACTTAAACTCAAAGTAGGTGGAAAGGATGTGTTAGTTTGACAGATAAAGCTATATCTTTAATAGTTTTATTTATTGTGCTTATTGGGCTCTGGGAGTATGCAGCCTCAGGAGTCTCCAAGCTTAATCTCTTAAAAAGCATATTAAATAAGTCTATGGTGAAAGACTTTAGACTCCTGGATAATTGGACTAAATTTACCTCAATTAAGACAATTAATGGGTTTACTGGTAAAATTTAAAGGAATAATTTGTTAGTGAAAAATAAAATATTCCTCTTTACCAGCTCTGGGTCCCAACCGCAGGCAATACTAGATTGTTAACAACTTTAATTAAACTCATTTAGCATCAACATTCCATAATAATATTTGGATCACAGAGTGGAAGATCATCCCTCATGAATGAAATATCAAGTTTTGAACTTACATATAATACTTTTCTGATTGATTGTCATCGTAAGACCAGCATTAATCACTTAACTACTTTAACCAAAGGACGCATACTTTATGGTGATTATAAAAAGAATTTAATACTTGTAGACGATTTGCATTTGCCCACAACTTAAGTATGTGATATATTAAGAACCTTCACAGAAAGAGGTTATTGTCCCAATTCGTCTCTCCTTGGAAAATTAAATGAAGATATTTTTAAACCTTCTATTTTGGCTTCTTGGCAAGGGTTTGAATTTTAAGAAAAAAGATGCTTTTGGAGATTGTATGGAAGGACATTACCCCTCCAGTTATAAAAATTTGGATAAGGTTAGCTTTAAGCAATCTTTAGAACATATTTTAATTGTATATTCTTAAGTACTGAAGCGGATAACAATATCTTGAAGTTGTAAAATACAATCGTCAATTTTTGTAGTCATACAACAAAAGTATTTACCACTCTGAGTCCTAGTGACATTCGATTATTGATTGAAAGCGTATGCCGATTGGCTGAGCACAAATAATAAAAAATAATTGTGTAGCATCTGCTAGTTGAAGCCCAATCGATCTTTCAAGCCAAACTGACTCCACATGAGATAACTCATTTTTACAGACACATAAGTCATTATTACAGCAAAATATTAGGCATTCAATTAAAAAATCATCTTGAACTCAAATAAATGGCATAGGCATACATTTACTAAATAAAATCAAAGGAAGGATAACCAAAATTAACCATGGAAGAAGTAAAAACCTGGATGCAGTAAGTTATCAATTAAAAGTCACAAGAAATGATTCTTTCATATTTCCACGTGAAGATATTGCAAAGACTATACTGGGCAATTAAGGGAAATAATTCTCATGTTGTTCTTATCAGCAATATCAAAAGTGGATGCAGAACTCTTGCGAAAATGACTGGATGGCTCATCGGCATTGGTATTATGGAATTAACCAATATTGGAGTTGAGGGATTGCTTGAATAAATTGTTAAGGTATTGAAGACAGGGGGCAAAGTGGATGAGTGCATTATCATTTTTTCGGCATAGCTCTTAGACAGCAAGCCTGAACTTCTCAAATTAATTCACTCTCTAATCTTTTCTCCTGAATTTCATGAATGTTTTGGCCAAATATTGATGGAGCAAATTATTAAGTCTTTTAACTCATAAAAAAAATTCCTAAAAAAGAACGTAAAAAAATCAGAGTTGATAAAAAAGATTCGATAAAAATTCAATAGCATATTTCATTTTTGCTTGTGTCTATCTCGTCCTGCTCTCGGTGATTTATTAAAAGATTTTCCCAAATTTAAAGGGTTGAGATTTATTGAACTTTAGTAATGGCCTGTAGAGGCTTACACAGCTGTCAGCAAAAGATTTATTGGATAAAAATCTGATAATACCCTAAAGGCCATTTTTAAGATCGAGTAATAGCTGAAAAATAGCTGGTAAATTTGGGGAAAGGGTTAAAATACAAGCATTTTGACAATATTATAAATTTACAAAAAGGTTTTAAAATATATGGAGCATAAACAAAAAACACAATAATAAAGCTCTCAGTTATGGTCTAAAAAAATAAAATTAAATCAAGAAAGAATGGAAAATCTGCAAAAGGATAAACAACTCTTTGAAACTCAACATGCTAACTATTTTTAAGAAGCACAGAGTATGATTGAAAAAATTACCATAGCAGCAAATTAATATGAACATTTTAGATAAGAACATGATCAGCTAGAAAATTAACTATAAATTTCGAAAAACTAATGTGCTAAACTAAAAGTCGCCTTCGAAAAACAGGAGCAAGACATTCACAATGAATTTCAAAATTATGTTGAATCCATCAAACAAAATTTAAGAGCAGAGGCATCATTACTTTTTAATAAACCAATAGTTGAATAGATGGCCTAACTTTATGAATTTCCAATCGAAAATATTTAAACTTAAATCGTCCAATTAATAAATTAATTTGAGAAAGATTTCTTTCATAAGCTTCAGGGAGTGGATTACAAAGATCTAGGGCTTATTACCACTATTATTGATAAATTTTCATAAAAAATGTCTGAGCTATGGAGTACCCAAAGTGAATTAAACTTAAAATTTAAATCCTACTAAAATTTAGAATCAAGATTTTATGATTCAAGGTCTAAAATGAGAGATGCTGAGGATAAAGTAAGCGATCTGAAGGATGATTAAATAGCTTTGAAAGAAAGAGAAGAACCCCTTTTAAGAAATCACTAAGATTTAAAAGAAAAAATTCTGCAGAACGAATCCATCACATCCATATTGATGAAATTTTAATATATCCTAAAATCAAAAAATTAAGCTGCCTTTCCCATTCCGAAAAACTTAACTGGATACGCCTTACTGGCTTCATATTTACTTATATATACACCCATGCTTCCTTTATAGCAGGGCAATAAACTGTCAAGAACGATCTGCCAAAAACTTTAAGAGATGAGAATTATGGCGAATTCATCTGAATTGGTCACCTTTCTTGATCAAGAGCAACAATTTAAACTGACTCATTTATACTCTTCTGGCATGGATGAATTTTTGGCACTTTTAGGAATGGAATGCTGTGAGATATGTTGCATGACTGTGGGATAAATGAAAGACTCATATGACTGGCTAAATAGAGTGCTTGGCTATCGGAGCTATATCTGGCTGAAAGACACCGATGAAATTAAAGATTTACTGCAAAGGGATCATATAATCTTAATAAAAAATCCCGATAACTCAACTTTTTAAAAACTTTCAAAAATTCTCCTTCGCCCAATATAAATAAAGGAAAACATAAAAACAATAACTGTTGAAGAATAAATAATCATATTTCACGACAATACAAAATGTATATTTATTTATGATGAACTTAATCAAATTCCCAAAGAACTTCTCCTCTACAGTCACTACGCAATTCGGATATTTTAACATCCTTAAGCCAAAATTACATCAATATTATAAAAGAAGGCAAAACAAGAAGGACTAATCAATGACAGGAGTGATTTGGTCTCTAATTACTTGAAAGGAATTAGATAAATCGGAATGATGGATGAAAAAATTCATTCAATAATTATGAAAATGAAAAAATAAAATGCTGTCAGTTAAATTATCTACAAAAAGATCGAAGAGTAAGGATAAAATAAATTGGAGATTTAGCGTAAATTGGAAACTTATAAAACTTAGCTTGCAGACATCTCCAAGTATGTTTAATCTTACAACCCTCTCATTAAATAAATAATGGATATACATAGCAAATTTAAAGGTAACATCTCCTTTTCTACTTTTGAGGTAGTTGTAGCCTTTATTATAAATTTCAGATCTTATCAAACATTAGGTTAAGTGCCTTATGAAATCGATAACTACTTAAAGATGCTGATTGACAATGATTATTTAAAGAAAGTGAATGAAAAAGAGAGGTAGAGCTTCTAGTAATTGACTGTTAAGATAATTGGCAATGGTATTTCAATTCTCACTTCTCCTGATCTCTATTTAGGCAAAGAATATATAAATTATCTCTATAAACAAGCCAAAATCACTATCAATGAGATTATGCCTTAAGATATCAATATTTCCACAATAAAATAAAAAGAGCATTACTTATGCCTCATCAGTCGATAGCAGCAATGGAGAAATATCAGTTCATTAATATAAAACTACAAGTAAAAATTAACCAGTACCAACATTATTGTTGTATTGCTAAATCATTTAGCGATTCCGCCATTTGTGTAATCAATTTCAAACAAAATGCCTTTTAATAATATACTCACTTTCCTGATCGACATGACAGAAAGAAAATACGAAATAAACGACTTATTCGCTCCGATATTCAAAGAGTAAATTTTATTATATCAACGATACTTGGATTCTAAAAATTATCTTGCCTTACTTCAGGAGGATAAAGGAAAAGCGAGGTAATTAAAGATGCATCTAGATTTATAGTGATATTGACAATGAATAATTATATCATTAGCATGCATATAACTTAAACTAATTATTATCAAATATTTTGAAAAAAAAAGAGGGG
>Ga0302186_10002494_pt1 | contig 14103 bp, 4 predicted proteins | sample II_Bog_E1_2_FD_198782 | JGI IMG/M metagenome (GOLD analysis project Ga0302186, IMG submission 198782) | Peat permafrost microbial communities from Stordalen Mire near Abisko, Sweden - II_Bog_E1_1 | ecosystem: Environmental > Terrestrial > Soil > Wetlands > Peat | place: Sweden: Abisko, Stordalen... | reverse complement strand
ATATATAAGATTTATCATTACCAATTTCAACAGCAGCTGTTTTATTGGCTCTGCTGCCGGATTTATTTCTAATTCAGCTTTATCCCTCGCACTTCACTACTCTTGATATTAGTCACGTCTATTTTTTAGCAAACGTACTTGTTAGCAATTTGTTGAAGGCATATTTAATTGTCTTTGGATCTTTTACTGTGGTCTAGGCGTAAAATATATTTGATTTAATAGCTAGAGCTTCGGCCTATTCGTGGGTTACTTCTCTTCTGAGATGATCGATTTTATGTCCCAATAATCCGATTTGAACATTACTATCGGCTTTATCGAGAATTGCAGACAACCATTCGTTAACATGAAGGAAAGATTTGCGATTTGTCACATCGAACACAATGAATGCCCCAACAGCTTTTTGATAGTGTCTAAAGCTAGATCACGCACATACTTCATGGTGAGGGCTCGATACTGTTCTTGTCCTGCTGTATCCCAAATTTGTGCTTTAACAAATCTTTTGTCTGTAAGTTAAACAATTTTAGATGTGTATTCGAGCGCAATGGTGGGCATAATATTATTGGGTATCTTTTATTTGGTGAAGCTAAAGATAATGTTGGTTTTTCCAGTGCCAGCGTCTCCCACGAGAATGACTAGTTTATCAGTGAAACTTACTTTTATATATGTCACTTAAATGAGTCTCCTCCTATTTCATCAATGGTTATATAATTAGAAGATATTCATATCCTGAACTCCGCGCTGAACTAAAAAATAAATCATAAAATTATCATTCTTCTGCTTCATTTTTTCAGGCAATAAGGGCGATCATATGATTTGTATAATAAATCGATAAACAGTATAGTTTATAATAGATATACCAATTTTTAACTGAGTTTCTCACAAGCTCATAATTTTCGTATGTTTTTTGTCCTATCTTCCACATTCTAATTTACTGATCGGCGTTTGGCAATAAAATTTTAATGTAAGAATAAACTCTAAATAGCAAGCGTTGTTGTTTTCGCAGGATATATCCATTTTCTATTTTGGCGTCCTTCATAAATAAATCTAAATATGCGATATTTGATATACTGGTATTTTATGTTTGAGGCTCTCCTTGATACCATTATATTTCTTCGATTTTTTCCTCAAGCCACTTAAATATTAGCGGATGAGCTCGTATAATCCCAATTCCTCTGCTCGGCTGTCAAATTATTTTGCAAATAACCCTGAAAATCAATTGGTCTCAGGCAGAAAAAGGAAATTGAGTGCAAAAATGGAGGCATGTATATAATCTTCCAATACTCTGCTCGCTTCATTTCCAGTATTTATCAACGACTACCAAAAATTAAAGCAAAAAAAGAGCTAAATTATTTAGCATAATCATAAGGATGGCTGTAAAGTCATAAAAACTGTATTTTCTTTCGGGTCTCTCCAAAATATTAAATTTTTGGATAGTGGACCAGCCAATGAGAATAAATAGGTTTTAAAAATATCAACAAAAAGTTCAATGGGGAAAATATGTGATTCTGATGAGCATCATGAGCATCTCAGTTCTAACAACAAGTTTCAATGATATTAAAGTAATATATTCTATTTAATATTACATAAGTTGATTTTCTACACAATGGTGATGCTTGAGAGTTTTTGATTAGCTAGTTCGAAAATACTTGATAGTATATGATATAAATATGATTTGTCAATCACTTACAATAATTCCACTTGAATTGTCCTTGCTGCCAATCAGGCTTTCACAGATCTGCTCAGGTTTTTACTATAAATTATAGATCCGTAGTATTATGAAAATGGGCAGGTAGTGAGTTAATAAGCAAGCCATTATGTTAAAAGAAACTGCAAACGCAATGTTGCTGTGAGCATTGACCAGATCAGGACACGATATGGAGTACGACTAATCACCAAAGACATTGAAGATTACATAGGAAATATCAAAGCCAAATCGCAGGGTATTTGCCAATATGATCATTAAATATTGATTGAAAGTCTAAATTGAAAATAGAGTACTCTAATTGATTCCTATTGGTCAAGTTGTAACTTAAGCTGTTACGTGGTCTTTAAAGATATCATGCCAAATATTAATGACACTGTGATGCATATGCAGTCTAGTAGGAGGCATGAAATCATCCTATATTAGCAAATATTTACATTTTGAATAGAATTTGCTCATTATCAAGAATGAGGAAAACTATAGGAAGAATAAGAAAAACTAATCGAACCTAAGTTCATATAATTTATACTCGCATGTATTGTTTAAGACCAGGATAAATATGTTTCTAATATCCTTTATATTCTTCCCTCTCGCTAAATTAAATTTCACTCCTATCACAATTGCAAAATATGTCAGTTATTTTCTTTGCCCTAACTTAACAGTTCTATACCAATGATAAGGAATATATAACAGTAGCCATTGTATGCAAAACGCGTTGACCCAATCAATAAGAAAATAATACTTGGTAATTGTACTCATATCTTGATCAGAGTAGCTTGAAGGATTACTATCGTGCATTGAATAAAGAGTAATGCTCATTATATTGGCTGCTATAAATGCTATATTTCGATAAGTGTACTTATCCACCATGTCGCTATCATTCCATAAACAAAACTTACATTCGAATTATGAAATTAGCGCATCCTCCAAAATTTACGAAATGCATTAGCAATTAAGAAAATTGAAAGAGCTGTCAGTACGCTTTGTATGATCAGTTCAGTTTGACTGTTAACTGAAAAGTAGCAAAAGTAAACTTCATTTTTTTCTTCACCCAGTATCATTATTAATGATCAATTATACTATCAAGCAACAGGAAAATAATGAGATAACATATTATTAATCCTTAAGTTACAAATCACTCTTTAAAAAATTCAAAAATGGAGGTAGCTGCATATTTTATCAGTAGTAAATGGATTATATATGATATCAAATATCTTAGAGGGTTAAAATATTTTACATTCATAATATCAACCTTCATTATCATTAGCATTCACGTAAATGCTTTATCTTTGGCTTGCAAAGGGAACCATAGAATTTATGGCGATTTCGTTACTATTCACTTTCGCTCACCATCCAATTGGGCAGTTAAATCAGCATTTTGTGATTTATCATTTTAAATTCATTGAAATAGCGTTTCATTTTAGCAAAGGGAATATTGGAATATAAAGATTTCTTGGTTTGAATGTCTATTGATCGATTATTGAGTTATACGAAATTAACTGGTTGTGAGTTTTATTTTACGATTTCCTAGTCAAATGGTGCTTTATTTGAAGTATTCAAAGAAGATAATTCATCTTTATGATTGTCAGATTGCTATGATTTTATATTTATTTATTATTGTCCTGCTTACTTTTAAGGAGATAATTTTCTCTCAGATTATTTTTAGGTTTCATCTACTTAGCTCAAAAATATGGCATAATTTTAGACCTAACTTCTTTATATTTAGCTTATTATTAAAGCCTATCTATCTTGAACATTTTTTTAATGTTTTCCCTCATTTTGTGGACTGACTTCAGGTGAACTATTAGGAGTGGCGCTAAATTCAATTTAATCGCTGTACTGGCCTACCTATCCACTATTTTATGCCTGAATACCCTGATCTGAAGTCTAGATAACATCATTTGCTTTGACAAGATCCTTAATCTCGGAATTGAGAGAGTTTGATTAACTAAATCCATCAGAAAGCTCCTCATCTTTAACTTCCTGTTTTTGATAGTCATTAATTATCATTGGACGATACACCAGCATATTCTTTATCTTGTTTTGAATCAAAGAATTAAAATTTTATTGGCTGTCCTTCCTTTCCGAAATGGGAAGATTGTTGGTTTGAAAGTTCTTCAAAAATTGTTCCGTCCTTTATTAAAGATATGAGTACTTGCTTTCTGTCATGGCATCTATCAGCAGTGCGAATAAGTCTTACTTGATAATGATAATTCTAATTCTCTTTTTTTAAATTTTAAAATTGGTGGGATGATTCGCATCATAAAACTTTTTTTTAGTCCTCAAATATTTTTGGAGAACTTTAGCGTTTTCCTAATTTATGGTTTCAATCATCACCCAGTTGGTTGTGTTATTGATTATTTTTGGAGTATTTTTTCCGAGATCATTATTTTTTTTGGGTAATGAATTAAACTCTGCGAGCATTTCTTCGATTCTCTTCTTGTGAATTCCTGTGACAATGAGTCTTCTTTAGCTATTTTAGTATTGTATCCGAACAAAATCATCATCTTTTCCCCGCTTTGGCATTTTAATGAGTTGGAGGAAGGGAATATTCTTAATGAATGCGACAACTGTCTATTTTTTACAGTTTTTAAGCAGATCCATCTTGAGGAGTTCGCTTAATTTGACTTCTAGATGGGGAGTCATATTAGCGATCAAATGGTTTTCTTTGGAGATATTATTGATTGATAATTTGTCTCGCAAAGCAGTCATCAACTGCTGTTATTATCTAGACCAATTATCTGCCTTATCATTTTTCATCTCTTACTATCAATATATATTATAGCACTTTAAACAAAATTAACCACCTTCAAATTAACCAAAGAATACTAAGTTTTTAGGAAAAGGCTAAATTATATTTGGCCCTCAGATCGAATAGAGAAATTATTAATATTTGAATATACTATTGATATATAAAGATGTTATTCGTTATTCGTTAATAATTCAATGAATAATATATCCCAATTCCGCAGACCCAATCCTCCTCTCACTCCCAATCTCGAGGATTATAAGCAAAAAAACAAATCGAAGTCCAGAAGAAAACCCTACTCGATTCAACCAACAATTCCTCCTACTCCTAAAATTTACAAATCAAACCTCGCTATAAAACCAACTAGTGACAAACTGGCTGAAGTTTTCCAAAATAGGTAAGAAGCAATGTTTTGCCCTCTTCATCCAGATAGAATCGCCACTCGTTTTTTATAATCAAATGGCTGCAAGAAAATGTGCAACAAATGTTATCTGCTGAGTAAGGATGGAGACGATTGGGACGAATAAGGTAAGGATCAATTTAATATAGTGCAGACAGAAAAGAGGAAATAACTTGATTAATTTAAAGGCAAAATAAAGGGATTTGGGCTGAAATTAGAATAAGCGTCATCTAACTTAAGAGAATGGAGCTGCATTGGCTAACAAAACTTTTGTTCTCAAAAATAATATATTAAAGCTTCTTTCGAAAGTATTCGCAATTTGCTGCAATAAAGATAGCGTTATCTGATAAATCAGCTGTTATCGAACCAGCAAGGCTTAAAGAAAATACTGAATAAAGGCAATTGCTAACTGGAAGAGGCTAAAACATCAATAAATCGTTACTTTTCGGATATTGAAGCAAATTATTCGGATATAATTGAATCCTTATCCTATGAACAATTTAGCGAAATTATAGAGAAATATAATGAAAAACTTAAGTACTACGAAAGGAAGATTGAAGGCATTGTCATGGATACAAGTTTAAACGTTTACATCCCCAAAAATGAGATAGAAAAATTGATAGAAAAATCATCGGTTCAAACATATCCTAATATTTTTTTGGAGGAAAGCAGTGTCTATCAAAACAAATTGCAGAGTTATCCCGCGGAAAGTAACATCCTTTCCATGTAATACCAATTCAACTCTCCATCCTATCTCCATGAATCATTGAGCTATAACAAAATCAACCAGAACCGCCAATCTCGAGACTATGGGCTTCGTTAAAACCCTACTGCCCTAAATCAGTATTTTTCTCAGATTAACAAGTAAAACTATAATTTTGATAACTCTAAATTTAAATGATAATGAACTCATCATATAAAGTCTCGTTTTTTGTTGAATAAGAGCAATAAAGAAGATATTCTGTAAACTGTATAAAATATAAGAGGCTCTTTGAAATTAAATCGAAATTTAATTAATAATAACAGATTAGAAATAATCATATTTATCATTAACTTTACATCTTGATTTGAGGGTTCTCTTCCAAGGTTTTTCCTTTATTAATTCGAACTTAATCCATGAAGCCTTGTTTTGTTGAAAAATGAGAATAGCTCACATATTATCTTTTTGATGAAATAACTCCGAATCCAGTCTCACTTATAGTATACTTAGCTGTTTGTTTTTTAACTTCAGGCATTTCATATAAAACTCCTTTGTCATTTCCAGCAACTCCTTCAACCACTGAAATTAAATATTGTCCATCCGCTTGATAAGGTCCTTCTACAATATCGAATTAGTGATTTTTGAGATAGGGATAGTTTCTTTCATAAGAATGAGTATGAGCTCCAATATAGAGAGTTACGCCACTGGATAGCATAGAATCAAAGAACGGATTTAGAATAAGTCTATTATTTTCGCATTAGGAGTATTCTCCACTGCAGAGTAAGGGGTAGTGAGATAGAGGAAGTATGAATCTTTAAGATTTAACTGCTTCTTATAATTGAGATTTAAAAGCTTAAAGTGATGATGTTGTCTAAGATATGCCATAAACCAATTTATATGGATCGAAAGTGAGGAGATAGAGGGATCCTATAGTCAGTCCAGTAGCCAATTTTTTATCAATTCCATATTGTTTGAAACTTGAAGCAAAAAGTAACTAATCATCTTGAGTCCCATGCTAATGATTTCCAGAAATATGAATGATTGGCGTTTGAGATGATATTTGACTGAGATAATTTAGAAAAGTCACATAATTGATTCCACTATTAGAGTCGAGATCATAGGCAATATCTCCGTTTATCACAATAGTGTTGATATTCTTTTCAACTATGATTCTTTTCAAAGAGTCAACAATCGGAGTCATTTTATCGAGACCTGTGGTAATGGGACTCCAATCTGCAAAAATTGCAACATTAACGTCTTCATCTTTAGATGTTGGGTCAAGTAGGGTGACTTCAATATTTTTCTACTTATTGGCTAGTGGTAATAAGTTTCCACCTTTTCCCCAGCCAAAAGCCGTATAGCTGAAGGTTTCACCAAAATGTATTCTCTATAACGAACATTTTTGAACATAGGCAATATAATAGGCCATATTTTAAGATGTTTTAATTTAATAACTCAAGCATTGGACAATATCATACCCTTTTTTGGTGATTAAGAGGATATGAGACTTATGGCATTAAGATTTGGTGTTGAAATATATCTCAGCTTTTTGTTTTGATGATTTATCGGAAATAACATCTCCATAGTAAATTCTGAGACCAAAAGGTTCACAGGGAGCCAAAGTACTAACCAAATAGCTCAAAGCAAAGAGAATAAGATACAATTTCAACATATATTTTATAGAAGGAATTATATTTAATTTTATTTAAGCGATGAAAAATCGAAGGGGAGAATTATTATCGTCCTTAATAATTAAATTAAATTTATTTATATTACCAAAAAACATATCCATGTTGAAATCATTTTCCGTGGTCCTTTTTCCTAATAAACTTAGAGATTGATAAATGAGTTGAAAAGAATGCAAGGAAAGAATCAAAGAGAGTTTTTTAAAAAGATGATTTCAATAGACATATTTAGAATATGTTTGTTTTTATTGTTTCCTTTTAAAGGGAGATGTGAAGCAATTCAAATAATTTTAAATTCGTAGATTGTATATGTTAGTAAAGATATGTTGAGCATCACTAAATTTAATATAAACACTCTTCAAAAATAAATTTTAAATTGATTTACAAATCAAATCTCTTACCAAATGATTGATATCTATATTAATTTGAATTAAGATTCGCTCACTAAAGTCCAAAGGCTATAGTAATATAGCTTGTTTTGAATATTATTCAAATTAATAAATTTGATAAAAAAATCAAGAAATATTTTTTATAAGATTTATAGCATCTTTCATGTTTCTTTGAATATTTAATTACTATATATGGGTTTGTAGTTTGATCAAAAAAATGAGCAACCTTAGGAAGTACCCAAAAATGAGGATGATAAGCATCCCAAAATACCTTCTTAATACTATCCATCCTATATGTAAAAAATGGCTCTTTATTTCAATCATGACAAGATGATTCTCAAACATAAGCTGGCAGAATATGAAATTTATCTGGATGAAAATTCAATGATTCATTAATAATTATCCATCAAAGAACATTACTCAACAGCACATGGCACAGTTGTCAAACTTTAAATTAATTTTGGAAACATCAAGGCTTTCATCACGATCCTAAATATATCAAGAGATAGCCCTTTACACAAATGTCGTTAAATGGAAGGTAACTGCAATTCAGTTTATTTTTGCGAATATGAAAGACAGCTTTTGTGTGTTAAATGCATGAGACTAAAAGAGAACATTGAATTTAATTTTTTGCAATTCGTAAGATAATTTATTTTATTAAAAATAGCCTCAGTTTTAGAAGTAGGGCCTCATTCGATAAATACTTTGGGATTTGATCTTGTCAAATACAAGAATTGTCTGTAATTTTGTCAATAAGAGTGCGATTTAACTAAAATTCCCTAAACTTAATAAGATAAAAATCAATTATATCAAAATTTAGCAATTCTTCACTCTTTAAACATTATTCATTTCGATATCAAGCCACAAAATATCTGCTTCAGTCCAACAAAAGCAAAATTTATTTTCATTGACTTTGGCCTAAGCAAGCAAATTAACTAACATTTAGGATTTAAGCATTATTGTGGTTTCTCAGGTAGTTTAGGATATTGCTACCCTGAAATACAAGCTTTGTTTAGCAATGGTGAATAGAAAGATGTAGATCTGTATTACAATGATATGTACGGACTGACCAAAACTTTACTATAATTTTCATTAGAATCCTATCAAACAAAAGCCTTCATTAAAGAAATTGGAAAGAATTCCTTTGATGGAATCACAAAAGATTAATTATCCATCAAAATTCGAGTAATCGTTAACTTTAAAGAGATTTCAATAAAATACTACTTATTCACAAATAATTTTAGCATGGTCAAGAGTTTTCTAAAAAGATAAATGGGTTCAAGACTGTAAACTGAAATGATCAAATTCGTAGCATAATTGGATTACAATTAATCCTTAGGAATGTTTTATTATTAATAGATATAACCAAAAGTATCGAATAGTAGCTAAATCGCTCCAATATTGCAGAAGAAATTTAAATTTGAGCCCAGTCCTTTTGTTAGAATTCTTAGGGATGGCGTTAAAAATTAAAATACTTGTTTTTACAATAATTTAACAATTTATCAGCTTTCTAATAATTCTGAAATGACTCGGTGTAACTAATATGCAACTTTTCTCAAACTCTTCCAATTTTTTACCAATTAAAATACAGAAATTAACAATGCATATTTTGAACAACTGATTGTGTTAATTAGTTTGTCATAAATTAAATATTTAATATCTAAAAATTAAAAAAATACCATTCTGCAATAAATAATAAGAAGGTTGAACCTACCTAAATTGGAGTCAAGGCCCCATATAGTTTTGAGTGAATAATTAAAAGAAATAAAATTATTAAAAATAATTATACCTTATTTATTGTCATAACTGATCGCCAAGAATTAATAGAAATTGCTTTAAAATATCCCTTATCTCATCTCCTACCGCAGAATTATTTATGGCTGGAATATTTTTGAAGATATTTGCCTGTTAAAAATCATGAGCAGATCTACTATCAATAAACAACAAAGATAGTTTTTTGTTTTTTAATTTATAAAGTCTTTTGCATGGATTAAATTCAAAGAATAATTCACTATGTGGGAACGAGAGGATATCGATAAATAGTTTAGTAACATTTTTTCGTTTATTGATTCTAATTTTAATTTAAATGCATCGATTATGTAATTGTATCGGCAGCTCTTCCATGAAATATTGCCAAAAGTCAATATTAAAACATGTAGAGATTAAAATTCTTAAAAATTATTCCTGATAATATAGAATTAGATATCTCAATGCTTGAGGGATAGTATTAAAACAGTTTTTTCATTTATTAATTGCACTAAATTTCCACTTAACCATAACATTCGTAACTTAAATAAAAAATTACTGGCAATATCTCAACCAAATACATCACAGTAAGAAAGAATACGATTTGATATTGAATTATTATGCTATCAATACGTTTACCAAGCCTCTTAAAACAATACTAAAAGTTACCAATTTTTAAATTATTTTGATCAACTTATCAATAACTAAGAGATAAGTAGAAGTTATTTTACAAATGCCAGGCTAAGATGTTACTCAGCAATCCAAAACAAATAGTAATTCAAAAAGCAAATCAAATTTTTATTGAGAACATAAACATATAGATTTTATAACTACCCCAAAGTATATGATTTAGTGCAGTACACCAATACCATCGAAAAGAATCAAGACCTTGCCTATCTCTCTAAGTTAGTTTAATCATTTTTTACATTATTTCTAAACAATATCAAGTCTCATTTAAGAGAAAGCTAAAAAAAAGGATCGCAATTGATAGAAAGATAAGTGTTTTATGTCATTTTTGTTTTTAAGGATAAAGAGTGCCGCAAAATGCAAATGACTGAAATACAAAGATATAGTATTTTAGCTAATTTTACTCACACATATATCTCACATTGTATAGATTAATCATCAAGACAGAGCTTGATGACTTTGTATAATTTGCTTAATAGAAATTACTATTATTACTTGGATTGTTATTCTTAAGCTCTCGAATAGATTTAAAAAAATTGTTAAAATCTCTAGCAAATTTTTGAGAGTGACCTTATTTGCTATAGTTTGAACAAATATCTGTTGCTATTGCTAAATTTAGATAAGAAGCAAACCTTTTTCACCATAATGAAGAAAATTTATGCGCAGTTTATCAAGAGTGAATATAATCTGTCTCTGTGCTTTTCGTTTCATATTATTTAGATCATATTTTATTACTTAATTGTCTGTAAAATGTGGAAATAATTGGTGAAACTGTTTGATAATTGCCATGATTTATTGAGGAAACATGCAAATAATAGAATGGTAAATCATTACACGAACATTTGGAAAAATCCTCTACTTCTATTGGAAAAAAGAAATATAAATGAAATGCTCTAGGCATGCATATCGATCTACAAAGGTGAAAAAATATGGAGGAATTGCTATTTTGCTATACCATTAGTATTTATTTTAGATTTGTTATAATTTACTTGCAAGGATAAGCAGTAGAGTAACAAGAATGATCATATTTTAACATTTATCTCGAAGTCATTGAATTATCTGCATCATTCTGCGAAGTCTATCATTTTACGTAAATATTATTTATTAATACGAGTCAATAAGAGAAATTTGAGGAAGAAGAAATTTGTTGATAAAAAGATATTGCATTATACTTTATAATACGATATGAAAAAATTTAAATGCTAGTTTAAGACATTTTGTAAAAAAGTGAAGTATCAACATAATGCCACTTCCTTCAAAGTTTGTTCTATAGTTGAGAATCATCTCAAGAGAATAAATCAATAAATTATTGTGAAATGGACAAAAAAATGAATGCAATCTTATTTTGATCTTTTGTAAAGCTTATTTTAATGAAGGAAAATCATTATCCATTGATTGAATTAATAAATAAGATAATTAGGAAATTTGTTATTTGAGAAGAATCATTCGAATGCTTATATTTATACTTGAACAGCAGGACCAACTTTAACACTTGCCATCTCAAAACCTGCAGGAGGAGGGGAATTATATTTGCCAGAAAACATAGATTCGTGATCAGCAACTTAATGATGTTCCTCGCCTCCGATATTTGCCATAATCGAGGCGTTTTTACTCTTTCTATAAATGTAGAATCCAACAAGAATAGCGACAACTTAATAAGAAATTAATTACTTGCGAAGAGAGGAAGTCCAATACTTAACCCAAGTATGAGGGGAAGGGAGTTGGTTGTTCCGTTGCTATCTGTTGACGAAACTGCAGTACCATAACCTACTACACTAGCTGAACTAATTGTAAATCCTCCTATAGCTACGCCTGTGCCTAAACTTGATGAAACGGCTGCAGAAGACATCCCTGTAATAGTGCCTGCTAGAATTGTTGACCCTGATGTGATAGAGGTAAAGGTAATATCACCAGTATTTGAGCTATTGCCGGATATGCCAGCCATTTGAGAATAAATAGCATCAATATTGTTCATAACAGAAGCTGCATCAGCATTTAAAACGAAGGTAAAACCAACATAGTTGTTGCTTTGACATTTCCATCCTATTTTGGTATAATTTGTAATGCAGGTTTGGCAGAAAGTAGAGCTGCCTAAACAAGTAGCGCAGGGGGAGGCACATTGAAGGCATAATCCTTGAGTTTGACCTTGAGTAAGAGTGTATCCTTGAGCACATCCAGTGCAGATACTCGAGCTAATACAAGAAATGCAGATATTTGAACAAATTGTACATCCATTAGAAGTATCGACGTAATATCCAGCGCTACAAATCGAGCACGTGCTTGTGTTGGAAGAGCTGCACTGTAGGCAATTAGTAATTGCTGGACACATTACGCATGTCGTTCCCACCAAAATATAGTTTAATCCCTGCCCGCAATCAGTGCAAGTACTGTTGGCATTGCAACTCAAATCCATTTGACAGTTACTGCCATTTAATGTTGAACCACTATAGCAGGATGTGCAAACTGTAGGTAAGTTGTCCTGGCAAGTTGCACAGAGAAGTTGACAGTTCAGGACACATATTCCATTAGTATTTGGTTGATAACCAGTAACGCAAGTTGCACATTGTCCATTATTGCAGGATATACAATTAATTGGACAAGAAACGCAAGCACTATTGATGAGTTCGAGTCCATTGGCGCAGGAAGTGCATTGAGTGATATTTGTAGAACTACAACTTGAGCAAGACATTGAGCATCCTCGGCATTTTCCATTTTTAGCAAGAACAAATCCGTTGTTGCAGGTAATACACTGAGAAAAACTTGAACAGTTAAAGCAATTTAAAGAACAGGGAGCACAGCTTGAACCAGAATAGTATTGTCCTGGGAGACACGTTTGGCAACTGCTGGCCGTACCGCTACAGGTGATGCAAGTCGGACTACAGGGCTGACAATTTGTTCCTGAAAGATAAGATCCATTTATGCAAGTTAAACATTGATTAGCGTTTGAACTGCTGCAAGTTAAGCAATTAGGGCCGCACCTGAGGCAAGTAGCCGAGTTGGAATTAAATATATATCCTGAGAAGCAACTTGTGCATGTTCCTGTTGCACATGAACTGCAGCCTGGAGAGCATAGCTGGATCAGTCCATTGACAATCATTCCTGCAATATTTTGATTGGAATTGGAATTGAGATTGGCTTGTTAAGATGTTACTTAAGTCTGGAAGACTTGAATTGTTTGGGTTGTATTACCAGAATCTAATTCAGTTAAGATAAAGCAGGTACCATTTGGCAATTACTGAATCATAGATTGTTTCCATTCAGAAACCTGTTGGATAGTAAGATTTGTTGAAAGTGCTAACTGAGGAAAGGCATGCTGGCTGAGGTAGAAGATAAATTATTGATTTGGGTTAGTAATGTTAGTGTTATTGTTAGAGTTATTGTTGGTGCTATTGCTATTACTATTTGGGTTTGGTAGCTGTCTGATATAAAAGAAGTTTTAAGAGAGGGCTATGAAGGTTGACTGAGGATTTATGACTGTTTGTATTGGGAAAGATATGTTTAAGAATGAGTTAGATGTGTAGTTTATGTGAAAAGCATCAATGTGAGGTTGACTATTGGCTGTATTGGTTGAATTGGATGGAAGGATAGGACCCATGACCGCCACTTTAGTAAATTTAGGAGAAATCATAATTTGAGGGAAATTGACAAAAGAATCAAACTCATAATGCAGGCAAATTGTTAAATGTCCATCATTATCATCAGAATAGGCAAAAACTTGTGCAGCAGTTTGATTAGATGATATAACGACTATGATATTTGGCATCGTGAATATTTGAGCATTTGGAAAATAATTAACAGAACTTTGGTAGTATTTTGTAAAACTGTTAGAAGATGTGTTCAATCTCCATATACTATTCCCAATAACTGCAGTAGTCATGTTATCATCAAGTGAATTAAAAGTTAAATTTGTCATATTGCTTATAATAGGAGTAAATTGGACAGAAGAATTTGACATATTGTTTTGAGTTCCATTTCCTGAACCATTGGTAAAGTTATTCGGTGGTGGGTTGTTTCCAGTTCCATTTCCTGACCCATTAGTAGAGTT
>Ga0302186_10002493_pt1 | contig 14103 bp, 4 predicted proteins | sample II_Bog_E1_2_FD_198782 | JGI IMG/M metagenome (GOLD analysis project Ga0302186, IMG submission 198782) | Peat permafrost microbial communities from Stordalen Mire near Abisko, Sweden - II_Bog_E1_1 | ecosystem: Environmental > Terrestrial > Soil > Wetlands > Peat | place: Sweden: Abisko, Stordalen... | reverse complement strand
GTTTAATGCTCCTGTATCTGCTCATGAGTTCATAAGGCATTACTTCATTACTGGAGGGTGGTACCTTCGCGATTCTTCCCAGCATTTTACATTTCAAAACATTATATTCTGTGGAACACTGAACATTAGGCATTCCTTACCAATTTGCCTTCTAAAATACATAAATATTGTCTTCCGCCCAAGTCAAAAATAAGACCTTTCCATTGTAATATCACGTATTTTTGTCAAGAGCCCACTAAACGAGATCACATCCAATCTAGTTTCTCTTATAACAAATTTACATTCAGTGATCACTCGATAATTGACAGGAAATGCCTTCATAAATTTCTAAAGCAGCGATGCGCTGAATATAGGTTATTCTCTTATAAAAATGGGAGCAGCAGATAAAATTGAAGTGCTCAGAAGATGGATTTTTCTCAGTGAAAAGATATATCAATAAAAATTAGAAAGTGATCAGTCGTAAAGATTGTTTTATTTGATCAATAATGTGCTGATGTAATAATAAAAGATCAGATACAAATCAATTAAACCTAATCCCTCAATTTATCATACTTACTTTCCAAATCCTGAATTTAACTACCATAATTTTGTTTCTCTGAAAGCAAAAATTGAATCAGCATGCAAATAGGCAATGGAAAGTGAATACGTTGAAAATCACCCAGATAAAGCTTATCAAATAGAGAGTAAAATGGATGAGTTCGTGAGCAGTTCTCTTCATTTAAATCTTGAGTAGTATAATCAGCATATATCATCTAAAAATCACATGGAAATCGATCTGAAACCTAATCATGTCAAACTGATTGCTCATTTGATTAATACCTTTTAAATTCAAACATCCTTTATTATATCTCTGTCGGTAGAAGAGGAAACTGGAAAATCTTCGTCTCTTGATCTTCAAGAGTGCTTAGAAATAGCAGCAGTTACCAGAAAAGCAAAATTGGTGGATATAAAGTTGGGGTAGGAATGTTGGAAGAGTTCAGATCGAGGTAGTTGGCGCGGCATTATCCTTGGAGTTATTTAATAAATTTTAAATTCTATTGAAAGGGACTAAACCTTAAACGAAGTTATAATTTTCCTTGATGACTTCAAAAGTGAGAATGACTATATATTGGATGACTTTATTGCAATGAAAAGACTCAATATTTTACCTTTCTCGATAGACGCTCAGAAAATGATGGAATATTTTTTATAGAATTCTGGAAAAAGTAGATTACAATAAAGAAAAGTAGGTCATGCTTAAGATGGAGGAGATAATGATTATTATGATATGGAAGGCAAAGCCAAAGGCAGAGAAAAGAGATATTAACTTTAAAGAAAGGAAAAATAACGGACCTTAAAATCTCTTCATAGCATGATTCTATCCAAGATAAAAGGAGTGATAAATATCAGAGAGCACGGTCTCGCAGAAGCTAAGATTAACCCAATTTATAAGTGTTATAGTGATTCATTGAGGGAGTTTTCCATGTTAAATATGCTTTATTTTGCCTAAAGTAATACCGATGTGTCTAAACAGTGGAGTGCTGATATGCAGCCTTCATGTGTCTCTATAAAATCGAATATGATAATTACTGAAGTGGTAAATAAATAATAATAACTAAAAGACAATGTCTAAAATGAAAAAGAAGTGAGTGGCGTTCAAATTAATCTTAAAGAAGATTAAAATGATATTTTGCAGAGCGTTAGTGTAAAAATGGTCAGTCGATATCACCTGGAATAAGAATAAAAATGGTTGAGAGGCAAAAATAATGACTTGAAACTACTATATTTCTCGATTAGAGAAAGGATTTCCAGAATGTGCAAAGAGAAGCTCTAAATTACATCTCAAAGGCTGATGAAAATAAAGCTGATTGAATAATTTAGATAAGTATTAATCTAAAAGCAAAAAGGATAGCAGTAGAAGGAGCAATAAATGTACTAAGAGTACAAACAGATGAGAAAATAAAAACTATAACGAGAAATGTAGTATGAAACATGCATGATTAATAATTAATCAATACAAACGCATTTGATTTAACTGAAGAGATAAAAACAAGTGCTCGATTTGGAATATTAAAATAGTATTGGAAAAGTTAAGAATTAATTTAGTATTGAAAAGTAAGCTCTACTCGAATGCCTTAAAATTGGACGTGATAAGAAGATAGTTGCTATTAACAATCAGGTGAAAATTTATCTCTAAGCACTTGGAGTGGTCATCAACAAGAAGATAAAAAAGGACGAAGAAATGTATAAAGAAATAATCAAGGATATTAACACTTCATCAGGCAATGCCAAAATTTTGAAAAAAATATCCAATATCTTATCAGAGAGCTACTTCAATGTATCAGAGAAAATTATGCTAAAAGTTAGAGAATTAGTAAAATCATAAGAAGAAAAGGAGAAAAGGAGTAGACCTTTAGATAAGGAAAAGGAAGAGTCCTTTTTGGATAGATTTATTAAAACATTAAAACATTATTTTGGTAAATTACTATAGTTTTATAACAAAACCCAGCAAAAGGAGATAAAATAATGTTTGCAAAAACTATCATAAAATTAAAAGACCTAAATCAAAGTCAGATAATCAGAAATTCAAAGTCTTCAGAACAGTGAGTACAAATCTATAACTGAAAAATATCAATATGCCAAATAAAATTTAATCCTATTATAAAAGCAAATGTCCTAAAGAAAGCACAAGAAAATTATTAGGGAATATATTTTAGGAAAACTATAAACTTTATTTGGCTTAAAACATCCACTTAATACGACTTGTGAAGTTCATCAGTTTAGTTGCAGCTTGTTTTGCTGGATCAAGATACATTTAAAACAATAATAAAAGTCGGTAAACTCCATTTATGCTACCTTACAATCTTACGCCTTCACCGTAGCGATGAACTTTTATTATAATCTTAAAGACAAAAGCAAATAGTTCGAATAAATTATGTAAGAAATTAAGAACGATAAACTTGTTAATGACACATCAAAAATGAAATTCATCGATTAAGATTTGAAGAATTTAATTATAATAAACAAGCTAGCAAAAATTGGATCACCTGATCAAATCGACAGCGATTATATAGAGGAACATATTGATTTAATTTCTGCTAGGCACTTGAAATTGCAAAAAGAGATATAAGAACAATCTATTTTATCTTTGATACAATTTGTTCCCGGTACCATCGTTTTAGGACTGGAAAGAGGGTCTCTAGGAATGAAAACAAAGAAAAGTAAGGAGCATGAATAAATTGGGTTGATCATCGATCGAATTCGCGCACTATACGGTCAATTTGTGATTAGTATCACTGATTTACTAGGGTGGATCAGAAACAGAAGCAAAGTATCAAATCATAAAATATGCTTCTCAAGTCGAGTCCTGCTCTCAAATAAAGGTTTTCCCAAATCAATGCGTTCAATCACAAAATAGTAAGTTGATGAGATTTAATTATAGCAAAAGATCTGTCTACTTTAAATAGATAGCAAGTAATAACTGAACAATCTCTTGAAATTAATAAAACGAGAGTAAATCAGCAACGACGTGACTATTATTATCGTGACTGAAAATGAGAACATCACCAATTAAGAGAATATTCTTGTATTAAAACTCAACAGTGAAGATATGACCCAACTACAGAAGCAAATCTAAAATATAGTCAATATTTAAAAAAAGTAAAATAGTGAAGCCGCCATGGAGCAAGCAATTGTTCAGTATATTTAAAAAAGATAAAAATTAAAATTAAATATTAAATATCTAATAGACATCTTCGTGATCAGTCATATTTAACAACTCAAAAATATTTTATAGAAAGAGGTGCCCATCCAAAAATTGGATGTGTTGATAAAATTTACTCATGAGGAAAGAAACAAGTACGAAGTAGTTAAAAGTGAAGAGGAGGATGATTAAAATTATTTAAAGAAATTAAACGACTGGATAAAGTCAGCAACTTAATTTTTTAAGAAGGGTGTGGAGACATTATCAGAAGAAGATCACATTGGAAAGCTCAAAACAGAAAGAAATATGCTGAGTTTGCAACACCAGAAAATCGCAAAATATTTTATAAGAATTTATTAAATAATTGTATTTTTTCAGACCAACAAACGGCTGCCTTCCTATCTATCAACATCTAAGTTCATTGGCATCGTCAAGGATATCTTCAAAAGCGATAATTAAACAAATATCAATAAAAGAAACGTCAATATTCTTAAACTAATCAACTCGCTTAGAATTATCAGCTGGAATCATATCGCTTGTATTTATATGGAAAAATATATGATTCTATTAGTTATATTTATCTTTGCTGACGATCCAGACTGTGCAGACTATAATAATAGGCAATTATGTGAGTTGCTGGAACTTTGCTTTCAAAATTACGAGGAAAATGTTCTTCAGGAAAACATTATTGGTTAACCATCAAAAACGAATTTGATGGTCGAACTATTGATGAGAAAAACTGATGAGCATGAAATTGATTAAAACAAGGAGGATTAAAATAACCAATCAGGCATTGAAATTACTGACTTATTTAAAAAGCAATTAAGGAAATTATAATTGTATTTGAAATAGAAGGGAATCAAAGATTCAATTTCAAACTTCAGGAAAGAATGGTACTATTTCTTCTGTGAAATGGATGCATCAACAGTCAAAATTCCTGCAAATTTATTAATCAGCAATAAACTATTACTCTTTTATTTCTTAACACTGATTCGGCCTGGTGAAACCATGCAGTGGTTAAAAAATTCAGACAAATAGAAATACCTCTATAGATAAAAAGGAAATGACTCTTCAAATGTTTCAAAAGCTTCGCAATAGAAATCCTGCTTAAGTGAGTGGTCAAGTGTGGGGAATATATTAAACTATATGTATTCTAATCTTAGAATAAAATAAAATTTGCTGATAAATATTAAAATGCAGTAAATAGTTGAAATATGCATAAATAACAAAATTCCATTTGTTCATTTGGACTTTACTACTATCTTTTGGAAAATTTAAAAAGAGATCTAAAAAGTTAGGCTTTTTGAGACCAATTCAGAGGTGGACAATAATTAAAATAGGGAATAAATATATTAGAGATAACAACAAAAAATATTAGATGATATCAAATCATACATTAAAAGTTAATATTGGATAATCATCAACATAAATCATTCCAAACTGATTGGCATGAGCAGTGGAGCTTACTTTAAGAGGATAAATAGTATGATAGAAAGTGTACTTTCTTCTAAATATGATCTGACGTCCTCTCATCTCTTTGAACATTTGACAGAAACAAATTTATTTAAAAAGAAAGTAGTAAAGATAAATAGCAATATCGACATTAGCCTTTATAAATATATGATCATCTATCTCATGGACGTACCATAGTAAAAATATCCCTTGATTGGTAATACGCCTGACACTAAAGAAAGACTATAAATTATTAATCACTTTATGCTGTCCAGCAAGCAATACATTCACTTTAAACATAAACGTAGTCATTTCTAATAGTAAGAACTTATTTTTTATATTAAAAATTTTAGTACCATCTTTTATTCTGATCTGAACAAATCAAAAAGAAGTAAAAAAGAGTATTAAAAATTAAGCTTTTGTCGCAAAAAGATGATTTATGAGTACATTCATATTTCCCAATCTATTATTAAAGAAATCTCAATCACAGCTTTGGCAGAAAAATAAATACTTGAAAGCAGTTACATTGAGGAGTTATTCAGTAAAATATATGGATGTATTAATATTATCAAAAATAAAGATCACTTTGATTTAACTGAAGAAGAAGAATTATCTTTAAAAAGTTGTAAAACCAACACTAATAGCTTTATTACAAGCAAATAAGAACTTCCCACTGAGACTAAACAATCAATTGCCTTGTCAAAGATACAAGAATATATCACAGTCATGTTGGAGTATACTTTTTTGCTTAATTACAAGGTTAGTGCTTTAGGAGCACGAATTTGCACTACTTATGAGTATATTTCTACAGTCAGAGCTGCATTATAGCATCTAAGTAACTATGAGCTGGAATTTATAGTTTTGCATTTGAATGCATCAGAAACCTAAATCATATTGCAGCCTATTTCAATGTTTGATGAAACCCAAAATTTAAAGTTAGATCTTATATGCAACAATTTTTAGCCTGAAGGATTGATGTTAGATGTTTAGCAGATAAAAACAAATCTCAGTATTAAGTAAAAAGAGGAAAAGGTTTTGACGAAATTTATATAATAAAATCCATGGGATTATCATAGTAAAATGAGAGAAGCCTCATTGCTCTATGAAAAATAAATTGAGCTCATTGAATCAGCAATTTAGATTCTTAAGCTTTTTAATTTAAAAGATATTTATGAGTAGTTCAGAGATTTATCGAATGAGATTGAAAATATTCTCAGTCATTGTGATATTAAATTATCAAGTAAAAATCAAAAATTAATGAAAGGTAAAATGGAAAGTAAATCTGTCAATACTTTTGTTGCAGTTGCCTTGACTTAAATTTTGACAATATAAAATGTAACTGCAAACCATGGCTAAATTAAATATGAAATGCTTCAATTTTAAAAATATTTACTTCGATTTTTAATTTTACTCAGAAATAAAATATCATCATTTTGCTTGTTCCTCCAAGAGGTTAAAGATATTGTTAAGGATTATTTTGACTTGGAATTTATTAGCTCAGTTAGACTATAAAGTGATGATAGCTTGGCCTAAAGTGAAGATGATTAGGAAAGTATCAGAAGAAAACAGGAAGAGGAATTAAAATATTTAATCAAAAAACGTGTGCATATCAAGAACTCGGTTGATATACTCATGCGAAAATTAAACAATGTTTACTATAAAATGTTTACATCACCCAACCATCAGAAAAAAGATCTTACTCTAAAAGAAATCAATAAGATTTGCACTCTTCTATTGATGACAAAACAATATGTACCTTACATTAAATTGGAAGTACAGGAAAGCACAACCAATTATAGTCTGTATTAAAAACAAGGTCGGACTAATAATTTAAACATTTAGGGATCTCTTTACTCATAGTTTAATTCCGATGATTTCCAATTCAGTCTCAAAACTCACAGGCTAGCTTAAATTATTCAGTTAATAGAAATAATTCACTCTAAAAAGCACAATCAATAAATTCATCACCTTAAATATTCCTTATAATTATGCTTGCAAAAAAAGAGAAGATTAAATCAATCAAGAATTTATTTTAAAGGATTCAGCATCATGAATGCCATTTGGAAAAACAAGAATGGTAAAATAGAACTGGAACCAGCGATGGGGAATAAGCAAGACTGTGGATAGATGATGATAGAAGCTGCTATTAACGAATAAAACTAAATTTACTCCTAAAACTCCATTGATGATTTACAAAACGGCTATTTATGGTACAGTTGTCCACTTTATCTCAGTGATTTGGATAATATGGTGGAGATAAAAGAGCGAGTAAAGTTATAGATTAAATAACTACAAGAGCCACTTCTTCTGAGAAGTAATATCTACTTGATCAATTATTGAAACAATAATTTTATTATAGTTCGTTGTTTATCAAATCATTTATAATAATCAAATGGCAGTTAGATAAGATGACTTTGCAATTGATGAATATCTTTCCTCAATGTAATAATCTATTAATGCAGACAGAATTAGATTAATCTTATCGATCAGGAACATCAAAAGAGAGAAAACATCTATAAATAATGCCTCAATAAATATCTTACACATCTATCAAAGGAAACTGAACGATTTACATAGTCACAACCATAAGCAGATCGGCGTAGTAAGACCATGAGACGAGCATTTTAAGTCGTTTACTAATCAATTTCGAATTAAACAGACGTTGCCCTTAGATTTATTAGACGCACCTACGAAAGCAAGCGTAAATTTTGGGAATCAACGATTTATGAACACGTCGACTAGTATATATAAATTAATTAAGGGATGATTTGGAGATCAAGAGACAATTTTATAAGTTAAAGTAAGAAGCAGCATAAAAATATTTAGATGCGATTGATGAAAGAAAAGCAAAAAGATTTCAAAGTTATCAAATATTGGTTTCAATAGCTCAACCTGATGCCACCTTACAAATGTTCCGTACCAAAAATCAAGTGTTTGAAGGGAAAGTAATGGAAGGAACAGATACGCTGGCTAAATGGAGAGCGACTAATTATTCGGACAACAAGTAAAATATTTTGAATTATAACTATGGGCAGAAATTGTTGGAGAGAAGCAATAGAAAAGCAGATAATCCATCGGAATAAATTCTCAAACATTTTATGAAAAGACAACCATAAATTTGATATTATTCTTACCAATTAATAATTTTATTAACAATATTTTATATTTAAAATATCAATAAATATGCTATAAACTAGAGAAGAACATGAGTATCATCTCACTATTCTGAGTGTTCGAATGCAGGTCTACTTTCCTTCGCGAATGAAAATATAACATGCAGGATTGCTTCTCACAAGTGAAGCTGTTCCAATCGAAGACAATCGCTTCGTATTTAATCAAGAAGTCGTGCTTAGAGACGAAGGTAAAAGCTAGTGTATTGAATTAGTTGCACATTTATTAACCGATAAAGGCTCCATGTATATAGCGGGTGTCATTAAGTTATATCCTTAGGAGATCATACAGTCTGAAGGCAAAAAAACTAGTTTATTACTTTAAAAATGTATCGATACCTCAGCTTGTTGTGAGATTAAAGTAGATCAAGTGCTCAGTTTTCGGTCTCAATCAAAAAATCAATAATATTCTCGGAACATAATGAATCGGTATGTCTCTTCAGCAAAACCGGACGATATGCAAAACCTGTAGTTGACTCCTACAAAAAATAAATTCTCTTTTAATAATCAATAGTGTCATTCCTCTTATTAATTGAATTTAAATTTAAATTCACCTAATCCATTGCAAATTGACGAAAAAGGCTATTTTAAAAGACCTAATAATTATTAGTAAAAAAGGCTTATGAAAACTAGCCGAGATAAGTATGGACACGTATAATCAATAAATTGGAGGCAGCCCCTTACTGTTGATCTATAAAGGTAAAAATAACTATAGTCTTTGATATATAAGTAAGGATATTAAAAATTGAAATAAAAATATCGTCGTTAAGTGGATAAAAGCAAGCAATAACTGGCCAAACGACTAGCCGTTGAGAAAAATGAGAATACTATAAAGCTGTCGGCAATGCGCATGAAATTAAAAATTGATGATCAATAAAGATAGATAAATTAAAAAAATAGTAAATTGAAAAGCTATTAGACTTCCAATAATAATGTACTGCTAAAAGAACAGGAGTGCTCATCTTTGAGGGAGTAACTTAACAAAAAAGACCAGAATATACAAAGACTTCTACAAACTATTAATTCACTTAAAGCAGAAAATGAGGAGTTAAAAATTAAATATAGAGAGCATAGTTCTTAATAATCAATAAAAATAAAAACATTTAAAATGGATATAGAAGCCCTGTAACAAAAACTGCGGGAAAAAGAAAAACAGGCATAAAGTTAGACTATAACTTTCAATGAAGCTCTTCATTAAAAGTAATTATAGATATTAAGGTTTAAACTTAATTTGGAAGAACATTTAAGCACAATCACCAACTTATAGTCCAAGAGTAGCGAATTAGAAAATAAATTATAGAAGGAACGCATCTCGAATAAATTACTTCTAGATTAACAAAAATTAAAGATTATTGTCCAAGCAAAATAAATAGAACGATTGGAAAAGGAAAACAAACAGTTGTTTGATAGCGAGGAGTAGCTGAAAGCAAACCTGAGTTAGATTTAGTATGACAGAAAATTGTTTTGTCAGCAATACGAGGCGACTAAAACAGAGTTAAATTAACTTAGACTAATCAGGTTATAATTTAATCAATTATCACTTGAGTATAATTAGTTTAAATCAAAGAGTTCATAGATTGAAAGATCGCTGACTACCACTATTTAATCTCATAAAGCTACAATTGAATAAATGAGAAAGTAGCATCAATAGCAAATAGAATATTATAAAAAAACAAATCGATAAATGGACAGTCGCATAAAAACTTTATCAAATAAGGTGAGCGAAGTTTAAAAATAACTGGAGTTAAGTCGAAGTCAGCAAGAAAAAAGCAAGAAGAGCTTATAAATTGCTGAAAGGTAAGTCGAATAACTAAAATAAAAATAGAAGATTGCACGTCTTGCACTAAAGGAAAAAGAAAATTCCACTTTAGGAATAGAAACTGAATATTTCACCATCAAGCAAAAGTTAAAGAACATTGACCAAATTTATAACTTAGAGGCTGATAAACTAAAAATATAAGACAAGAATTTACGAGAGCAGCTGGTAAGAGAAGCCAAAAACTGTCATTAGCTTACCAATAAGAATGGTTAACTGATGACAACTTTAAACAGATTGCAAATACAGTTATAGTTTGCTGAAGAAAGATGTTCCAAGGATGAAATGAGTTTAAAATAAAAACAGTTACAAGTATAAAATGTCATTCGCTAGTATGAAGAACAGATATTAACTCTTGAAAATTAGATAATTTCTCTGAAATAATCATAAAAGAATTTATCAGATAAACTATATAACAGATAAATGTAATCTTTGAGAAGGGAATAAAAAATTTAAAAACATCGAAAGGAGAGTCGAATTAGTGAACAGCTTTATAGTGCTCTCGAGCAAAATTATAAAAATAAAAATAGTGTCTATTAACATTTGATGAGTGAAAAAGAGGATTTATTACAAAAAATACAACAGTTTGAAATATAGTCATAGCAGTTAAAAAGAGGGAATAGTGAAGCCATCGCTTAAAATGCAAGATTAAATAAAATAATCTTATCATTGCAATAGGATCTATTAAGGATGACAGAAACCTATGAACACACTTTTGGATCACTTTCGCAGAAAGAAAAAGATTGTTAAATATTACAATAAACTATTAAAATAGAAAAAGAGGCATTCATCAAACTAGAGCTAACATTTACCCATGCTAAAAAGGAAACTGAAAAATATAGAGAACGCCTTAATGAGAGTATTCAAACTATTTTAAATAATCAACTGCGCCAAACATAAAATTAAGATACGTAGATTAACAAAAACGATGGAGGATTCTCTGAAATGGTGAATCAAATTTCATTTATAGGAAAATAATTTAAGCTGATCATTAGCAAACAAAGTGATACCATCAAACAAATTTAGCAGTAAAAAGAATAATTACAATCGTATTTACAAAAATGTTCTCATTCTGAAAATGCTTTATAGCATTAAATATAAGAATTAACAATTTAATCTTAAACAAAAATACAGGAAAAAGATACTGAGATATCTAATTTTGTAAATATCATTGACTAGTTGAACTCGAGAATACGAGATAAAGAGGATTTATAAGAGTAACTCAATATTCGAATCGAGGAATTAAGTTTTGCAGTCAGTAGCATGAAATTAGACACTGAAGCTCTAGTAAACCAAAATAATAAAAAAGTCAATCATCTTCGCAAGTTGAATGAAGAGTTAATAGAGAAGACTGAGTATCAACAACTAATTATTTAATAGCTCGATTAGCGTTGTAACTCAATGCAAATCAATACAGAAGCCCTATAAAAATAAGTCTAAAAACATAAATAAATGATATAAAAGACAGAAAAATCCTTATCATAAATAATTGAATCTAAGAAAATTGAATAATAAGCTGTTAAAGATCTGAAAAGACAAAAAAAATAGCTGAGTGAAAGTCTATCTGAAATGTAGCTACATCTAAGCACTGAGTTATAAATAAGCCACTAAATCAAATAACAATTAAAGGACAAATAATAAAAAACCAAATAATTAAATCAATTCATAGTAAATTTGATGAAACAAAAATAGGTTGCAATTAAAAGTTAAATTTAAAAAAGCGAAGCAATTATTTCTTTGTAAAGTCAATTAATGGAAGCTCAAAAAGATGTGGAGGAACTTAAATAATAAAATTTACGATTGACTAAAAACTTATAAACTCAAAAAGAGTTGAAGAAAAAAAATGGTGATGGATTAAAAAATATTGAATAGTAATTACAACAATAGAAGGCAAATCGTTGCCGATTACAAGAGAAATTGCAATAAAAGCACATTTAGGTGACTGAAAGGTAGGAAGAAATAAAAAAGATGTCGCTGAGAAATTAAAAAATATTGGAAAAACTCAAGTCGCAGATAATACAATTGTAAGAAGATCTGCAATCTAGAGAGGTAGCGGACTCGTAATTGAAAAGATAATCTCACTAAAGACTTAAGAGATTATAATGCTAACTATAAAGGAAAAATACTACTGCATCTACCCTATCGGTTCAAGTTAACGACACAGAAGAATTACTATTTATATAAAAAGAGAAATCGACCAATTTATAAGAATAGTTATAGATATCTAAGAAATAAATTGAAAATCTGCAATTTACCATCAAAAAAATAGAGACAACCCAAAACGAGTTGAATAATGAACTTAGAGAGAAATAATAGAGACTATTTGAGTTTACCGGAAAGATTTATACACTTTAGAATATTGTGGAAGCCAATTAAAAGGAATAAAATATCAGAATATAAAATGTATAGGCCCAATGTATGGAAAAATATTAAGCTATGTGTGATTAATATTAAAAGAAGATAGATGAACTCAACAAAGACAAGGAAGAATGCAAAACAAATATTGAGGAGAAGGAAAAACAAATATCAAAATTGAAAACGGAACTAATGGCATCAGAGGCCTCAGAAAGCAGGACAAGAAAATATCTGGAATAAAAGATTAAAAAAGTTGAGGAGTAGAAGCTTACTATCCTCTCTCTCAAAAATGATCAAATTCAAAAGCACATTAACGATTCTCAAAACAATTATTAAAAAATAAAACTTCAATAGTTCGAAATCAAGCGGTTGACCAACGAATTATAAATATCTCGCAAAACAGTCAACAATTTAAATCAAATATCTCAGTAATAAAATTAGAAAATTAAAGGAATAAATCAGGCCTATCAAGCGGAAATTGAACAGCTCAAAAAGAAAGATCAAATCAGTAAAAGCTTTAGAGAGGACGTCAAAAATTACCAGTGGAATTCAGAGAGGGAAATAAGGAAAGTGTTGCAGAATTTCATTATAAATTTTTTATAAATTAGAGACAATAAAAGTTAGAGAGCAGTATAGCTCGTCCGTGGGGTTTAAACATCAATTTTGTCAGTTCTTTTGCAAAAACTTTCGTAAAAATGATTATTTATAATTTAAGCCAATAGTACGATAGATTTATTTATTGTGGACACATAATTAAATGCTTCAGAAAAATCAAAGATAACTTGTTTCATTTTTGGTTGATACTCTCAGTATACATATCGTAAGTTTGATAGATTCTATAATTATTCAAAATCAATTTTATGGAAAGAGCAAATTATTTTTTTAAATTAAACACATATTATTACTTCACTCGGCGATAATGTTATGATTCATCCATAATTTTCATAGTTTTAATTAGGCTTCTCAATGTATCCAGTAATTCCGAAGGCATATAATATTTTATTTTTTCTGTAATGAAGTGGAGTGGGAAAGTGGATGATAAAACTCGAGATAAAGTTGAGTTTCTAATTCGCGAGTTTGATCGGTTTATTCATGACAACCATGAGACGGGTGCGCCAGAAGACAACTCTATTCTCAAGGAATGGGGTAACTTTAAAAACGCAATCGAAAAGAATCCTACCGATATTGAATCTCATAATGCCTTTGTTAACAGCATTGGCGAAGATGAGAAAGAAGATACAAAATCAAATCACAGTTCTCTTAAAGGAATCAGAAACACCAACTCTTCAATCCGTTCTCGAAAAAATATTAAAGCAGACTCTCCTTATGAAATCGATAAAATCAAACTGAAAAGATCAGCTCGAGAGTTAATAGATTCAATCTCTCGCAGTAATAAGTAAATATTTAAATTGTGATACTTTATTCATCTTATATGCACTTTATCTACTATTTAAAAGATCGAGTATGCGATGACTACCGATCAAATATATATATTATAATGTGGATGCTAGCCATTTTGGCAGCGTTACTAACAATTGGAAATATGACTGTCCTTACTCTATCTGGAGGAGAGTTGACAATCAATGGAGCTGTTACTTCAACATACATAGATCTTTTTATGAATTTTA
>Ga0302186_10002492_pt1 | contig 14105 bp, 25 predicted proteins | sample II_Bog_E1_2_FD_198782 | JGI IMG/M metagenome (GOLD analysis project Ga0302186, IMG submission 198782) | Peat permafrost microbial communities from Stordalen Mire near Abisko, Sweden - II_Bog_E1_1 | ecosystem: Environmental > Terrestrial > Soil > Wetlands > Peat | place: Sweden: Abisko... | reverse complement strand
ATTCGATACCATTTTAACACAAAGGAAAAGGAAGCAGAGAAAAATGAAAGAGAAAAAACCGTTTCACACATACAAGATCAAGTTCGAAGCAATTTTTGCTCTCATGCAAACGTCCTCATTTGATCGGCTCTCTAAGAAAGAGCAGAGATTGCTTAAGTATCGATTTGGGTACAGCGGTCACCCGAAAATAAAATTTATACAGATTTCCGAAATTTTCGGCACTTCAAAGTCGGACGCTTATCGAAAATGTTTTAGAGCCGTGGCGAGGCTTGCATTGATGGAGAGGGGAGAGATTTAATGGCTCAAACGAGACCTCCAACCGATGTAGAAAAGAAGGTTTTAGAGTGCTTAAGGGATGGTTTTAATGACAGCATCAACAGGGGTCTGGATATGGCGATGGAGGCTGGCATCAAGCCAAAGAACTTTTTTGACTGCATACTGACGACTCAGAGCCAAACGGCAATCGGAGCTATTATTTTAGCTGTGAATGAATGCGGGGGGACTGTTGATGAAAAGAAGAAGGAGTTCAAAGCTAGCTTAAAGTCATTTTTGGAAGGGACTATGATCATCGCAGGCAAGCGAATGAAGGAACTAAACTAAAAATGACTGAAAATCCTTTAAATAATCCTTAGCGACAGCGATGGCCTCATCAGCTGTCCAGCAGGTTTCGACGCGATAGCCGACTTTCTTTAGCTCTAAGTGAATCTCTCTTTGCGCCGTCGATAGTCCGCTTTTCTTTCCCTCTTCATTAATAGATTTCATTTCAATATAAAGCCCCGGACGAGTCATAGTGGGTACTGCTATGCAGATGTCCGGTATCCCTGCGAGCTTACCCATGTCTTTCCGAATCTGCCCAATGTGTGGCTTACACTTACCTTCGTTCGGGATGCTGTAAATTAACTTACTGAACTGCGGGTACTGCATTTTAAACCATCGAACAAATATTTTCTGCTCTGCCGATTCCCTATACTCCATCACCAAATCCTTGTGCTATGCTTGAAATGTCGGATAAGCCAGGAGGCTATATCATGTGGGAATTCATACGTTCAGTGTGGCACACGATCACATCATGCGCTAGAAGGGAGCTCGACGATGAGATAGAGCGGGTGATCGCCCTCAACGAAGCTGTCATACAGTCACACCAGCGCCACGAAGCAGCCCCAACCAACAATTCTGTCAGTATCGTGTTCAGCAGTTACAGTAACTTCGGTACACCAAATCCCACTCCCGAATCCACTCCTGAGCCTGAACCTAGAAACCCAGCAAACATGAAGCGTAGGAATGCGGTTTCTGACTTGCGCATAACGAGAGTATCTTCGGTTTAGTCTTTCGTTAACCCTGAATAGCTATTGCCACCATTGCCACCATTGCCACCGCTTGCCCCGCCGTGCCCACCGTCACCGCCAGCGCCGCCAGCGTAGCCATCACCACCGTTTCCACCGTTGCCACCCATGATCGCCCCGTTTCCACCCTTACCGCCTCTGTGTCGACCACATGGGTCTTCAGCGAGAGGTTCTCCGTCTTTGCCATTTTCTCCATCCCTGTGAAAAAAGTTACCATCTTTGCCGTTTTTAGATTGAACGTCCGCGCACATGTCAGAGCCGTAAGAAGCGCAGCCATTAAGGGCGGTTAGCGTAGCCATGCAACACAGATAAAAGGTTAGTCTCTTCATTAAATTCGTCTCCCATCTTGTCCCGGTCTTCCAATCCCCTGTCTACCCCTGCCTGGAGTTCCGCCATAACCGCCTCCGTGGTTACCGTTACCCCCATCTCCGCCATGACCGCCCTTACCCCAATGGCTATCAGCTCCATGTCCACCATGGCCCCCTCGTCCGTCATTTGTATTCCCTCCATTACCGCCATGACCACCGTTTACCCCATCTCCACCATTGCCGCCGTTTTCAGCGCCACTAATAAAGGAAATCGTGAGTAGACCAACTGTTAATAAAGTTTTTGCGATATTTTTAATCATTTGTGAGAATCCCCACCGTTACCGCCATTTCCACCACGGAGTGCTCCATAGCCCCCATGACCTCCATTGCCTCCAGCCATCCCGCCGTAGCCGTTAGCGCCGTTTCCACCGTTCTCGCCGTAGATGAACCCACTTCGCCCATTCTTTCCGTTTTCGACGATTGCATGGCCATTTCGGTCTGCTTTTTCGATAGTTACGTTAATGGGAATTCGTGGAGCTGCAATCACAGATGAGCTTATAGCAATCAAGCCAACAAACATTGAATTTTTAAGACTCATAGATGATCCCCTGTTCTAGCACGCTCTCAGGCACACACATTCCAATACAGCACCCCGATAAAAATCCGGCAGTAACCGATACCATTAAGGTAGTTGCCATACCTTTTTTAATAAATCCAAAAATCTTCCTCAAGATTCACTCCTTGTAATAAACATATGACTTTCGTACCGCTGGAGCGTTTTAGTGTCCGGCGGGTTTTTTAAATAAGATCTCGCTCTGCTAAGCGGATCTACTCCGAGCTTCTTCAGTTCGCTCAGATTCTTTTCGGCGCGCTTGGCTGCCTCATCGTACTGCTTCAAGTATGATCTCGTCTTAGACGCGCTCCCATACGGCCTAAAGTCCTCTTCCATATGCTTCTTGCGATCAAACTGAGGCTTTGGCTTCCCTTGGCTCCAGTAGTCATCTCCGAACTCAACCATTTGCATTCTTCTGTTTAGCGCCCTTTTCACGGCAAGCAGATAAGTACCTCAATACCTCAGACCGCTCATATCTGACAGTTCTGCCCAACTTGATGAACTCAGGACCCTTCCCCCTGCTGCGCCACTCATTCAGAGTGCCAATTCTCTTATCCAAGATCACCGAAATCTCTAATGCGCTAAAAAGCTGCCGATCGTCGGAAGCATAGAACCGCTCGACAATCTCTTTTCTGGAACTGGGGGATTCAATATCTTTCTGCAACATGCTAAACCTTACAATAAAACGTCTAGGCGCATTATAACACTATACTTTTGACCATAACAATACTATAAGGTTGTTAAATTAATTAATTTTTTGTATAGTCTGCCGCGTAACGCATGCCCGTTTCCTCAAGATCCATCCCATGCGTTACACTCCCTTGCCAGCCATCATTAACAGATACGCATTTCTAGAAAGTGATATTCAACGGTTGGCGAGGGTTTCAATACGCACAATACGCAAAAATCCCCAAAAACAGGCATTTGCTCATTTTCGGGGAACTGGCAGCTATTCGGAATTTCCTAATGACTCAAATCCACTTTAGTCGACCCAAGACAGACTACAAAGTCCCATAGACCATTTCGCTGGGGTCAGCAATATGGTTAATTACGAGGCGTTTCTCTTCTTGTGATCACCCAGGTCAACCACATTGCTCTCTTTTTTCTCTCGATCTGCATCCATCTTATCTGAGAAGCCCTGATTTAAATGACGGAAATCCCAGATTCCGCGCACCAAAGCTTTAAAAAAGAATCGCTTCAGGGCTACCATTCCAGGCTCTTTCTTTTTTCCAGCGCAATAGTTCCAATAATCACAAAGATCAGGGTAAAAAGCGTTTAAAAATGGACTTTCGTCATGGGGGTTGATCATTTCATACAGACCCAGCAGCCCTCTGATATTGACATGAACAAAATCATACTGCGAAGCCGCGGTTAAAAAATTCTGGACAAATAGGGTAAATTCTTCTCCGGTAAGCTCTAAGGTTCCACACTTTGCCGATGGATGTTCGTCCAAAAAAAGAACGTTAGAAAGCTCACACGCAATAAAACATAAAGAGTTAAAAACCTCCTCTTTAGAGCTGCCAATGGATTCAGTGTCTCGCCCAAACAGTCCAGGCTTATCCCAATAACTGGGTTCCCTTTCGTAAGACTTCATGCATTCGGCCTGATCTGCTTTTGCAGCTTTCAGCTTGCTTTCATAGTCCGCCAATTTTTTAACCTCAGCCTGCTCAGCAGCCTCCCACGCCCTCCAGTTAGCCTCCATTCTTTCTTCATCGCACTGCCTTTCCAAGAGATCCCTGCGCTCTAGCTCCAGCCTCTTCTTTTCCAATGCATCTAAAAAAAGTTCGTGCGACTTGAAGCCGGCAAAGCCGTGATGGTGCTGAATGTATTCTTCGTAAGTAAAGCTTAAATCTAAGTTAGCTATGTTATCCATATCTAGTCGGTAATGCCCTTGACCAACTTTATTAAAAAAACACTTTAAATGCTCATCATTCAATAGATGGCCATTACTGTTAAGAAAAAACCTATCAATAATTAATGTGTTAGCTACTCGATCGATTCCGCATTTAGACATGCCGGACTTGTTAGCCCTTGCAACCAGCGCGCTTATAAAAAGCTTTTCAATGTATGTCAGTTCCATATTAAACCCTTCCTCAAGAATAATGACGTCATCATACGTCACTTACTTGGCAAACTAAATAGTATATACACGCTTAATATCTTGACCCATTTTTCAAGTAATGCATCATGTAAGCCCCTCGAGTTGTTTTTATCTTTCCAGCCAACCAGGCCTCTTTCGTTACCGCGATCGCCCCGCGTATTTTTTCGGGCCCATATTCGGGCAGTATTTTTCGAATCTGCCCATCAAAGACATCCATACTTCTAAGCATCTTAACTAAATCATAGTTGTCCCTTTCCTCTGCGCTCAAATCAAGGGGAGAGTTTTTCGGAGGCCCTTGCTCGAATGTCTTGGAGGCTTTTTCCTCCGGCTGTTTCCCTGGATGCTCTTCCTCTTTTTGCTTGGCAAAACCATTCCCCATTAATGGCTTATCAATTTGCGCACGCAAACTATTGGCTTCATTAATGAGCTTATCAATAAGCTGGTAATGGTTAATGTAGTGTGCTTCCGAAGCACTACCACTAGTGCTCCCAGAGCACACGGCTAGTGCTTCCGGAGCACTAGCGATTTCAGCACTAGCGACTTCTGCCTTCATTTCTTTCGGCTCTTCTTCTTTAAGCTTTACACAGCCCTCCTCTAGGATGCTCGCTAGCTTTCCAAGATTAAATTTAAGGACTTTCGGACGTCTCGAGACAGCTTTTTCGACTATAAACCACTCGTCTTTTATTAGGTCGTTTTTAATCCTACAGCATCCGGTGCGACCCATTCCTGTCATTTCTGACAAAGCTGTATCTGAAGGAAAAATACTAGAGCCGTCCGCGTCTGCATATGAAACCAAAGTCAGCATCATAAGCCTTCGATGAGCTGACATCTCGAACCCTTTCACTTTAAACATTTTTCTTAAGTTTTTGATGATTTCAAAAGACATGAAATTTTCCTTAATAACAGTTGACGTAACTCAGTCAATCAGCTATCATCTGTCTCAATGGACTGATGCGTAGACGGGGATTGATAAGTCGTCTACGTATAGCCCGATTGAAGTAATGCATCAATCGGGCTTTTTAATGCCTAAATAAAATAACACACCCACCCCCATTCAGATCAAGTTATTTCAATAATTTATTAAAATTTTCTCGCACACACCATGCGCAGTGTCTTATTTTGTCAAAAAACACCACATATAGTGTTTATGAAAACACAAACCACTACATGCAGTGTTTTAAAATATTTTCACCACTAGTCATAAGCTAGAAGAGTCACATCTTGTTTTCAATGAGTTCGATCAGCTTAACCTTGATAGCTTCAGACTCCATGAAAGCGTCAGAAATAGAGCTGTTCACACTCTCGAATAAGTCCGAGTATTGACTCAATGTCTTTTCGCCCAGGGGAGTCATCTTTACAGAAATTCGGCGACGACCTATTTGCGCATGAATTCTTTCCGTTAATCCTTTTGCATCCAACCACCTTAGATTTCGAGTAAGCGTAGTTCGATCCATCTGCATAAGATTAGCCAAGTCAGTTAATCTCTTTACTTTGTTCTCGCTTATTTTCTTTAGCATGGCGTACTGGCCATAATTTACCGATGCGCGCTGCCTAACAAACTCCTTGTTGGCGTACATCTTGATCGCCCTCGAAGTTTTTATAATCACTTCACAAAGGCTTTCTGAATTGCTCACAGTGTATCTCCTCATTAAAGATTTAATAGTAGCATTGGACGCTTGTGTTGTACATACTCCTTTGATATTCTGTTTCTGCATCGCGCTCTTAACACGTAAGCTGGTTAACTTAGCTTCGTTAGAGATTTTCTGCCAAGTCGCTCTAACGAATCGAGCGTGATGCGCCTAAAGGGAGTTTTGTATGAAAAAGGTTTATTTTTTTTTAATAGTATTGATCGGGTTGCTGCTAATGGTTTCAACCTGCAGAGATGCAGAAGCTAAAGGCGTCCGCGGTCGGTCTCACTCATCTGTCAAAACCAAGTCCGTGAAACGCTCTGAGAACGCCAAGGCTCGTACGAGAGAGCCGGATGGTACGTTTGCCAAGCAGGACAAAAAAGCGCCTGATACGGCGGCTGGAGGCGGTTTAGCGAACTCTATTGTTGGAGCTGCGGTTGGGGCTACGGCTGGGACTTTGATCGGAAATGCGTTGTATGATTCTTTCAGTGAAGAGCATGACGAAAACTGTGAAGAACTGATTGACGCAGATCCGCTAGGTGAGTAGTATTCACTTCCCACCAACACAAAGCTTCGGACGCGATCATGGACTTATCCCACTCTATCAAAAATCAAATGCAAGCGTACATGGCCTGGAAAATGTATAGAGATGGCGTTAAAGTTCGAAAGATAAGCTCGAGACTGAATACCGATCTAACATCCACAAAAAACATGCTCTGGATGCTGGGGGATTATCCCAGGAACTCACGATTTAGACATTCATCAGAAGTGAATCCGATTAAATTATCATTGATTGAAAAGTTTGGTTGACATGCGCCAATATGCGCTGTATCGTGTCGATATGTATTTATGTGGGTGAAATTATGTTTCAAGCAACGGATATTATGATTGGGAAGAGATTTGGCGGGATTCCTTCTGACAAACGAACGTTTGTCGCTGTTATTCATCCTTCGTTAGAAAAAAGAGTCGAGCGCGACACGGAAATAATTAATCTAGCCGATTTAGATGGAAAGATTATCAAGGTCACACATGAAGGGTTTGGCTTTTATTGTCAAATCGATTCAAAGATTCCGAAAGAAAATAACCCTAATTATCCATACTTTACCTGCAAAGAGATAGGTCAGTATGACGCTGAAATGCATGGGGATGTGATTTTAGAGGTGGAGATTTAGATGAAATGGCCTGATGAAATGTCCTCATTAAAGCGGGTTGAATGGTGTCAGAGATACAAGCCAGAATGCCCTAGGTGTGGTACGAAAGATATTTTTATCCATGGGCCTGGCGTGAAGTGCAGAGATTGTAAATTACAGTTTGAAGTTCAGGAGAATGCAAATGAAATGGCGACCAATATCAGAACTGAGTGATGAACAGCGGGATGGGGGATGGAGGTTGTTTTTATTCTTAGATAAAGATGAATGCCCAATTTTTAAATCACTTATGTGTCACTATGGAAGATGGCGAGATAGAGATGATAATCCAATAGAGAAACTTAAAGTTACGCATTTCTTTTCTCACCCCCTCCCCGACCTCCCAAAGCCTCTCAAAATGGAGTGGAGGAGGTTTGAGGATGAGCTTCCTTCCGTCGGACAAGAAATAGTCACGAGCTCTATGATGTCGCATTTTGAAGGTGGGATTGTATCTAATAGGCGTACTTATAATTCTATAGGGGTTGATTCGGAGTATTTAATTTTTATCAAAAAATACAAAATAAACACTCATAACTGCTTTTGGATGCCCATTGTACCGCCGGAGGATGAATGATGGAAAAGGACTTAACCGAATGAACTCGAAACTTGCTCGACCCCTTAAGATAGCGTCATTAATCGCTACGCTCATCATAGGCGCGCTAACTCTCATGCTATGGGTGGCGATCATCATTCTAGTTCTGGAGCATTTCTAGAGCGACCCAAGCGTTTGTGCCGCATTCTGTTTTGAGATACGATACGGAGATCACCAACTAAAGGGAGTACTGAAAATGACCAATGCATTCGTAGAAAAAGTTGAGAAAATGGCTAAGTCTTTAGAGGCTGACGGGGAAGCTTTCGTTTCTCATATCGAGAAGTTTGTCTCCGTGCTTGAGTCTCCACAAGCTAAAGCTGACTTTGAAGAAGTCAAAAAGATTGTCCTGGAAGTTATCAAGTTGATGTCTACGAATCAAAGCAAGTTCGCTGATTTGTTAGACTTGCTTGAGATCTAACTTTCCTATTTTTTTAGGTCGGCCACAATCTCACTAATGTCGATTGTGGTTCCGATTTCTTTGCTGATAACCTCTTCCGCTATGGTCTCTATCTCATTGTGAGGACCAAGCATCACAACAGAGCCAATACCAATCACGAAAGAAGTAACCACCAGAATCGCAGGCAATAGCTTCACTTCCTTGATAAACGCCATCAACCTTTCAAGCATCTTATTTTTTCTTTTTAGCCATCATTTTCATCATGGGCTTATCGGCCTTCATGTCTTTTTTTTCTTCTTTCTTCATTACTTTTTTAACATCTTTTTTCATGTCTTTTTTCATAGCACATTCTTTCATTTGCATACCCCTTGGAATAATAATATTGATTTGCTTACGTCCGTCTTCCCAAGCCTAGAATTGTAGGCGGATTTGTGGAGCTCACAAAACCCCTCTGCATCATTGGGCGCTGGCAATGGCTCAGGCATTCTATAAAAGAACATCCGAGTCATCAGGACCATATACCTTAAGTTATAGATTAGCGCATCCGATGTCCACTCTTCCATATTGCAGGATTTGAGAATAGCGGTCGCTCGCTCTTTGTGGCTACAGATGTAACCCACTAAGTCATCATGGGTTAATTTCTGCATCTGAAGGCAGCCTAAGCCACCTCCAGTTACATTACCGATTTGTTTGATATAGGACCAATTGGTTTCAACTAGCCCTATTCCTAGTATGAGGTTCTCAGCTGATTGAGACCAGAGTCCGCAATCAGTTAAGCATGGCCTGATTAAGGTAACTCTTAGTTGGTCTAAATCAAGGCCGCTCATATTTTTAGATCCTCGATTTAGTTAAAATAAAGTGATTAATCGATACCATATCGTGATTTGTAAGGCCCCAATGCCGCCGGTAAATGACGATGTATCATTGGTTAAATAAACAGCTTTACCCGGTGCCGCCAAAGTTGGGTTGCTTGAAAGGGGTCCATATAGACCGAGCAACTTTAAAGCATAACCATCACCGCTCCAATCCTGAAAGTCACTAGCGCTTACGGTCTGGGTGATAATATTATTGGAGCCAATAGCAAACTCTGTTCCTACCTGTAAAAATACATTCCCCCCACCGCTGAACCCATTGTCTAAAGCATCCGCGTTATTAAAAAACGAAATGCTTTCGATGTCATAGACATATCCGGATACGGCTGGCAGCACTTGTAAAGGCGTGGCGTGCATTCCATTAATCTGTGAAAAGGTTAATTGAATAGAGGTTTGTCTTAAGTATCCTTGGTTAACCTCAATATTATCACCCGAAAATACAACACCAGGACCCAGTGTTATTGGCTTAGGAGCCGCTATAGAGCCGGTTGGATTCCCAAACAAGGTATCGGCTGGCAATGTAGAGGGGGCGCTAATCAACGCCAATCCATAATCTCCAGTCTGAGGATTAGATGGCGTAACAACCTGAAAATCGAGACACCCATAACTTCCGTTATTGAAGTTAGACCCATAGACGTGCGCAAGTTGTAAGCTAGAGAATTGAAACCCCTGCGTACGACTTTGATTAAGATACCCTGGCGTTGTTACCTCCGTCAGGGTGTCGTTAGTCTTAATGTAAATCTCTTGCGGGATTATCCCAATCTGACCTGTCACGTCAGTGGTTATGCTTAAAATAGCCATGGGATACCCCTTATTGAGCCGCTATGAACGCCACATAATTAAGAAGGCAAGAAGCGCCAGGGTCTCCACTGAATGTCACGCTGAAGCTCCCAGACCCCGCCACAGCCTTTTCAACCTGAACTGCATTTGATGAGCTCGCTATGGTGCAAGTAACAACTGATGAGCTTGTCATTCCGGTTACAGCTACAGAAATCGGTCCAGCCCCAGAGCCACCAATATTTGCAGTTACGGCAGCTTTGATGTTTGCAATACGTTGCAAAGCAGCAGGCGCTACTCCAGCATCTGCAATCAACCCGACGGTTCCGCTTGCCTGCACGAGGTTTCCAGACACTAAGGCCGCTGGTGCCATTGCAACATTAGCGTTAGCAACACCTGGATCTTGAAAGGTTAAGGTTGAAGCTTGACCCATTTGAGCGTTAGTAAGAACTGTTGCCGTGTTTCCTGTATTATTGGCAGCCAATAATTGCAAAGTGCCGCTAGTTGGTAATGACGGGTAAGCAATAAAGTGACCAGCCTTTCCGCTAACGCCAGCTTGAATATTTCCCGCATTGATAGCAACTGCCGTATCTTCAGTCAATGTGCCAGCAGCATTCTTAAATACAGCAATATGATTAACCGTAGAAGGTCCAGAAACATTTGCACCAGTCAAAACTAAACTATAGTCGCCAGTTTGAGGATTTGAAGGGGTAGAGACTTGGAAGTCTAAACATCCTGGCTCACCATCATTAAAATCAGTTCCGTATACATGCGCTAATTGAAGATTGGAAAATTGAAAGCCTTGAGTTCTGCTTTGATTCAAATATCCCGCCGCTGTCACGACAGCAAGCGTATCATTTGTTTTGATATAAATTTCTTGTGGAATTATACCGATTTGCCCCGTTACATCCGTGGTAATACTTAAAATAGCCATCACATTTCCCCTTCGTTAAGAATTAATTTACCGCTTCCATTTCTTCATCCTGAAGATCTGCCGACTCCATTAAGTCGACCTCCATGTCTTTGTCATCAACCAGTAGCCCAAACTTTTTCATATGTTCCACGTGGAACATTTCCGCAGCTTCTTCGCCGCGAACTTCTTTAATATCTGCACTCACTTCATCTAGCCATCGCTCGGCTTCTTTCTTTGAAAGAATTCCTTTGAATTTGTATATGACATAATTACCCAGCTCATCCTGCTGAATCGTATGCTCATTTCCAGATAATACTTTAGAGACCTTAAATAACTTTAGGTCTACGCCGTCATACTTAATCGCTTCTTCTTGCTTCTTGATCACTTACCCTAAACTCCTAACTTTCAAAAACTAGTATCAAATTAGTATCAATTTTTTAAGCCGTAAAGCTTAATGGTTCCGGTCAAGATATTGCCGGCACTCATTAGAAACCGAATAGAAGTTACAGCGCTAGCGCCAGCCCATTGAACGCCGGGAATAAATGAACAGATAGTAGAGGCAAGATTATAATACCCCGTTAGTGTTCCACTTAACCCCTGATTATTAACGGCGTTATTAATGTTATTTATATTAATAGACCCGCTAAGCTGTGTTGTTCCAGTACTTGGAAGCCCTGTCGTACATAAAGTAGCATAAGAAGTTGAAGAGGCTATTGATCCGGGGCCTGCTGAATCCATATATCCACATGCACCCATATATCCGCTGGTTTGATATGTAGGTGTAGCGCCGACTCCAAACTGGGCGCCAAAACCAACATCATTTGTATCGGGCGTAATGTTTTCAAATACAATCATGTAATTATCATAGCTAGATGACAATAAATTATCGAAATTAAGGGTTGCGCTTGTGCTCGCTGTTACGCTCGCCAACCATGTTAATCCTCCCCCTCCCCCCCCGGGCGCTTGCCAAGTCGGCGCCGCGCTCCCGCTTACATAGGTCAAGACGTTTCCAGCTGTTAAGGTTCCGCCATTAGCAGATGACAGGGGATTCGTGGTTGAACTTCCGCCGATAACGGGCATGTACGCCACAAACGAATTTGCCCCACTTCCGCCCTGAGGTACAGGAACTATTGCAGGAAGCCCAATTGAATTAACAAACTCAGAGGTCATAAATTCTTCCTTTTAAAGGGATCTCGAGAGGAAGCATTACCCACCCCCCGAGACATTGAACATTAAGCAAATACAAAATTACCATTGAAGTCTACTAACCAGAAAGTGTCGGTACCCGTGTAACGCAATTGAGCCATACAACCCGAAGCCGAACTCGTAGTATTAAGTGGATCACTAGTGGTAATCGTCCCAGCAGCACTTATATTCTTGCCATTGTAAGCATTAATAACTTGTGAGCCAACAGCCTGGATGATAAACCCAGCAGCGCCGTAACCTTCAACTTTGATCAACTGTCCAGCAGTCAAACCAGCTGAAGCAGGCAATGTCACCGTAACTTGACCAGCATTCTGCAAACCATACGCTGTATTAGCAGCAGCTGTTTGAGTCGTACCAGCTACAGATACCCACGCAAGCGAAGTAGGAGCAGCTTGGAAGCTAGGAACCGCTGAAGCGCCATTACTGGTCAATACGAATCCAGCCGTCGACAACCCAGTGGAAGCCACTTGCAAATTACCGGTGGCGGTCGTGCCACTGATGACCGGAGCGTACGCAGTTGTAAAGGTAGATAACCCAGTACCCCCAAGTGGTACCGTAACCGCTGTAAAGCCAGTTGCTAACGAACCGCTCGATAAAGCGCCAACAGTGGTGATCGAAGATTGACCAACATAGCTAGCTGAGATATCAATTACTGGATTCGCGCCGCCAGTTGAAGTGATTCGATTGCTCGTTCCACTTACTGTTTGAACTCCGCCAGATAATACGGTGTAGTCCACGTTCCAGCTTGCAGCTGAAGTACCCGAAGTCAAAATACAGGTAACAACTAATTGACTACCAGCAGCCATCGCTTGAACGGTGTTCGCGCCTGAAGACTGAACGGTCACTACACCGGTTGAGTTATTGACGATCAAGAAAGCTTGACCCAACACTAAGGTAGAAGTAACTGGGAGAGCAACCGTTTGAGTCGTGGTTCCAGTAAAGTATTGTTGGTATGCAGAGCCAACTAATAATGTCGTGGTAGCTGCTGCGGTTGCCGTAGTCGCGTAACCAGCTACAAAGTTTGCTGCATAAGCTAAAACGAATGTAGGGCTTCCAGCTGTGCTAACATCTTGGTTAATGACTGAGTTAGCATTAACAGTTAACGTATGCGCTCCGTTATTTACACCAGTACCGCCGTACGTTCCTGTTAGTGGGAAACTAACCCCTAAACTATTTACAAATCCAGTTGCCATATTAAATTACCCCTTTATTGAAAGTTAAGCGTGTTGGAAGGCGCAACGCCGACCGACATCACTGTATTAGCTGTAGCCCCGACAAAAGTGACGGTTCCGCAGTTCGTTGTCATATCAGGACCTAACGAATCGACATAGCCTCCAGTACCGACTGTACTAGCGAAAAGGCCATAGACTGCATTTTGTCCGGCGTTTTGCGTTAAGCGCCAAGGACTGTTGTTGATTGATATAAGCCAAATCTCATCGCTCAGATTAAAGCTGGTTGGCATTAGTAGGTTTAATCGAGTGCCACTATTAATGATGTAACCATGATTGGCTGCGAGTGTTTGGCTTGTCGTAATGACGGTGAAAGGCAGATTGCTGGATACGCCATTACTGATTGCTGTGACAATCCCGTATTGATCTGTAGTCACGTTGGCGTTGGTAAATGAGCCTGCTACGCCTTGATTGACTAAAGAGATGTTTGGGGTTAGGCCGCCGCTAGATAGAACGGGAGAGGTTGCGGTAACGTTGGTCACCGAGCCATCCGTATTTAAAACCAAACTGTAAGTAATGGTGCCGCGTATGTTTTCTACAACCACATCCCACATGGATGAGCCGGTCTTGCTTAAGACCAAAGCCACCTGCCCATTCAGGAAGGTTGAGGAAGCCCAGGGCCATTGATTTAAATAACCTGGGACCGCTATTTGTTCGTCGGTAGAATTGGAGGCGTCAATGTAAATCCAGACAGGCGTCTGGTTTGCGCTCCCCATCGTGTTAATTAGAACACTTACTGGTCCCATAGCTAGTTCCCCTTAGAATGGAGCGGCATAAAACTCAATGGTTACATTCGCTGCCATTGCCGCTGTAATGAAATGCAATACACTTCCGCCTGGCACGTAACGAGCGTAAGGTTGACCGTATGAAACCAGGGAAGAGTTAGTTGCCGCAAAACTATCGCCAGCTGGCACGGCCGCTGTTCCGTTTACAGCCATA
>Ga0302186_10002490_pt1 | contig 14108 bp, 11 predicted proteins | sample II_Bog_E1_2_FD_198782 | JGI IMG/M metagenome (GOLD analysis project Ga0302186, IMG submission 198782) | Peat permafrost microbial communities from Stordalen Mire near Abisko, Sweden - II_Bog_E1_1 | ecosystem: Environmental > Terrestrial > Soil > Wetlands > Peat | place: Sweden: Abisko... | reverse complement strand
GTGAATTTGTTGTAATTGAGCAATTTTTTTTTGTTTTTGTTTAATATTAATTAAATGAGCAATTTTTCTACTAATTTAATTGAGCTATTTTTTTTTTTTGTCTAATATTAATTAAATGAGCAATTTTTCTACTAATTTAATCCATACACTCACTCCTATTGGAAGGCAATCCTCATTAAACGTAAATTTCGGGTGATGATGAATAGGAATTTTATTTTCCTTTATCGAGTTTTCAGGGCGGCTCCTAACAGAAAAAATGCTCCTGGTGTCTTCTGCACAAAGTATGAAAAATCTTCTCCATAAAGTCCGAATTTCAAATCCACAACATTTTCAATCCCCACAATTTCTCCATAAACTTCAACCAATTTCTTCGTTTCCTTCAAAAATCACATTACAATCACTTTCTTCCACACAACAAAATGTTCCTGCAAATTCGCATTCATTAGGAATTACATTGTCAGTTGTGCCTGCGAGAATTTTACCCACGGTTAATGTGCTTTTATTGCAAGGATTCACATTTCTGGAATTGCATAAAAATTATCCAAAATTTGCATAGTTATAAATATTGGATCCTTGGCAACAGAGGAGCCATGACTTCCAACTCCTTTCACTTTCACTATAAATTGATAAGCAAAAGCTGAAGGATTGCCACATGACCATCATGTCCACAAGCATGATGTACCCCTGGATTCTTGCTTTTAAAAGGGAGATTAGTTGCTTCTTGCAATGGCAAGGCATCCATCCTGGAAAAGACCCCTTTAAAAAGCCAACAACCCCGGTTTTGCCCACATCTTTGAAGACTTCAAGTCCGAGTTTTTCTAGGAAAGAAGCCACAAAGGCAGAGGTTTTGAATGCTTGGAAGGATAGTTCTGGATTCTCATGGAGGTGACGACGAATTTCAACTAATTCGGATTTGTAGGAAAGGACCTCTGGATAAATAAAAGTAGTTGGGAGCATTTGGATTTTTTTAAAACAATAAATTTTGAAATAAAATTTCTTAAAATTCCAAATAATATCAATGAAAAAACTTTGGATGAAACATTGAACCTTTTTACAAGAAATATATAATTATTTTCCTCAAGATAATATGAATTTTTTATGAACATTTTCTCATTTTTATTTTTTTAATTTTTTTTTTTAGGAAGTATTTTTTAAGTAAATAAAAACCTCATTTTATTTCAATATTTCAATAACAATCGAATTCACAAAATATAACAAAATAACTACAAAACAACATTATTTTAATTTGATTTTAGCAATAATTTCCTTAGAGAACTTTGGAAAAATACATTTATTTAAAGAATTTTCAGAACTTACAACGAATACCCTCAATATAATACTTTCAAAAATAAAAAAATATATTTTATAATTTAATAAAATAAAACTTATTTAAATATATCGATTTTTATTCAGTACATATTAAATTTAGCAGTAATTTATTAACGAAGTGTGGTGATATGCCTCTTTTGGGATTTTGAGAGACAAATAAAAAAAAATTCATTTAAATTCATTTAAAAAATACTGAGTCTAATTAATTAATCTAAGCATTTTCCAGAAAATCGGGACGAAAATCTCAAAAAACTCTTCATTATAAATTTTCATTATTATTATTGATTATATAAAAATATAATCTCATCTCTGCCTCGCAAAAAGGACAAATTCCCCCTTTTCCCTGAAAATGACTCATTGTCTCCTATATTTCCGTATATCGATGCATACTTCCTTTTCCGAACATGTGATTCTGGTTGGAAATTCGAAATCCTTGGGTAATTGGGATCCTCAGAAAGGCTTGAAATTAAGCACATCTGCTGTTAATTATCCCCAATGGTTTAATCTCTATCCTTTGAAATTCTTTAAAGGCACGAATCTCGAATTCAAATTTCTAGTGATGCGAAATGATGAAGTGATACGATGGGAAACCTTGCCTTCTAAGGAAAATCGCAGATATGTCATCAGAAAGGAAAAGGCTGTTTTGAAATGTTTCGAAGGGAAATATGAGGGTGAAGAAATTTTACATAAGAACTCCTTAGCGAAAAAAAAACGAAGTCGACTTTTCTCACAGGAAAAAATAAAGAAAGAAGAAATAGAAGGACTTTCTTCGAATTCCGAGGTTTTCTTTAATAAAAACTTTAATTAACATTAGAATGATTTTCTTTAAAAAAAAAGTCAGATATAAGCCTCCGCTCCAATAAAAGCACCCCTTTTGAAGATATCGCTAATTGTAGGACTTTCCTTTATGATTCCTTTAATAATCAGAATTTCAGCCAAATCGCCAATGAGGAATTATTGATTAGAGAAATCACCTTTTTCTATAATACTAATAATAATGTTAAAGGGAATATTGAGAAAAAAGAAAACGATTCTAATAAAAATCAGATGTCTAATAAAAGACTCAAGACGCTCACATTATTGAAAATGCTCAATAATTCGAATTCCTCCTCAAATTCCAGTTTCAAAGATGAGAATTCCTTTAAAAAATCTCGCAAATACGTGAAATTAAGCGAATTATATGATAGTTTAAGACAGAAAAACCCTGAGAAAATGAAGCTTTCCTTCATGAAATCACAGAAACCAGACCTTTCACAGAAAAAACATGAGGATTTGGCTCAAAACATCGCTTATGAAGAACATATCCTGATATTGACCTTATATCTTCCATTAAAAGTCCAGAAAACGCAAAAGGATTTCGAGATTTCCTTTCTTTATGATAAACCCTTATATGAATTGGAAAGTTTCCTAATAACCCGGCTTTTAACTCATTATAAACGAATGGTTTGGGTTGGCCTTTTGAAGGATTTGCCTACGAATATCGATGAAAAGGCGATAAAAGAATTATCAGATCTGGTTTTCGAGAAATTCAAATGCAAAGTCCTTTTTTCTCCTTTTAATAATTCGGATTGGGAACTTTATTATAAGAAAATTTGGAACCCTATGATGAGAAATCAATTCGATATCCAGAAAATCAACGATCTTAATAAAAATCTCGAAAATATCAAGGATTCTGTAGGCCAATTCCAACAATGGTTCAATCGAAAACTCGAGCCTTTCCTTGAGGAAAATTCCATGGTTGTGATTTTGGATAGTTTCCTTAGTTTCTTGAGTGAAGGCCTTTTTAAAAAAGGCTTGAAAGTCGCGCTTTATAGCCAATTTGGGTTTCCTTCGATAGAAACTTTACTTTTGCATGTTTTTTCAGATGATGATCTATTAAAAGGCTTTTTAAACACTCATGTTTTAGCCTTTAATAGCTTCAAACAAGCCAAAAGATTAATAGAAGCAGCTGAAAATGATAGGAGTTTCAATTGGAAAATCGAAAGTGAACGTGGTTCTTTGAATTTATCAGGGAAAAACCGGAAAATCGCTTTAAAGACCTTTTATCCTGGCTTGGATGCGAATCATTTGGAACAACATTTGAAGAAAATGCCCGAATATTTGAACTTTTATAAGGATTTTTCGAAGGAATTAAAGGGGAAAAAAGTGCTTTTATGCATGGAAAAACTCGAGGATTGTAAAGGAGTTGAACAAAGATTGTTGTTTTTGAAGCGTTTTCTTATAGAAACCAGCAATAAATATAAGATAAAGGTGCTTTTCCTTTTGAAAATCAAGAAGAATCAGACTTTTCTTCAAGATGAGCTTTTCAATATCCGCGAAATCATCAATAAAATCAATAACACAGTTTTCAATAACCCTTATGAATCCGAACTTATTGAGGATTTCGCGACAATCAGTCTATTCGAAAGCCCTTTTTCTAAGCCTGTAATCGCTACTTTCATGAGTCTTTCTTCAATATTTCTAGTCAATAGTCTTTCAGAAGAATCCTTATTAAATTCATTAGAATTCCTGGCTTTAACTGAAGAAAATGGAGTTTGTTTGGTCTCGGAATTCACTGAATATATCCAGACTTTTAATGGGTTTTTCTGTTATAATCCCTTTAAATATGAGAGTTTTAAAGAGAAACTCAAATTAGTCGTGAATATCGATAAAGAGGTTTTGAGGGAAATATCAGGAAATGATAAGAGTTTATTAAGGAAAAACTCAGTTTTGAATTGGTTCGAAGGAATTGTCGTGGAACTTAAAAGAAATCTAAGGAAAGTCGCGATTTCTGATCATGATTTACCAGGATTTTCGAATGATAGTATCCTGATGAAATCAATATTCAAAATAGCTGAAAATGATGCTTTTCAACTCCTTGAAATTTATAAATCCTGCAAAAATCGATTATTTTTCTTCCAAAACCTCAATAAACCTCTTTTCAATAACAAGCATTTTCTGAAAAAACCAAGAAATCATCAGAAATTCCCATCAGAAGTCATGAAAACTCTTGAAATTCTGGCAAATGACCCGAGAAATTCGCTTTTTCTCATTAATGATGAAAGTTTGGAAGTTCTGGATTTGGCAGCGAAAAAGATCAGAAATCTAGGACTTTTATCAGAATATGGATATTTTTATCGAACTGATGGAAAACAAAGATGGAGACAATTATTTCATATGGATTTTCGATGGAAAACCAAGGTTTTGGAAATCATGAAGGAATTTAAAAGACGGACTGAAAAATCGCAGATTTTCAATAAAGATTCCTTTATAATCTGGAATTTCGAGGGTTGTGAACAGGAATTGGCTAGAAAACAGGCTTTTGAATTGGAAAATTTATTAAGAAATGAACTTCGAAATGAAATCAATAAGGTGGAAGTCGTTAGAAGTCAATGTAAAATCGAAGTCCGGCCTTTTGGAGTGAATAAAGTCCATTTTTATTGATATTTTAACGATTTTTTCGATTATTTATTATATTAATAATAAATATAGGCGAATATGATAGAATTGGTGATTCAAAAGATCTTTCTAGAAAAAGGAAAAGTGGATTTCATGTTGAATTTCGAGGATTATGGCAAGGAAAAAGGCGAAATTTCGAATGGAGAGTCAATTTTCGATGGGATTTTGAAGATGTTGCATGAAAATCCGAATTATTTTGAGCCAGTATTTTTTTTTTTTTTTATTTAATGATTTTTTTTTAAGAGAAAAACATTTTTAACTAAATTTTTGTTAATAAAAGCATTTAAAGAACTTCTCCTGGACGAAAAGCGAAGATTCTAATAATGAAGAAGAGGAATTCCTCAAACTTTTGCATCGTTTCTTGGCCTTATATTTATAATAAAAGTGCGGGAAAACCGTTAACTTATTGATTCTTTAATTTTCCTCACAATTTCAATCATTTTCTTGAATTTTTTCATTGTTTTCCGTTGCCTGTCGTCAATGAAAGGTCTTGAAATCTCACCTTCATCTCTTCCAAGCCTTTATTCCTCAATTGTTGATTTTCTAATATTTTCTGTTTGATTTTCCGCTTCCCAGGCTCGATTTCAGCTAATAATTCATCTATTTTCCTTTCTGAATCTATTAAATCTTTATTCACTTCCTCTTTTATCATGTTATTGGTCTTTTCTGTCAAATTTTGGCATTCTTCTTTGGTTGGAGCCTTGATTTTCGATTTCGGGGAATTATAAGCATTGGCCATCAAACTACGTTTTGTGTAATTATAAGCTTCTTGTGGATTTTCCATATAAAGCGACCTTTTTCTTTGATGTTCGAGTTCTTTTTCTTGTGAATTTTTGGATATTTGGAGATTTTTCATGATTCTTTTCGCTTGATTTTCCAAGCCGAAGAATTCCTTATGTTTCACCAAAATATCGATAAGGGAAGAACGAGGAAATTGTTTATTTTCGTTATTTTGATCGGAATTTCGTTTTTTCTTTATGAAATTCTTATGAATAAATCGATTTTTCAATAAATGCTTTATTTGATCTTCTAATGAATTTTTAGCTATCGATCCCTTATATTATAATATTTTATTAATATAACCTTAGAAATTTACTTCCGCATGATCTTTGATCCGATTCATGAGCACATGGGTTTGAAGATATAAGGATTTATCTGAGGAATTTTGTGTGAGATTGGCTCTTTTCTTAGCGTCGAGCATTTTCCGACCGAATTTGAATTCAGATTGATCGAATTCCTCTTGTTTTAAAATACCCAAGAAATCCATATTCATTTCTTTCGGAGATTTATATAATTCATTTCCTGGTTTCAAAGATTCATTGATGTTTTCCTCAAAACAAATGGTCAAATAATCCTTTTGATGTGTTGTTTTATGTCTGAATTTATGTTTTCTCGGATATTTATCAAGATTATCTAAAAAAATGCCTTCTCTGGGCTTACTGAAATCCTGTTGTATTTTCTTGGAATTCGGATTTCTTGATGTTTTTTTCTTCAGGAAATATTCATCAGTCGTCAGAACCTTTGGCTTATAATCTTCGCGATAGCTTTTGATGAGCTTTTGATCTAATTTTTCTGAACTTAAGCCGATTTTCTGTTGAAAAAGCAAAGAATTCTTGAGGTTTTGTTGATCAGAAGTTTCGAGAAAACTGCTGGAATCTTCGTCATCAGAAAATAAGAAGCTATTTTTCTGCAGGAATAAAGAAGAGGATCTTTTTGTTGTATTCCTGTTATCTTCATTATTATTTTCTACGATATGATTTTCATTTTTATTCTCATTATTATTATTATTATTATTATTATTCTCATTATTATTATTATGAATATTTTCAATAGAAATAGGAGGTTTCTTGAAACTAGTGGCTGTTCTACGGGAAGTTTCAGTCAAATTGATAACCAGGTTATTATTGTTATCTTTCGCCGTCGTATTTCTTAAATCCAATGAAAATCTCGTTCGTTGTTGAATTTGATCATTATTCATTATATTCAATTTTTCATTAATATCATTATTATTATCATGAGGCGATTCCTTTTTTCTGAACAACGGACTTTTTATTCTATTCATCAATTTCGAGGCTTTCGCCACAAAAACCTCATTTTCTTTCTTTTCCTCAGGAAAATACATCGGATTGAGTTTTTCATGGAAATTATGATCATTTTTCAACGAGTTTTCAATGATTTCATTGATTTCAGCGATTTCAATGAAAAAAGGTGAATATTTCCTTTTATGATCTTTAATTAATTTCACTAAAACTTTCCTAAATTCATCATTAGTTTGATTCAAAAAGGTTAAACATAAATATTCCACCAATCCGAGACTTTCATTAATTCTGATGATATCTTGTTCATTTTCGAAGCAATAAATCAGATTCAAAACCACACAAATCAACGTTTTCATGGCTCTTTTGATCTTCAATTTCTCATGTTTCTTCAATTCATTGGGCTTATTTAAACTCATTCTATAACATAATTCCGCTTCTATCAACACAATCGTATTATAAAGGATTTTCCTCGCTTTTTTCAATTTATTGAAATTCAATAAAAAGACTCCAAAGGCTAAATGTGCCTTAGAACAAACCCATAAAAGGTCCGAATTCACATTGGTTTCGAACTGATAAGCCAATTTATGCGCTTTTTTCAGATATTTATAAGCTAAATGAAGTTCCTTGGTTCGTTTATAAAAAGTGCCTATTAAAACCAGGAATTCGAGCATTTTGATGATAAAAAAGGCCGATTCTGGCTTTGCATTGACTTTATTTTGGAAAAGGTCAAAAGACCCAAATTTGCCTGCCATTAGATCCAAAAAAGGCGGCAAATCATCATTAGAATTCTCATTTTCAGAGGCTGAAGAATCCAATTTCGGGTAATTATTGAGTTCTTGTTTAAGGACGTTATTACATTCGAAATCAAGAAAAGTCTTATTCAAGGCAGTTGTGAGGAATTTATAATAATTCGCGAATATACAAAGCGTCTGCGATATCAAAATCAAGGTTTTCTGGAAATTGGTGACCTTTTTGACGATCATATTGCGTAAAAGCTTCAAATTCGCAAAGAAAAAATAACGCAAAAGCTTGATTTCCAAACCCAGGAAAAAGACCCGATCGGTCTTTTGGATCCATGAAAGGAGATTCTCATAAACTTTGGAATATTTTCGATGATGCAAAAGCCGCTTTTGTTCGAATAAAAGCTCGAGGAATAATTTGAATTCCGCATTGGAAGCTTGTTGAATTGTTTTGGTTCTATTTTTCTGAGGATTTGAACGAAGTTTTAATGCTGGAGTTCGACTTGGAGTGTTGAGATTATTAGAATTATTAGGATTTGTGGAATTTGAGGGAAGAAGAAGTCCTACATTACGAGAAACCTTGATTTTAAGATTTTTATGAGAGGAAATTCGAATTGGTGGTTCATTGTTTGTTTTCATTTATTGTAAAAAAAAGACTTTTAGTTTATTTAATTAGAAACAAAAAAAAGAAAGAACGGTTTTTTTATAACAAATTTAAAGGTTCTGCAAATGAAGACTTTCGAAATCTTCATAAACCTCCTTTTGCACGTTTTGAGTCTGTTTTAATCGAGACATCAAGTCTTTTTCCTTCGCTTCGAAATCCAAGAGTTTTTGTTCTTGTTCTGCCAGTTTTTTTAATTCCTCAGAAATCTTTTCAGAAACGAAAGTCGCAGTTTTCTGAGCTTTTTCCTGATTTATCAAGGACTTTTCAGCTAGAAAACGTTGTTCTCGGGCTTTTTGAGAGCAAATAAGAGCCTCATTTTTTTGACGATTCAGGTCTTTTTGTTGGGAAGCTTCCTTGCGATTTTGCTAATGATTTATTTAAAATTTCCTGAGAAAAAAACTAAGAAAAACTTCTTTGAATTTGCGGGTTTCCAGGACTTTTTCCTGTTTTTTGATGAGAATAGTCGTTTTATTTTTCAAAGCGTTTTCCCTTGATATTTCCTTGAATTTTTTGACTTTTTCAGCCTTTTCCAATAAATCCTTTTCCTGCTTGTTCTTTATCTATTCGTTATCATTAAAATTATTAATAATCTCTATTTATTTTGAGTTTTCTATGAACTTCTTCGAAATTCTTTTGATTTTCTAGGTTTTTCCTCTTAATTTCTGATAATTCCCTGGCTTGTTTCTTGGTTTCTTCTATCATTTTCTTGGCTTTCAAGTCTTCGCATTCCAAAAAGGTTATTCGGCTTTCCAAAGTCTTGTTCATTTGTTCGAAACGCTTCCGAGAAGCCTGGAGCTCCTTAAACTCAAAGGAAAGGTCTGAAGGGTTCATTTGGGTTTTAATGAATTTTATCAATAAAAAATTTATTTTTTGTTTCACTATTTTAATAAATTTTCAAATTTTTTTTGGTATTTCCAAGGAAATACTTGATTTAGGGGAAAAAAAACAAAAAAAAGCCATTATTTATTATATTTAATGGTCTGATGGACCTTTATTAGGTCTAAAATTAAACGAGAAAGGCATTAGAAAAAACGTGCCTCAAAAGCGAATTTTAACTTTGTTTTCTTTTAAAAATAAGACATTTTAGAAGTAATTCCCATTAAAACATCAAAAATGGATGACCTAATTATAAGGAACCCTTTTTTAAAATGTTCCCAGGCCCTTAAAAAAATTCTGTTTCCACACTTTTTTTTTATTATGAAAGCATCCAAATCATGAAAATTCCAAAAAAACGTGTCAAACAACACACTTCTTAAATTTGCAAAATATGAACTCTCAAAACTTCAAAATAAAAATATCCATCGCCAAGAATGGACATTTCCATGTCTCCAGCCGAATATAAAATAATTTAAATTTAAAAAAAAAGAGATTTCGTATTCTCCCCCACCACATCATTATTCAAATGACGTAAAAGTTATCTGTCCTTTCAAAATTAACGGAATGTTTCTAAAACTTTTTATGACTGCTGTGCTTTATTAAATTTGCATAAAAAGATACCCAATCAAATGACGCATACATCATCCTTTTGTGGTATAAATCGAAACCCTTTTGCAGAAAATTTAAAAAATCCAAAGGCAAAAAACTTCAAAAAACCCTAATCCCTCCCTCCCTCTCATACTAATGCAAACTCAGCACGAAGATCATCATTTCAAAGAAGTCACCCAAGAGATCGATAATTGGTGGAAATCTCCAAGATGGCATCAAGTGCACCGCCCATACACTGCCTCCCAAGTGGCAGCTTTGCGCCCATCCATCAAAATCGAATATGCTGGCAACTATTGCGCCAAGAAGCTTTGGGGCCTGTTGCGTGAAGCCCATGCCAACAAGGAATTCCATCAAACCTTCGGAGCTTTGGACCCCGTTCAAGTCGCCAACTTGGCCAAATACATCACCACGATTTACATTAGTGGATGGCAATGTTCCTCAACTGCCTCTGTGACCAATGAGCCAGGTCCAGATTTTGCTGATTACCCAATGAACACCGTGCCAAACAAGGTCGACCATTTGTTCAAAGCCTTGTTGTTCCATGACAGAAAACAAAACGAGGCCAGAGCCAGAATGACTTCCGATCAAAGAAGCAAACACAAGAGAGTCGATTATTTCAGACCAATCATCGCTGATGGTGATGCAGGTTTCGGAGGAGTCACTTCAGTCATGAAACTCACCAAGCTTATGATTGAAGCAGGAGCTTCAGGTATTCACATTGAAGATCAAAGACCAGGCACCAAAAAATGCGGACATATGGCTGGTAAGGTCATTGTGTCCACCAAAGAACATGTCCAAAGACTTATTGCCGCCAGACTTCAAGCCGACATCATGGGCCATGACCTCGTCATCGTAGCCAGAACCGATGCCCTTGGAGCCAAGTTGATCGACAATAACTCAGATGTCGTCGATCATCCTTTCATTTTGGGAGTCTATGACCCAAAACACAGCGACAAATTGTTGACTTTCCCAGAAGCTGGTGACTTGGCCTTGAAGAGCAGATTTTCTGGAGCTCAGCTTGAAAAGAAACAAGCCGAATGGAACGCAGTCAAATACAGAATTTCCTTATGGGACGCCTTGGTCCACGCAAAAAACAACGGCTTCGAGTTTTATTTCGATTGGGAAAAGCCAAGAACCTCTGAAGGATTCTATTTGACCAAAGGATGCGTCGAATATTGCGCCCATAGAGCCAGAGAATACTTGAAAGTTGCTGATATGGTCTGGATGGAAACCCCAACCCCCAACGTGCCAGTGGCCAAAAAGTTCTCTGAATTGGTGAAAATTGACAATCCTTACAAATTATTGGCCTACAACTTGTCCCCCAGTTTCAACTGGTCCGCCGCTGGAATGAGCAATCAAGATATTGCCAATTTCTGCGCTGATTTGGGCAAAATGGGATATGCTTGGCAATTCATCACCTTGGCCGGGTTCCATATGAACGCTTTGGTCAGCGAGAAGTTCGCAAAAGATTATTCTGAAAGAAAAATGCTCGCCTATGTGGACAAAATCCAAAGAAAGGAGGAGAAGTATGGAGTGGATCAATTGACTCATCAAAGGTAAAAAATTTCCATTTTATTTGAATTTTTAATCATGTTTATTAGATGGTCTGGAGCTGAATTGGCTGATAGACAGGTGGTTTTGGTTCAGAATGATTCGGCTACCACTGCAACTGCTGGAGAAAGCACTGAACATCAATTCGGCAAGCCAAAACTTTAAAGGAATAGACTAGAAGGAGTTTAAGAATTAAAAAAAAAAACATGAGTCATCGTGGTTTTTTCTAAATAAAAACTTAGAAAAATTTAATTTTAATTTTTGATTTTTTTTTTTTTTTAAATTTTTTTATTTGCTTTTAACGAAATTTTTTTTTAATAATGAAAGAAAAAAAATTTCAAAAATCCTTAAAATTTCGCATTTTTTTATCCCAACTCAATTTTCCTTTAGTTCTAATTAAATCCCTCTTAAGCTCTTAAAATTCGCAGTTTCCAACGTATTGTTTTCAATCAAATGTCTCTCCCATCCATATTAATCTCAAATTTATTATGGAATCACCTCGTTTCTTCGGCTTTTGTTGCCTTTGCAACGAAGAAATTGTTTCTAAATTCATCATTTTTTCCTGCAACCATTACCTTTGTCTCACCTGTTCCCCCTATCTTTTCCTATCCCTCTTTGAGAAATCCCCCCTTCGGCTGGATGAATTTTCCATAGATGACGTGAAAATCTCCTGTCTGCAATGCAAAACCGGACAGGCAATGATATTTTTGCCAAAGTTGATCCATTTTTATAGCAAATCGAGCAAAAAACCAGAAAAACCGAAGGAGATTATGTGCGAATTTTGCGAAAAAGCTAGGCGTGAGATTTTCTGCGGCGATTGCAAGCAGAACTTTTGCAAGAGTTGTTTCGATTCGCATCATACTCCTAATAAAAAATGGGCAAACCATGCGATTTTCAACACGACGGAAGAGGAAAATGCCTTTCGTTTCCCTTGCAAATGTCCTTCCAGAATGGGGCTATCCATTTTTTGCCAGGATTGTTCAACTGGGGCATGTAATGAATGTCTTCCAAATCATGAGACTCACAAAACGATCACTCTGAAATCAATTTATGAAGAAAATGAGAACAATGCCAAAAATTTGCAGAACCAAAAATATCTTTCAAAGGCAATCGAGGATCTGAATCGGCTTGATAAGGCGCTTGAAACCCAAACGAATCAATATAACAATTTCTTGAATAAGACCATTATGTGTTTGAATATGATGAAGGAAAAATCAGAAAAGGATCAAAACAAAATCAAAACTAGGATTAAATGGTTCCAGAACTCAATGAGTAATTTGATAGAAGAAATCGATCAAGTGCAATTCATGCATCCCAACAAATTAACCCATTTAGATAGTTTTTTTAATTCACAGGTCAATCCCATAGTAGTCAAAGTCGAAACAGAAGAAAAACCCTATTATATGAAAGACTTCAAAAAATCATTTGAAGATTTATTCAATCAGATTCATTTTGAAATAAACACTAAACGAGATCCCGAGATCCCAAGTCCCAAATTGAACCCAAAATCCAAGTCAAATTCCATTTTACATCAAAATACAAATTCAAACTCAAATTTACATTTTCATTCCACTTCAAATAATTCTAATTCAAATTCAAATACAAAAGTGTCCATTGCCCCATTACAAAACAACTCACCCAATGCTCTTTTCGCACTCAATCGATTTAATAACTTCTTAACGAACGCCGTCAAATTCCAAGAGAACCACACCACAGTCATCGATCAAAACAGTTTCTTCTTCGCCTTTGCCAAATCCAACGTCTCAACTTCCTTCGCTATAAGTAATGAGACCTTCGTGGTATGGGGGGGTGTAAAGTCACTTCAGGGTCTTTTCTCTGTGCATATATACAATTTATTTCGAAAGAAAAAGGAATTAGTAATTGATGACCTTCAAGGACCCCTTTCAGTGATGAACACATATCCAATAGATCAGGCCTATGACTCCAAAAAACTATTATATTTTGCAGATAGTTCTGGGGTGTTACGCGTTTTGGATATCAGTAAAAAAGATTTCAAAGAAACCTATCGTATTGATACTCAATCTGGCAGGGGGATCATTGCAGCAATGCTTTTTGATGACCGTTACAATGAGGTAATAAATGATAATCAAGTGATTTTAGCGATGATTTCATTCAATGATGCGGAATTTCCGCTGAGGATTTACAATTGTCAAAATGGGGCACTTGTCAAGGAAATTTTCAATCCGACGAATTTCTGTTGTTTTGCGATGAATTATTTCTTTGATGAGAAGGAGATGAGATTGCGTTTTTTCCTCGGATTCTCAAGAAGTTTCATCATGGAATATCATTTGAAATTGGGAGTGTTTTACAATTATTTCAAAACTCAAGGGGGTGTCAGTTCTATTAATTTCATTTTCAGGGAAAAGAAAAGATGGATTGTTTTCACGCAGGAAAACAGGGGGTTGATAACCATAGGAAATATTAAGAATAGATTGGTCTTGAATGAGAAGGAAGTGGGGCTATGTTCAAATATATATGATTTATGTGTATGGAATATGAAAAATCAAATAATTGTAGCTGGAGCCATGGAGAATCAAACTAGTTCAATATTGATCATGGATACAAAGAATCTGACCATTGCAAAAAGGATTGAATTGAAGGAAAAGCGGCCGGTGAATTTGCAGAAGGTGCTGATTTTGCACCCCAAATTTCAGAAAATGAAGGAAAATCTCGTATTGTTTCAAAGGTTTGAAAATGAAAGTGCTGTGGTGTTATTTGAATGAATAATGTGATGAACGATAAATAATATTTTAAGGCTAAAAAAATTATGTTTTGTTGAACTTTTTTCGAGAGAAAAAAAATAACTATTTAACAACAAAAACAAAAAAATATTTTGCAATT
>Ga0302186_10002489_pt1 | contig 14117 bp, 9 predicted proteins | sample II_Bog_E1_2_FD_198782 | JGI IMG/M metagenome (GOLD analysis project Ga0302186, IMG submission 198782) | Peat permafrost microbial communities from Stordalen Mire near Abisko, Sweden - II_Bog_E1_1 | ecosystem: Environmental > Terrestrial > Soil > Wetlands > Peat | place: Sweden: Abisko, Stordalen... | reverse complement strand
TTGGTTTTTATTCAAGTTTAAAGAACTCCTTGCCCTGCCCTACTTGCAGAAAAGAAACTGTGACAAAAGAAAATTCAATTAATTTTTTAAAAATTTATTTATGAAGTTGAAATTTTCTTTTGTTAGATAAGATTTCGAAGGAAAAAAAACTTTAAAATATTTTTTCAAAACAATTATACTTTAAAAAAATATAATTTTTATTTAAATCACACAATTTAAATTCAATATATTTTTTTTTAGAAAAAAAACTCAAAAAATATTAAATAAAACACATTAAAAAATTTGTTCTCATAATTTTCCCTATTTTAATTTTCTTAAGTTTTTTTTAACAAACATTAATTAATTTCTTCTTTTTTGAAAAACAACTATTAAAATAACAAACCTTTCCAATGGAAAACTCTGAATTAAACATCGAAGCTTCAAACAATAAAATGCGTGACAGCAAAGAAATGGCTTCCTATTACTCCGAAAAAAGTGCATTCCAAGGGTCTGAGCCAGAAAAAGCCAAGCGTCGAACTGCAAAGAAAATATTATTGTAACTATCTATTTTATTATTTCAAAATCCTTCATATCCCTGATTTTAATTCTAGAATGAGCACAATAGAAAAATCCATCATGAAGCTCTTATTAAGGATTTTACAGGAAGGGTCTAAAGGCTATGACCCTGAAATCAAGGAGAAATTGTTAACAGCAGCTAAAAAACTCATAGATCGCGAAAAACAGAAAGAATTAGAAGAATTGTTCGAAGCTTTATTCCAATTTCAAGGCAATGAAAACACATCGAATCTAACTGATGCCAAGAAAATTAACTATCCTAATACTAATGTTTTCTTAGTAAAAGTTAATAAATTCTCTTAATTTTTAAACTTCCTTAAAGAAAATTATCAAATATTTTGTTCAATCCCCAGTGGAAAAGCAATATATAGCGAAAATCGAGGAGGAAATCGAAGAAAGCGTTGATTATTATTCCCTGACAAACTCTTATTAAAATACTTTTATTTAATTGCAGGATAGATTGGACAAAGAGATTATGAAGGCTCAGACTCGTATTGAAGATGAGAAAGAGAAAAAATTGCAGAAATATGCAGATGTGAAATATGGCAACACCAAGGTTGGGAAAGGCAAGGAAAAAGAGTCCTGTGAAGCCTTGCTCCGTGATGTTTTTTCACAAATTCCCATACTTTTCTAATAAAATAATTAAAAAAAAGATTAGCGTCCATGAAAATAAACTCGAAAAAGCCAATCAAAAGCTTAATGAGATCGTTGCTAATAACAACCGTTTACGTGAAAAGATCAATCAATTGAGAAAGGAAAAGAATGTTATTGAGGATATCTATAATAAATTGAAAACTGAGCTTGAAACCAAAAAAGAAACAGTAGAAAACACCATAAAATCAGCAGGTGAGGCATATATCAGTCGTAATAAGGCCGAGGTTGATCTGGCTGAATTACAACAAAAGGCCAAGACTCAAAAAGATGAATTCGAGAAGGAATATAAGGAACTTAATGAAAATATTCAGAAGGATAAGAGATTCAAACAATTTATCAAGGGGAAACAAAAAGAAAAGGAAATATTAGCGAATTTAGAGAAAGCTATTAAGAAAAATGAGGAGATTATCAGAGAGAAAAAAGCCTCAAATTTAGCGTAAAAAATTTATTGTAATTTTTTAAAATGAAAATTTTGATTATAGCATCGATAATGAATATTCATTATCTTCGCAAAAAGAAAAGGAAATTAAAGAGGCTTTCAAGAAAATAAAGAAGGAAACTGGAATAAAAGAAAGCAAAGAAAAGGAAAGCAAAGAATTATTGAATGTTTTCGTGACTTTATATCAGAAAGTGAGTTTTTATGTTTAAATATTTACTTAATTCTTAATTTCATAGAACATGGTCATGAGTAAATTCGTGAAGGAGCTTTCGGAAGAAGTCGAGGATTTAGAGAAGAAAATCGAGGAAAAAAAGAAAGAAATTCAAATTTATAGCACAAAAGGTGCGACTTCTGATAATCAAAGACGTGAATTGAAAATAGTCTTTATTTTATTGAGGAATTTCCTTTATAATCTAATTTTTATGAAGGCTTTGACTAATAAAATCCAACAGGAAGAGAAAAAGAAGTCAATTTTAAAGGCACAATATGAAAAATCCATAGAAACTATAAACCTGATCAAAGGTTATCTGGAAAACGTCTTTTCAGCTATTGACGTCGAGCCTGAAGTCATTGAGAAATTGAGTAAATTCTCAATATATTCTTTAATATTTCCTTTGTTTTTCTTAAGAAAATTCTGCAATAACAGAGGAAAACATGGTTTTTTTCCTTGGGATTCTCGAGCAAAAAGGCATAGATGCTATCTCAGAATACGCCAGACTTATAGCTGAAGTTTCTTCTATAATAATCCTCTTTAAAAGCCTTTTTCTGAAATAAATTTCTCCCATAAAGCAATTGAAATTAGAAAAAGGCGATGTTGGGAATATCGCACAACAAATCGAAGATCTCAATAATATCATCCAATATGAAAACGCGAATATCATGAATTTCTATTCAACTCCATCTCAAATCAAGCCAGAATGTCCTGATGATCTCTTGACTAAAGAGGAAGATCATGAAGAACCTATTACGAATTCAGACAAAAACGCGAAATTCCTTAATCTCGAAGAACTCCGAAAAATGGCTTTGGAAGTCTTGATTTTTATTTAGAAAAAACAGGAATTTCATCCATTTTTATTAAGACTTTGAATAAGAAATTCATCAATGGGGGCAATAATAAGACTGTTATCTCAGGAGCCAAACAAAAACAAAGCACTGCAGGGAAATTAGCAGGGTCTACACAGAAATCGCCCAAAAAAGGATAAATTATCAGAAAATTAAAAAAAAAATCTCTTTTTTTTTTAATTTACAATTTAATCCGTCGTTTTTATTTAAAATAAACATATAATTAGACATTTTTTCATTATAAATTTAAAAATGTCAGGAGCTCTAATTCAAAAGCCTGAGTATTTAGCCAATTTGAGATCATTTATGAAGGAATTTAATGAAATTCAAGAGTTTTCAGAGGAAAATAGCGAATTTATGATACTTTTGATAAACCTAGATGATCATCAGAATGTTAATATAAAAAAGCCTGGAGAAAGCGAAAAAGCCACGAAATTAAGAGAGAGTCTTGAGAAAATATTAGAAAATTGGGAAAATTGGATTAATAATAAGGGGAGTTTCAGAGAAAAGCTAATATTTAGTCATTTTTGTTTAGTTTTTCTCGAGAATGTTAAGGAAAATTATCTAGATTTGACTATACGTCTTTTCATGGCTTTAATGAAAAACAACAATGAGGATTTCGAGAAAAATAAAGATATAATCATTGATTTTCTAATGAAGATTAATGAGAAAAAGGACTTTCTGGTTAAAAACCTGGAACTTCTTTTTGACTTCCTCGGGATATATCGAAATCAGTCTTTTCTATTGTGTTTTTCTAATGAATTATTCCAAACATCTCGCATTTTCTCAATATTTCTTAGCCAAACTCTTCTCAATGAGAAAAACCTCTATTATTTACAAATATTAGAAATAATTCTCATGTTTTCCTCGATAAAAAGCAATAATTTGACTTGTTATATAGAAAAAAACCAGGACTTTAATGAAAAAATCTCAATAATCGAGCAAATCTCCAATGATCTCGAAAAAGACCTTTTCCTAGAGAAAAAACAAGTTTTTAATGCCATTTCATGCTTATTGAAAGTCCTGATAATCGCGATTTCACAAAATATAGCCAAAAGCTATCAAATTCAAGGTTTTTTAAGATTTGTTTTTAATTTATCAACGAAAAAGGCCGTTTTCAATGGAAATAATGAAATTTTAGTCCTTTTGAATCAGATTATTATTGAAATTCTGGTGTTTATAAGGAAATCAGAAAATAAGCCTGAATTCTTCAATATCTTTATCAAAAGCCTAGAACAAAACCCAGGACTTACCTTAGAAAACTTAAAAATCTCTGAATTTCTAGAGACTTTCCATGAAATCTTAGAGAAAACCCTTCAAAACCCTGATTTCCTTGATAAAAACCTATCTTTTCTGTCATTTTTATTACGAAACCTTAATAACCTCCAACCAAGAATCCAGCTTTTCGAATTATTGAAGCAGATTTTCCGTAAAAGTGAGGTTTTTTTGAAATATTTAGAAAACCCCTTATTTCTGGATAATTTCTTTGAATTTACTTTGAATCCCGATGCGATAGAAGTCTTTATGCATTTCCTTGACTTTTTCTATAGAATAGTGCTTTTAGAACCTGATATCGAGCCTTTTTATAGAACTGCCTTTTTACAACATTTGGATAAATTTCTGAAGACCTTTTATGAGGAAAAAGAGGATTTCGAGGTCTTTGAGCAAAAAGTCTTGGTTTTTTTCACGGTTTTTCTCAAAATCGTGATTTTCCAAAGGAAATCTGAATGGACCTTTATTGAGATATTTCAAAACCCCGAAAAGGCTTTGTCTTTAGAATCGTTATTCATTCATAAGGTAATATAATAATATTGAAATATCGAATATATTCTAATTCTTAATAGAAATCAGCTGAATTGTCTCTATATTTCCTCACAACCAAGCATTTCGAGACTTTCCTCGATTTGGCATTAAAAAAGCCTAAATTCCAAATTAAAGCTCTAATTACCCAAATCTTCCAATTAGCTTATGCGATAATTTCCTCAAATCAGGATCTTTATTTCTACTTTAAAGATAACGATATTCCTCAGAAATTATATGCGTTATTGACCAAAGTCTTTATTTCCTATGAGTTCTCCTTAAATGAGCTCATGTTTCTATTAAACCTATGGATTAATATGTGTACAATAGGGGATTTCTATTTCCTAGTGGAAAAATACCTATTTTGTAAGGATTTTCAGATTATTTCCCCGATTTCACTTAAAAAACAGGCTTTTTCTCAGAAAAAACATATATTTTCATCAAAAAACCTTGGGAAAATCAAGACTTCTATGACTACTTATAGTTATTATCAGAATAACCTGGAAATCGATCAAATTGTTGATAAATATAGCATGGATTTCGCTGATGTTTCGAAATATATCAGAGTAAAAATCCCAGGTTTTCTTGATTTAATAATAAGATTCTTATATGAACAATTGGACCTCGAAGCGAATTTGAAGATGTTTTATATCACATTGATAAAAAGCATCATTGCCCATGATAATAGTTATAACGCGGCTTTTCTAGCCAATGATATCTTGATTTTGAGGCTTTTATTGAGTCTTCGATTGGAAAAAGAAGAGAATATTAGAGAGGAAATAGGCAAAATCCTGATTTTTACCCTACAAAGCTATATAAATAATCATCAATTAAAAGCGATTTTCAGTCTTATGTTGTTTAATCTAAGAATAGTTGACTTTTTCCATGTTTTTTTCAGGAAAAACAGAGATTATACACCTGAAGCTATTGATAATATGCAGGCTTTATTCAGATCTAAGGAGAATTTCCTCGATTCCTTGCATAATCTATTGAAACTGTTGAGATGTTTATTGAAGAATTCATCGAATTCACAGGAAAAGCCTAATAAAATGTTGAATTTCTCTGGTTTAAATAGCGGGATTATATTCACGAACCTCCGTTTTCCAATAAAGGCCTTTTCAATAAGTCTTGAATTTTCATTAGATAATCTCTTAACACCTTTCAAACCCGAACTTCAGGCTTATTATCAGACATTTCAAAACATCGAAGATCCAGAAAGCACGTTATTAACTCCTCAACCTCAAGATCATATGATTTTTTCGAAATGGCCTGAGAAAAAACAATTAGATTCCCAACATTTCTCAATAAATTCCATTAATAACAGTCCTTTAAATAAGAAAAGCCTGAAATCGCATAAGATTTCCTCTATGAATTCGGATTCTAGCAATAAAAGCTCCAGATTTTATTGTCCGAGACTCTTTTCTTTGCTTAGTTTCGATAATAACGCCTCTTTGGAGATCTATATCAATGAAAAACGGTTTCTCAATATCGAACTCATTGATAAAACGAAGATTCTTGATACTTTTCGTTTAAAATTCGAGGAAAATCAAGTTTATAATCTCCTGATAAAATATTCCCAAGAAACGCATTTTCAAGTCTTTCAAAAAGATCTCGAAATCCCTTCGAATAAAGTTGCTTTTCCTAATTTATTAGAAAAGTTCCAATATCCCAAATATTTCGCTATAGCCTGTTCTCCTGAAATCACTAAATCCCCTATTATTAATAAAACCTTCGAAGGCCATAAAAGCTTCAAACTCGAGAATTCGTTATCTGGAACCCTATATTCATTGAAACTTATTGATAAAATAGGAAATCCATTGGAAAATCCTAACCAAAATCAACAGAAATCATTGAATTTGGGTCTTTTCGAATTCATTGAGAAAAATAACTTCCCGAGCTGGAATTCTTGGCTTTCTTTAATTAAAAGCGATCCGAATTCCATGGATTCCCAACAGATTTTCCCTGAAATCCAAGAAAAAAACGGGTTTTTCAATAATATGCTCAACATTTTACATATCGGAGGAGAAAAAAACGTGAAAAATCAAGAGAAAAACACCAATTTCGATATTAAATGCAAAGGAGTCGCTCATTTGGAAAAAACTGGATTTCTAGACTTTTTCCTGAGGTTTGGAAATATCGAGGTTTTCTTCTTTTTGATAGAAGCTATGGTGAATAAACAGGATTTGGGCATTATAGATGATGAAAAGAGGTATTTTGATCTAATAAAATTATAAGCTTTTTTTTATCTTAGCCATGAGATTTTAAAGCGAATATTGGAAATTATCATTGAAATGGTCAATAAGCCTGAAATAGACAATTTTCTGAAAAATGGGGGATTTCGGCTGTTATCTTTCCTATTAAATCTAGTAAATTTATTGATTTATTTATTGATTTTTCTAATATTGATTTTTCTTAATATTGATTTTTCTAATAAATTTATTGATTTTTCTAATAAATTTATTGATTTTTCTAATAGATTTATTGATTTTTCTAGCAAATTTATGATTTTTTATAATAAATTTATTGATTTTTGTAATAAATTAATGATTTTTATTAATTTTCTCTTAGTTTATTCAGAAAAAAGGCTGTTCAATTTCTTTATTTGAAGTAATTTTGGCTTTAGTTTTGAAATTTCAAGCTCCTGATTTAAAATCACAAGCTTTTTCCAATTTAATCTTTAATTTCGAGCTTTATTACACCTGTGAAAAATCGCTTCAAATGAAGCTTTTAACCACAATTGAGGATTTCCTCTTAAAAAATGATGATCTCTCTTCGATTTCACCTCAACAAAGCCTATTTTATCTATTTTATTCATTAAACGAGTTTTATCCTTTGGAATATCATATAAAAATATTAGAAAATCATCAGGATTCTCAATCAATTCTTCAAAGTCTTAATGATTTATTAGAAATCAGGAGAGAAATCTTTAAATTAATAGAGAAATTCGTTCAATTTTATGAAGATTCTTCTCTTTTAATCGATTTCCTCAACCTCGTATTTCAAAACCTATTGTCAAATCGTGATAATATAGCTTTTTCTTCATTTGAATTGCTCCAAATCGTTAAAAAATTCATTTTGAAAAAAAAAGATAAATCAAATAAAAAGCTGCTTTTCAAGTTGAATTTACCAGAAAGTCCTATTGCAAAGCCAGCAAATGTTTTTTCAATGCGGAAAATTGATAAATCTCCACAAAACCTCCTGAAAACCAATAAATCGGATAGAGAAATGCTGGATTTCGATAAATCCTCAAAATCAAAGACAAAATCGATCAATTATCTGCTTTTCAATGAAATCCTACTCCAAATCCTAATTTTCCTCTTAGATAAAGAGAAAAGATCTGAATTTTTCCGAATTCGGAACTTAATCCTTCAGAAATCCTCTGAAAATGATGATTTCGATGAATTTCTGAGCCTTTTATTACATTTATTATTCAATTTCCTCATCAAAGATGATAAAAAAGGCCCTCAGAAGTCTTATTCTCATTTTCCAGTCTCAAATCCTAGTATTTCTCTAAATATGGAGAAATCTTCAGAAGGGAAATCGCATAAAAAGCCTAAAATCCAGTTAAATTCAATTAAAATATTAGAAACTCTCGATACTTTATTGCCTGAAATCCTACCACCTAAGTCTTTTAGGAGATTATTATCGATATTGGCCTTTAGTTTTGAACAAAATATGAATTATGAAAGCCTTTTATTACCTATTATATGGAAAAGAAGCGATTTCTCAATATTTCCTATATTTATGACCAAATTCCATTCGATTCAAAAGACCAATGATGAGGCTTTCTTCAGGATATTAGTTGAAATACCCAATTTCATGGTTTTTCTAAGTAGTTTTAAAGATAAAATCATTGGGATTTCAAAGGATTCAGATTCAGGGATTGGATTCGAGACTTTTCTCAATAAATTCCTGTTTTTCCTTTTTTTTCAAGAAAATGGCTTGAAATTCTTGAAACTCTTCATTTTTAATGCTAGAAATCAACTTTTTATAGCAATTGAACAGGTTTTGAACGTAGCCTGTATAATAATAGACGAATTCTTTATAGAAAACCAGGAATTCATTGATAAAACCAGACAAAATCCAGAGAATTCCTTGATTTTCCCTGAAAAAACACAAAAAATGCTTAAAAATATGGTCTATTTCTCATATTTGATCTCGAACCTGGATTTCCTTGACTTCAAAGCCCAAATTCAGGTGTTTTATGGCTTTATAGAGAAAAGTTTCGATTTATTCGAGAAAATCCATATTCTTCATAGCACTTTCCCTGAAATCCAGGCTCAAAAGGAAGAACTCGATTTTTCTCATCTTTGGGAATATATCATGAAAGAAATTATAAAAGAAGAACTCCATTTGAGAAAAGGAGGGGTTTTCTATAATTTTATATATATTTTATTCGAGATTTTGAATAATTCTTTGGGAAAAGCTCATTTCCAATATCAAAGACTTCAAATATTGAATTTATTATCGAAAATGGTGTTTCCTTTGAGGAAAAAACAGAAGAAATTACTAGAGATTTCTAATAGAAATTTCAAGAAATTGTTCAATTTCGTTGAGAACTTCAATGTTGAAAAGAAGGAAAACGGGACTTTTACTTCTAGATTATCGAAAAGCCAAATCTATGACATTTTTCTTTATAAATTATTAGAAACTATAGAAAATCAAATATTCCTTAGTTCAGAGCCTGATGAGAAGATTTTAATAGAATTGATGCTTTTTCTTAAGGAAATCATAGAAACCTCAGGCACTGATTATACTTCGAAGCTCACGAATCAGGCTTTTACAGGGTTTCGATCTCAGATTTCACCTATTAATATGTTTTCTATGAATAAATCCCAGAAAAACGATAATATAATTGAAAATTCCCCACATGAAAGCATGGATTTCATGGGGAAATCTCTATTTCAAAGTGAAAATCATAATTTAAAGAAGGATTTCTTGAAATTTGGGGCTATTTATAACCAGGAATACATGTTTTTAATGAAGAAAAATAAGATTTTTCAAGGTAATATGATGTTTTCTGGAGGCCAGGAAAGTCCTATTTCAGACGAAACCGAAAAATATGTGTTTCATTCAAAAAGTTTAGAACAAACTCCTCAATTTAAGATCGAATTCTTCATGATTTTGAAAGAAATTCTAGCGAAAAACTATTCAGATATGCAAAAGACCTTGAATTCCTTTATTGAGGAATTCCAGAAAGCTAGAGATGAGATTATTAAGATCATTAGACCAATCTTTGCCTTTTTATGTTATCAAGGATTATATTTTATAGAGAAAATGGAGAGGTTTAAATTGAATTTATATCTGGATTTGAATCAAAGAGAAAACACGAGAGTTCCCATGAATTTCCAGCTAAATTTAGGAATAGAGGAAGATTATAGGAGAATGTTTGAAAAGGATGCCTTTAGATTTAAAGCCCGGTTTCTTCATAGAAGCGAACGTAAGAGAATTTTAATTAATAAACATCTATTTTTTAATCGAATATAAATAATCAATTAAACATATGATTATTTTTCCAAATTATTACTAATAACTGCCTCTATATTTAATATTATAAAGAATCATTATATAATTATATAATTATATAATTATATAATTATATCATTATATAATTATATCATTATATAATTATATAATTATATAATTATATAATTATATAATTATATCTTTGCTTATTATTTTCCATAGATTAATATATAATTCTAACTAATATAAAGTCTTAATAATAATGATTATTTATCTTTATTTTTTTGTATAGATTTCTCTGAAAAAGAACGAATTCTCCTGATGAAATCCTCTAAGCGTTGGACTTATCTCCGATCTCAAATGTTGACCTCTAAAGGCTTTTGGCATTTTTCCGAATCCCCTAAATCCTCTATAATCTACAAATTAGACAAACAAACCGATTCTCTTCAAAGGAGATTTTTCTTAAGACCTTTGAAATGCGCTGAAACCAATCAATATTACAGTCATGCAAAGAAACTCTCTCTTATAGAAACCAAGAAGAAAACTCCAGAAGCTCTTTGGTTGAAAACTGATGGCTTTATTTTGAATCCCATTACTGAAGAGCCAATTCTAGAAAGGAATAAAGAGAGTTTCCTATTGATTCAAGAGCCTTTAGTTGAATTTTCCTCTTCTGATCATAAATCCAGTGAAACTCCAGGCTTTTTTTCTAATAGTCCTTCTAATTTCCCGGGTTATTCGAAAAGTCCTAAGTCTCTATTGGAGTTGAAATCGAATAAAAATAGCGAAAATCAAGAGATAGAATTCGAAATTTCAGCGGATTTAATGAAAGAAAAAAACGAGTTCTGTGGTGATCTTTTAAATAGAACCAGGACAGACCCCATCATTTTAAATAAAAAGCCAATTATTCAACGTTCAAACACTAAATCTGATTCTTCCGGAGGCTTGAATTCCATGAAAAGTCTGAGTTTTTCTTCAAAAAGGAGAAGAAAAACGGTTCGAGGACCTTTTAAAAAACATCGTGACCTGCGTTTTTCGATAAAAGAATTGAATAGATTCTCTAATAAGGAAATCGAGGATTTGGGCCTAGAAACAAATGATAATGGTAAAAAATCTAACAATATTCAATATTTCGCTGAGAAAATTACTATGAAAGGGGCTTATTACGGTTTAATCGAATTAACACGAGAAGATTTTATCTTTAGATCTCTTGATTCAGAAAGGCCTGATGATGGGCCTACAAAGGATCCTAATGCCATAGAGCCTCATGAAGGTGATCCTCTTTATATATATTTTGCCTTGGGAGCCAAAAACAACAATTTCCTAAAAACTCCAATAAAGAAACAATGGAATTTGAGTGAAATTTCAAGTGTTCAAGGCAGAAGTTATAATTTGCGATTATGTGCTATTGAACTATTTACCAATGAAAACAAAGGACATTTTTTCAATGTTTATGACCCGAAAATCGCTGAGGAAATCGTGACTCGATTATTGAAAGTCACTAAGAACAAAAACGAATTCTTCTATAATCGCGAAGAGGCGTTCAAGGCTTCTGAAATCCAACAGAAATGGATTAAAGGACAAATTTCCAATTTCGAATATATCATGCTTTTGAATAAATACGCAGGAAGAACCTATAATGATATACATCAATATCCTGTATTTCCCTGGGTGTTGAGAGATTATTCTTCTCCTGATTTAGATCTTTCGAATCCTGAAGTTTTCAGAGATTTGGGTCTTCCCATAGGAGCTTTAAATCCTTCGAGATTAAAGATATTTAGAGATAATTATAAAACACTTAGTCAAATTCCAGATGGCAATATCTACACTCAGCCTTTTTTATATGGGACTCATTATTCCGGCATAGGTCCAGTCCTTCATTTCCTTATAAGAATAGAGCCTTTTTCTACTCAACATACTTTATTGCAAAGCGGTTCATTTGATTGTCCTGATAGACTCTTTTCTAGTATTCCTCAGACCTGGAAATCGTGTCTTGATCGTGATTTGAAGGAATTAACTCCTGAATTCTATTATCTCCCAGATTTCCTTCTCAATAAGAACGAATTCGATTTCGGAGAAGGTCAAAACGGTGATATAATCGGTTCAGTGGCTTTACCACGATGGGCTTCTAACCCTTATGAATTCGTATTTAAACATCGACAGGCTTTAGAAAGCGAATATGTGTCTAAAAATCTTCATAAATGGATTGATTTGATTTTCGGCTCCAAACAAACTGGAAAAGCTGCGAAAGATGCTGATAATGTCTTCGGATTTCTTACTTATGAAGGCAATGTCAATCTATTGGAAATCAATGATATCAATGAAAGAAGAGGAGTTTTCGAACAAATCGCAGAATATGGACAAACTCCACATCAAATCCTCCTTTCTGATCATCCCCAAAAGGAAATCTTCAAATTCGATAAAAGCCAACTTCTCAAGGAAAATGACTTAAATAAACGGAATATTGAAAATTATCAGGAAATCAATTTCTCAGTTCAGAAACTCGCTTTTTCGAACAATTTCAGAGATATTGCTGTTTATTATAACAATAATTCAGTGGTTTTCATGCCAGTGGAGGAGGTGAATTTTTCATATGAGTTCCAATGCTCTAAAAGACATATTATTTTCGAAAAACGCAAATCTTTTCAAATCCCTAACAAAATAGCTCAAAATGAACATACGCCAGGATCTCAAATCTATTTCTTCAAAGGCAAAAAAAGAGTTTTTCTTTTGGGTGGACTTTATGATTGTTCATTAAAGGTCTTTTCCAAAGGGAAAGAAATCCATCAAAATGAGGATTTCTTACATCGCAAGCCGATATCCTGCATTTCTGTATGCGAAGAATGTAAGATTATCGCTTGTGGATCGAAAGATTGTAGGATTTCCCTTTGGAGATATGATAAAGATATGGTTTTAAGTCCATTTTCAGAATGTGGAGGTTTGATTTATGGTCACAATAATGAAATAACTTTATTAAAGATTGATGAAATTCTTGATATTTTGATAAGTATTGATAGAGATGGGGTTGTGTTGGTCCATGAAATTCGAAAGGGAAGGTTTATGAAGAAAATACAGGTGGAATTAGAAAGAGAGGAGGTTGTGAATAATTTGGATGTTCATGAAAATGGCCTGATTTTAATCGGGACTAATGAAAATAGATTCTTGATATATAGTTTGAATGGAGATTTTATTAATGAAATCAGGATAAAAAATGAAATGAAAATGAGATATAGGACTTTAGGCGCGAAGTTCGTTTCAAAATGGAGTAGTTATTTCGCTGTGGGAAATAGTGAAGGTGATCTTATGATATATAATGCCTTTCATCAAGAGGTGATTTATAAATTATCTAGGATATTTATTGTTTTTTTTCATTTATAAGAGGGTCAATTGTTTTTCAGCTAAAGAAAATGACAGCAAAAATCAAGGATTGAGCTGTTTGGATATTTGTGATGCAGGTTTTCTTTAAAAATATATTTTTTGAGATATTAAGGGGGGTTTTAGAGAGAAGTATTGCGTTTTTATGTGGGTTTGAAAAAGGGTTAATAATGTTGATGAATTTATTTGATCAGGAAAGTATTTGATTTATTTAATAATACATCGTTAATTTTATTGCTAGAATATACAAAACATATGCTGGAGAGCAAAGAGAAAAATCTGATTTTCCTCAAACAACTTATTGATCAGGAATCAAATTAAAGAGCTTTTGAATTTCCTTTATAGATAAATTTAATTTATGCATTGGGTTTTTAATGTTAATAAAGAACTCTAATAATTTTAATTTTAAGAAAAACAAATTAATTAAAAAAAAAATTCAATAAAAAATGAATGAAATCTTCTCACTCTAAAAAATAAATTCTTCATTTCATCTATTTATAAAATCACTTTTTTTTCCTGAAAGTTAAAGAAACCCTTGTTTTCCTTTCTTTTAAATTTCCATTTATTTTATCTGTTTTCCTTCCTGGAATTCCATGAGTCCATAGAAACCTTGCATCCTTTGTTAAAATCACTAGTGATTTCTCCTTTAAAACGACTTCCTCCTTTTTTCCTTCCTTTTTAAACTCCATAATCACATCCGAACCAAGGCTCAATGAGCATATTCGATCTTCAAAATCCGAGATTCTATCAATATGATGAGCAATGCCTT
>Ga0302186_10002488_pt1 | contig 14120 bp, 15 predicted proteins | sample II_Bog_E1_2_FD_198782 | JGI IMG/M metagenome (GOLD analysis project Ga0302186, IMG submission 198782) | Peat permafrost microbial communities from Stordalen Mire near Abisko, Sweden - II_Bog_E1_1 | ecosystem: Environmental > Terrestrial > Soil > Wetlands > Peat | place: Sweden: Abisko... | reverse complement strand
ATTTTAAAAAAAACAAAAAACCGAAAAAAAAAATATTTTTTTTTTTTTTTTTTTTATAAAAAATTTTTTTAGGTAGAGCTGTGATTTTTTTTTTAAATGTTTTGTAAAAAACTGAACATGTAGTTTTTACATAAATAAAAACAATATTTTGTCAAATGAATTTATTTTGTAAATTTTATTTTTCATTCCTAATTATTTTTTAGTAAACCAATGGTATTGTGAGAGAAAAAGCTCTTAAGTTGTCTATTTTAAATTTAGGAGTCTCCAAAAGTTGAAAAAAACAATATAGATTCTTCTTCCATGACAGGAGAAAAAGACGGGCAATCAAATGAGATCAGAAATCTCATGGAAGCAAAATTGATCCGGAGAAAAATTGAAGAGGATACTAAATTACTTGAGAATAGGATAGCGCTTTTGGAACTGGAGGAGAAAAAGTCGAAAAAAAAGATTGAAGAAACCAAAAAGAAGGCCGAAGAAATCATCATGTTGAAAACAAGAAATAAAGAGTCGATTATTGAAAAACAAAATGTCCTTTTTTTTTAAGAAAGTGTTTTTAAAAAGCAAAAAAAATAGAATAAGGTCAGAGAAGAAGAAGAGATGAATCAAAAAACCGCAGAATTAAAGAAATTTAAAGACCAAAACAAAAAAGCGGTTGAGGAGAAAAAACAACAACATAAAGAAATGGTTTTGAATAATGCAAATCACACAAAAAAAATAAAAAGAGTTAAAAATTATTTTATATTTTCAATAACACCAAATAAATAGGAGGTCAAACAGAAAAAAAACACCCTTGAAGAAGAATTCGCTTTGAAAAACAATCAAATTGCACAAGCCACAAAAAACAACGAAAAAGAACTTATTTTAAGAAAACAAGAATTTAAAGTTAACTCACATAATTCATTCAATTTTTTCTCTACTTTGGATTAGGCTTCCAAAATTCAAGAAGTTAGAAAGGATTATGCTGAACGCATTGAAAAAGAGTTGGAGTTGAAGCAGAAGAAAGAAGTGATTTTAATATTTTCTTATTGAAAAAACTCTTCTTATAGGAAGAAATTGCCGCCTTGGAAAAAAAAGAAATGGAACTAATAAAACGGTTGCAAAATACACAAGGGCTTCAAAAGAAAGCTTTTGAGGATCTTGAAACTGCCTTAACGAAGAATCCATGATTTCAGAGGGAGTTTACTCTGAAAATTGAAATTTTACATCTTTAATATTTCATTTTGAATTTTAAAAACAAATTTATTTGAATTGATTTTGTTTAACTTTTTTCAGATATATTTTTTAATTTTTGAATTTAAGGAGGTGCTTTAAACGAAGTTTTCTGGCTCTAATGTTCCTTCTAAATTAAAAAAAATATATTTTGGGAAAATAATTCATTTGATAATTTTTATAATAGATTTTTTTAAAAAAAAATTGAATTAGAATGAATAAGAACAGTTTTCAAAAAACCAAAATATTCAATGCAAACGAAAAAAATGTGAGAGTGTATACAATCACTGATGAGTCTGTTTATTTATTCGTTGAGAATATTCCTTTCAGTTTATTTTTAAATGAAAATATGATAAATTTTAAACTATGTTTTTTTTTTAAAGAAATGACAGAAGAAATATTTACACTATTGGAATCTATGAGCTACTCTTTTATTTTGTAAAAAAAGTCTTTTTAGAGGGTTTAAAAATTTTAGAGTTACCAAAGAATGTATCCGTGACAAAAATGAAGAAAAATGCTTATTCAAATTTGAAAATTTGATTTATTCAAGGTCCATACCTTAATATACATTGATCATAATATTTGATATTTTTTTAGAAACTCAAAAAAATTTTTAAACAAATTAAATTTTCATGGAAAAGTTCTAACTGCGAAATTTTGTCCTGAGAGGGAAAATTTGGAAGAACTGAAAAATAAATTAGTTTTTCGGGAAAAGGAATACCTGAAATTTATCGAAGAGCAAAAAAATAAAATAAATGTTCCCAAAAAAAATGAAATGGGAGAAAATTCAAAAGACAAAAACAATTTCCGATTTAAAAAAATAATGAAAAAAACCTATTGGTGTCCTCCCTCTCATAGAAACTTGATTGACGTCAATGCCAGTTATCAAATAAATGTTAAAAAAACAAGGAAAATAAGAATAGATTTGAAACAATAATATTAAATGAATTTTTGGAGTATTTTTTTTTTTTTAAGAACATGATAATGGTTATTTTGAATTTTTTTTTTCTTCTTTTAAAGGATATAACACTTTTTTTGGGAAGTCTCCTTGCATAAAAATCAAAGCAAAAAATAATTTAAATATACTAAAAACAATTTTTTAAAAAACATATTCTTATGCAATAAAAACACCTTCAGTATTAGGGTTCATTGCTAACAGAACAATGAAAAGAAATTTTGACATATATAAATGCTTTTATAGGAAAAATGTTGTTCAAATGTTATAAAAACAATAAAATTATAGGAAAATTTATTGCTGTATACCCATTTGGTCTCTCTTAGTGTATGCGGCGATGGAATAATATAAATTTTTATCCATCAATTGTAACACTATATCATTTTTTTCTCGGATACAGAAAACTTGCTTCATCCAGGAAGAAAAAGTTTCATATCTTTTTATTTTTTTTAATAAATTTAAATAATTATTTCAAAATTGGGTTTGAAATTTTCATTTTGCGATTAATTTAGAAGATTTTAATTCCGAAAAATTTTTACAAAATAAAATTTTTCAAATGATAATTTTTACAAAATAAAAAGAAAAGTTTTTCAAAGAATTCTCTCTAATTATGAATTTTTGTGATCACAATAGGTAAAATGCTTTAGAAAAAATATTGGCATTTTTTTATTATATATTTAATAATAAGATAAATTCCACAATAAAAAAAAATTCAAAAAACTTGATAAAAAATTCGATGAGTTTTTCTTTTATTTGGAGTCCTCAAACTCACAAAGTGTTTGGAGGATATTACTTAAATCATGATAATCTAATGATTGCAAGCCCTGAAGACCGCAAAAAACTAATTTTTTATTTCATTGGATCTCAAACCCCAGAGAAATTGAACCCTTCAGATCGAGAAATTTTCTTGAGAGAAAAGTGATAATTTTTCTAATCTCTTCTAATTTTCTTTTTAGGTTAAGTCTTGATAATCGAAGTATAACTATGGGGGCTCTTTGGGGATTTGTGTTTGGCATGAGTCCAGCAATCAAAACTAAATATAATCGAAGATTTCTTTTCAACGTGGCTTGCAAATGCATCGGAGTGACCTTCTTCTTTTATTTAGGAATGAGCGTATATTACGGAATAAATGAGCCAAAGTTTGTGAATAGAAGCCCAATCGTTCAGGATTTGAGTGAAAAATACAATTTCACAGTGTTTGACTTCGCACAGGCTAAAAAGGAAAGCCATTTGAAAGAATTAAGGAATGAGCTGACTTCAGAAAGCTCCAATCTGCTTTATTCGTAAAAAACTTATAGAGAATGGAAAAAAGACCGTTTAAAAACGAAAATAGCAAAAATTCAAAAGAAAAAATTTTAAAATATTTGTTCGATCTTTTTTTTTTTTGAAATTTTTCCTTTTTTTTATTAATTGTTTCCCTCCTTAAAATTTTCCTTTCAGTTCAAAGTTCGGAATAATTAAAACAGAAAATTATTATTAAAATTCTTAGCGGGAAGTTTGTTTCAAATAAGCTGCATTTTTGGAATTGATATAATCTAATATGGGATGTTTTATTAAGGCTAATGACGCTATTTCTAAATTCCATTTTATAAAATTTAAGCCTATAAAAAACTTAAGATTTATTTTGATCTTAGATATAAAGCATTTCCGCAGCTATTCAGGATATAATCTAAACGAAAAAAAAATAAAATAAAATTCAAAAACCCAAAAAAGTCCTTTATTCCGATGGACTCTCCTCAAAAACTTCAAAATGCATTCCAAAAATATCAAAATGGGGAAAAAATTGACAATGATTGCTTTATTTTGACTCCAAAAGCACCGAATCTGAGGTAAATCCTTTTTTTCTCCCATCATATAATGGCCAAATTTTATCTTAGACCTTCAGATTCACCAAATATCGACTTTGAAGATTTTTTGCTTCCAGAACCGTTGTTGGGTGAAGAGGCTTTTGAAGAAGAAGATTATGCTGAAGAATTAGAAGATTTCTTTTTGGAGGAAGCACCCTCACAACAAACAATCGAAAGCAGTTCTGGGCAAATTTTGACGAGGGCCGAAACTAAAAACAAAAGGGATCAAAGCCAAAAAGGCAAAGTTGAGAGGTATACCATTTTTTTTTCCTAGCAGCCTTTCATCCTTTTCATTTTAGGTTTTGCCCTAGATCATCGATTCAAAATAATTTTTCTGTCTATGAAAATACCAACTTCAACTCTCTGCAGAACGCAGATTATCAGATGAGTCAAATCACTGAGAATCTGAAATGCTCTGCAGAAGGGGTCGTTGAACTCATTTTCAGAAAAAAATCCATCTCAATCTGAAACTCACTCAAATTAAATAAGAAATAAATTTGTAAAGTCATTTTTTATTCCTTTGATCCTGTGTGTATATTTTACTTAAAAATTAATTTATAATCTTACTGTGTTCCTTTTGTTTCCTCATCTTTGGACTCAAAGGTGGGGAACCCTGCACAACTAATTTTTATACTATGGACTTTATATTTATATTACGTAGGACTATTCTGCACAATTTTTCTTTAAAAAAAAGACTTAGAATTTTTATGATTTTTTTTTTTTTTTTTCGTTTTTTTTGAAAAAAACGTTTAAATGAATTAAAATTATCAATTATTATTCAGAAAAACAACAAACATTCAATTTTTGGGAGAAAAATATTTTTGTTGTCTTTTAAAAGAAAAAAAAAAAGAAGGAAATTTAAATTTATTTTTTTATTCGAAAACAAAAATCAAAAATCAAAAATTTAAAAGTTTTTCTTTTTAATTTGTCTTTGCAAAATCAAATTTTTTATTCAAATCTCATGAAAACCATTTCCAAAAAGTTGGAATTTTTTTAAAGTGCAGATAATGTCATATTTTGTATTTCATTTTTTTTTCTTTCAAAATATTCCAACTTTTCAAGAAAATCCTAGTTCTTAAGAAAAAATAATATAGAATCAATAACACCTAAAAAAACGCTTAGTAATTTAATATTGTCTGTCTTATCTCGATCCCATGAAATTTTAAGCATAACATTTGAAATAAACGACCATCAAATTCACACTATCATGCAAAAGAAACAATACTTAATCTTTTTAATATGTTTAATTCTTTTCCCCTTGATTCGAACCGATTTGTCTGAAAGCTACAAGGATCTTGATCAAAAGATCATTAGTTTTTTGGGAAATAAACAACGAGTCCAAGAATCAAATGATGCAGTCGGTTCAGTCTTAAGTCTTCTTCAAGATTTAAAGGGTTCTAACACCGAGGAGCAAGAAAAGGCTGATAAACGATATACTGAAGAGGAGGCAAAATATTTAGCCGCAATCACTGAATTGCAAAATGTGTATGATGATAATACGCAACATTTTTTATCAGCTCAAGATGATTATCTGAGCATTCAGGAGAAAAAAAATGATACGACATATGCCTTGCAATGGATTCAAGATAGGATAAAATCAAATTCAGAAAAAATCGAAAAATTGGCCATGCAACGTTGCGAGTCCAACGCGTTGTTCATAGAAAGTTTAAGAGAACATCAAGAAGGATTGGAAGTTTTGGAATGGCTGCAACAGGATCTCGAAAATTTGAAATCGAAGGGTGTGATTTTTTTGGAAGATGATGAACTTGGAAGTTTCACTGATAAGCTTTCAGGATATTCACAAATCTACGAACAAGAGGCAATTGCTCGTTTTGTGAAATTAGGAGAAGAAAAATTGGCTGACACTGTTGGATTGATAGATATAAGTAAAGAAATGAATGAATTTTTAGTTTTTTATCCTGAATTTTAAAAATTGTAGCCGGTGGCTCAGACATTAAGGAAAATGAAAGCGGAGATTCAAAAGTGGATGATGGAAATGTGAAAGGAACTTTGACTTCTCATGTTTTGGATATGGTCGAAGAGTTGATTAATAAATTGGACGAGTCCATACAAAATTTAGAGAAGTATGAAATACAAGCTTCAAGAGAATTTGCATCATTCAAGTCGAAGATCAATTCAGAAACGAATTTATTCAAGCAAGAATTCGACTCAAAAACTGTATATTTGGGAAAGCTGAAGATTGATGAAGAGGTGGCGTTGACAGTTTTGAATAAGGCCGAAGAAACTATGAAGAAAAGCGAGGCGTTGTTGAGTTCTAATATTGAAGAATATAACAATAAGAAGAATTTTTACATGGCAGAAAAATCCAGAAGAGAAGAAGAAAATGAAATAATTGATGAGGTCATTGTCGTGTATAAAGAGAAGGTCTATGATGCCCAACAGTATTTGAAGGATAAGGTGGAGGATTTTGTTGAGGATGGGTTTTTAGACAAAACGAGGGCAAGCAGCAAGAAAAAAAGAACTGATGTACTCATAGAAGAAGCAGGTAAAATAAAAGAAATTGTTGAAAAACAATCAAAAATGATGGATGAAGATATGGATATTGACAGCGAGGAAGAGAAGGATGATGAAATTCTGGAAGATGAGGATCTTGATGAAGACATTGATGGATAAAAGGAGAAACTATTAAAAAAAAAAAAAATTAAAAAAAATGTTTTTTTTTTAATTCCCTTCATTTTTTGGAGGGATAAAAAAAGATTTTTTAAAAATGAATATAAAACGTTTCCATTATCGTTATGATCATTTTCATAATCGTCTTTTAAATCCTCTCAGGAACAAGTTTTTTTTAAAAAAAATATTCAGTAAACGAAATGCCTTTTATGTAGTAATTATAGAAAAACAAAAAAATTATTTTTTTATATTAAAAATAAAATGGGGAACTATTCCTTTTCTTTATTAGTTAAAATAAATAATTCCTTTTATTAGCAAGTCGGTGCAGGACTAAGGATCCATTGAGCTGATATATCTGTCTTCGTTGTGATAAACAAACTTACTGCAGTATTTCCTAATCCTTCTGAGACTAACCATCCTTGTTTTAGGGGATTTGGAATTCCGTTTTGATCAGTGATTGTTTCTTTAATACTTGTATATCCAGTTGATTCCTTGGTGACTTGCCAAACATCCTGGGAGGGAAACTGTCCTACAGGAAAAGCCATAATTTGTGCTTCCCATCCACAAGCTTCAGTAGCGCCGCACATAAGAGTTCCAAGATAAACCAAAACCATATTATTTTGGTTGTTTTGTATAGTGCCATCACTTTGTATGCACCATGTATTGTATTGGTTGGTTAATTTCACATAACTGTAATGGGAATACCCTGCCTATTAAATGAATGATAAAAAATTAGAGAGAGAGAGAAAAAAAAATGATTACTGGGTCAGCAGTGGGGTCGTTGTAAAAATCCAAGGTTAACCCGGTTTGTTTTGAAATCAAGTAAACTGGATTCTTGCAGTTATTGGTACATTTATTCTTCTTTTTTGAGAAAGCTTTTTCCTTCTTTAAAATGGCAGCTGAGGACAGGTCGACGAGACAAAGGCAAATGAGAAGAGTGAACAGTAAAATTGTTTTCATTTTGAGACTGTAGGAATATTTTCTTAGAAATGGAAGAACTCGTCGGTTCTGATATATAAAGGCAGAAAAGCATTAGCTGTTTTTATTTTCATTCGTTTCTTTTCGTTTTTTTAATTTACGTTTTGGATATGATATTAAAAACGAATTTATTAAAAACGAATTTTACTTTATTTTTTCAAAGAATATCAATCGTAATTTGATGAAAATAATTAAAATTTTTTTCTGAAATCATCTAATAATAATTGTTTAAGTTTTAAAAACCAAAATCTATAAAATGCCTTGAATTTATGTTTTTAAATGAGCCCTTTCATATAAATATATTGAGCACTGTCATTGCTTAAATATAATAAAACAAATTGAATAAAAATTCATTTGAAATTGAAAGTTCACCTGTTTTAGGAAAAAGAATCGCTGCTTTTATCTTCTTCCTTATTTAGCACAGGATTTGCTGGATTTGAGTCCATTAAAATTTTTGTTTGATTTGAGCTAGTTATTTGCAATGAGTCAATTTTATTTGATTTTTTTCATCTATAAAATTATTTGAATTTCAAAAATACAAATTTTATAAAAATACGGTGTTTTCATAAAATATTCTTGATCGGAAGCCTCTTTCTTGATTTTCCCTTCTTAGCTTTTGCCAATTTTTATCTTGGATTTGACATCCATCTCCATTTCTCTCTCTTTCTGATAGAAAAGGTTTAATCTATGATACCCAACAATGTGAGAGAAGGAAAATATTAATTAAAAGAACAATATTTTTTTTTTAATTCGTGTTATTTTTTTGAGGGATTTAAATATAATTTCCGCGATTAAAAGAAATTTGCATCTGTAGGATCATTATTTTCCCCAATCGTGACGATCATTTCGTTCATCCATTTTTCGACCAAAATACAGCAAGCCAATCTCGAACTAAACAATAAACAACATTTTTTAACAAAACTTAAATTTTAATCTCTCAAACTTTGGAGTTATTCCTGAAGTGCTTTCCTCTAAGTTTCTTTCCTCTAAATAATGCAAACTACCCATTTGTTGTCTCCATGGATCGGCTATCACCTAATTTATGAGTTTAAAATGTATAATGTCGATAATTTTTTAATTCTAAATACCACATGACAATGACAACAAAAAGGACCATAACTCAAAGGGTCGATTGGTTTTTCCAAAAGTGTATTGATCTCCTCACCTCCTTCACAAACAGCTAAGATCGTTAATTTAGACAATAATGTTATCTAAAAATTGAGTCAACCAGGAATGTTTTCAACATGATATTTTTGTAAAGCTGTCAAAAGGCTTTCTCCTTCATAAGCAGCAATCTTTTCAAATCTCCCTTTGTTTGCTATATTTATCCACACCCTTAAAAATTAAATGAATTTTCTTTTGGAAATAACAAAATTTACAATTTTTCGTTTATGCTTGGGGCATATATCTTCTCCGAGTTTTGTGGATCTTGACCATAACCATAGCCACTTGTAAAGGATCTGGAAACTGAAAAGCGGATTAAAATAAATTAAGACATTAGTTCACTCAAATTGCTGAGGCAAAGAATTCTTTTTTTGAAGAAATTAGATAGCATTTTTGTTTTTATTTTATTAAACCAATTTTAATTCATTTGTTTTTTGTTTTTAACTATTAATTAAGAAAATGATTTTTAAAAAAATCCAAAACTAAAATATTTCTTTTTTTTTTTTTTAAATTTAGGGAGCGTCCCAATTTTTTAAGCTATTTTAATTTTAATCAAATAAAAGCAAAGAAATTTAAATATTTTTGAATTTTTTATTATTTATTCACAAAACAAAAGTAACTTATTCAAAAATGCAAAATTAGAACTAAAAAGAAAAAAAATTTTAAATTTGAATCAATTTTTGTTATTTATGAGATTTTGATTTGAATGTAATTATATCTCCATCCTTTATTTTATAGTTCTTCCCTTCTTTTTTCAGAGCTCTCGAAATTTTGTCCTGACCAGTCTTGATAAAATCCTCATAAGAGCAAACCTCAGCACTAACGAAATATTTTTGAAAATCAGTATGAATTAGTCCAGCAGCTGCACTAGCAACCATGTTATCTCTAATCGTCCAACATCTAACCTCGTCAGATCCAACAGTGAAAAAATGAATAAATTTCAATAATTTGTAACCAGAGAGTATGATTGTTTTGATTAAACTATTTTTGGAATTTGGATTTTCTTTTTCATATTCTGCGGAATATGGGATGATCTGCCCCCCTCCGTTTTTTTTAACCCAATTTTCAATATTTTCAAGGTATTTTTTGTCGATTTTTTCTTTTTTTAAGATTTTTTCGAATTCCATCTTGCTCAAATTAATCAGATAAATCATCGGCTTCGCTGTTAGAAACAAATGCTTATTTAATTTTTCAATCTCTTGGTTGGTCCATTTCACATTTTTTAGACTATTTTTTTTCCTCAAATTCTCATTTGCCCGAGATAAAACTTCGAAATTCGCGATTAAATCTTTATCTTTGCTGTTTCTGATTTTTTTTTTAGCTTCTTCCAGTCTTTTCTCCAAATATTGCAAATCCTTCGCAGTCAACTCTTCAATGATTATATTCAAATCTCTATATGGATCCATTACCCCCTCAGTATGAACAATATTTTCATAATCAAATCCTCTGATAATATGAAAAATCCCATCAACCGATTGAATATGTGCTAGGAATTCATTTCCCAGACCATATCCTTCAGAAGCACCTTTTACCAAGCCTGCTATATCAATAATAGATAAAGTAGCTGGAGATTTTTTTTTGGGGTTAAAAATGTTGCACAATTTTTCAAATCGAGGGTCTGGAATTGGAACAACTGATAAATTTGGATCAATAGTGCAAAATGGGAAATTTTCAGCTGGGACATTCAAATTGGTGAGAAGGTTAAAAGTCGTACTTTTACCAACATTTGCCATCCCTACAATACCCATTCTTAAATTCATGGAATTCCGGCCCAATTGAAGAGGTTCTTGGATAGTTGAAAAGGAAAGCTTTAAATGCAAAAAAGGCTCATTTGCAAGAAAATGACGAGATAAAAATCTGAGGAACATAAAGGAAATATCGCTCTTTTTATGAAAAAAGGATTGGAATTTTTCAGATATTTTTTAAGTTTTATTCGTGATCAAAAATTAATAAATTTGTTTGATGTTTTTGGATTTTCCTAATTATTGATTTTTGCAAATTCTGATAAACAAAATATAGAGAGAAATTTGAAATTTATAAATGTATATGTATATATAGACATTTTTCATTTCAGAAAATAAAAGTATGGAAAAATTCATATTTCTGCTTTTTTTTTTTTTTTTTGAAATTAGGATAATTTGACAGAACTTAATATATAAAATTATGCCTTGTCTCTAAGAACGATGATTTTTATAAAATTTATCATTTTCTTAAAAAAAAAACAAGAAGTCTTTAGATCGAACATATATCTTGATTAAATAATTTAAAAAATTATAAATTTCCCCTTTTTTTTCATTTTTTTTAAAAACTATCAAACTTTATGAAAATTCCTCATTTTTTGACTGTATTTTTGATTATGGAGGGCTACAAATTTCCATTTTTAAAATTATGCTTTTTTATTATAAAGAAGTTCGAAATTTCTCAAATAAATTCAAAAAATTTTGAAATTTAATAAAATCAACCAATCAGATTTCAAGGATTTTATTTAGAAACTAATATTTAGAAGCGCATTTTTCCGATATTTTATAATTTTTTTCCTAATATTTAAAAAAATTAATTCGTTGAAAAGCCAAATCTATTTTGAAAAATGAACTCTGAGGTTTCCTTTTTAAGTTATTCTTCGCTAAAAAAATGGGGTGTTAATAGTTATTTCTCGAGGACACAGGCTTACAAATTCATCAAGAGCCTTCCAAACCAATCGAAAGTTCAATTGTCACATTTCATTCCAAATTTTCTATTGAACTATCCAATGAACAATTGGAAGTCCTTCAAGAGATACTTCCAAAAGGTTTTTCACTATTAAAAAACAAGGACCTCCACAAGAAAAATGTCTCCTCTCGTACGAACAAAAAGATACATTTGAATGTATTTTAAAATTTTATTTGTTCTTTATTTTGTTTAAGGATGGCAATGGAGGCAAGATTGAGAAAAAGCAACCCATCAACCAAAATTCCAGCTTAAGTGAAAAGAACTCGAATTTTTCGCAACCTTCGCAAAATACCGCCAATCGTTCATTGCGACAAAAAAATTCAAAAATCAATTATGAGAAAAAATTCGCTGAAATGGAAAGTTCACCCATCACATCTTCAATGAAGAACCTGAAGAGTTCAAATGAAGGTTTACGCAAAGCTTTCAAAATCGTGATGATTTTAAAGAAAAATACCAATGGGGAGCCTTTCCTCAGACCAGTGGATCCCATAGCTCTCAACATTCCCGATTATCCCTCGATTATCAAAGAGCCGATGGATTTAGGAACGGTGGAGAAAAATCTGCTCAATGGTTTTTATAAAACGCATATGGAGTTTGCTTCAGATGTGAGAAAAATTTGGAACAATTCCTTCATTTACAATGCAAAGGGGACGATGGTATATCACATGACCTGCGAAATGAGCAATTTGTTCGAGAAATTGTACAAAGATATGGATAAAAAACCATCACATGACAATATTAATGAGCTACAAAAAAAAATCGATCAACTTTCAAAAGAACTCAACACTTTATATTCCACAGGCCTCCAGAAACAGACTTCCAAACAATCTTCAAGTCTGAAAAATCATAATAATTATCCTTATAATGCTAATTCAGATAAAGGCAAGGCTTCCAATCATATCAATATGGATAAACCGATGACTCTCAATGAGAAGAAGAATTTGGGTCAAAACATCAGGAAATTACCTCCAGAATATTTAAGAGGAGTATGGGAAATTGTCTGTGAAGGCACCAATTTGGCACAAGACAAGGAAGAATTAGAATTTGATATTGAAACATTATCTATTAGAAAAGTAAGAGAATTGGAGAGGTATGTCAAGTCGAAGCTAAAAATAGTGGCAAAAGCCAACATCCGTAAAAGCAAGAAGGCTGAAATCAAAAAACTAGCTCCAGATCAAGAATTTTCTGAAAGCAATGTATTTTTATAAAATTTGATTTTTTTTTTTAATTTAAAATTATTTTTTATAGATCAAAAAAATCAAAGAAAATGGACTCATTACAAATAACGAGAATTCCCTAACTTCAAATAATAATGGCATTGATGGATTGACGGATGAGAAAGCGCCTTTTTTTCAAATGCAAACAGAGATAAAGAATCACAACAAAATCCAATTAGGAAATGAAATGTTTAATTTTCCTAACCCAAACCCAGAAAATCCTGTGCCAAATGAGGAAGAAGACAAAAGCAGCGATTCTTCTTTCATAACAGGTGAACAATTAAATTTGAAATGCAATTTTATTCATTTTTTTTTATTAGATTCAAGCGATGCCAGTGCTCAAGAGAGTTATGTCGAAGGGGTCATTTAGAAACATAAATTGAAGGCATTTTTATCGATTTTGATTTTAAAAATAAAAAAATAATTATCATATGTTTCCCGAAAAAAATGTTTTAATTTTTTTTCATTTATTTATGATTTATATTTTTTGAACTGAAGGAAATTAGTTTTTTAAAATATTAAAATGAAATTAACCAAAGAAACGGGTGAAAATAAAAACAGCTAATTGTTTTCGGCCTTATATACGAACCTACTTCCTTTCCTTTTTATGAAAATATTATCTAGAATATAAAATGAAAAATTTTAGTTTTCACTCTTCTTCTTATTTGCATTTGTCTCGACCTTTCCTTAGCTGCATTTTTAAAGAAGGAAAAAACGCTCTCAAAAAAGAAAAACAAATGTTATAATAACTGCAAGAATCCAGTTTACTTGATTTCAAGACAAATTGGGTTAACCTTGGATTTTTACAACGACCCCACTGCTGACCCAGTTTATTACATTTTTTTTTCTCTCACTCTCTAATTTTTTATCATTCATTTAATAGGCAGGGTATTCCCATTACAGCTATGTGAAATTAACAAACAAATACAATACATGGTGCATAAATAGTGATGGCACGATACAAAACAACCAAAATAATATGAATTTGGTTTATCTTGGAACTCTTATGTGTGGTGCTATTGGAGCTTGCCAATGGCAAGCTCAGATAATGGCCTTTCCTGTAGGAGAGTTTCAAAACCAAAACGTTTGGGCAATTAACCAAGAATCAACTGGATATAAAAGTATTAAGGAAACAATCACTGTAAGAAACGGAAATCCCCAAAATCAAGGGTGGTTATCTTCAGAAGGATTGGGAAAAACTGATGTAGATTTGACAATCACGACAAAGACGGATATATCAGCTCAATGGATCCTTAGTCCTGCACCGACTTGCTGATAAAAGGAATATGCGCATTTTATTTATTTTTACTTAAAAAGAAGAAAAATCTTTTCCATTTTATTTTTCAAGAAAAATTCTGATTAGATTTTTTTTTTTTTTTTTTTGGGTTATGGGGTCGTCCCATAGTGTTT
>Ga0302186_10002487_pt1 | contig 14128 bp, 12 predicted proteins | sample II_Bog_E1_2_FD_198782 | JGI IMG/M metagenome (GOLD analysis project Ga0302186, IMG submission 198782) | Peat permafrost microbial communities from Stordalen Mire near Abisko, Sweden - II_Bog_E1_1 | ecosystem: Environmental > Terrestrial > Soil > Wetlands > Peat | place: Sweden: Abisko... | reverse complement strand
TTTTTAAAATTAAATGTAAAGGAAAAAAAAATTTTTATTTTTTTTTCATTTTTAAAATATAGTGGAATTTCTTTCTTAATTAATAAACTATTACCGTAATATTTTTAAAAAAAAGTCATGCTAATTTTATTATCCTATTCTTCAAAAAAAAATTGGGCCCTTCTCATGATTCCATTTTCTTTAATCGAATCATTTTAAATTTTCACTTCTGAATGAAGATTTTTTTGTATATTTCCATAAAAAATCACAATCCAAATATTTTTGTTTTAATGAGCATTTTTTATTGATCTCAAGTATAAAACAAAAAAGAAGAGATACTCTTGATAAAAAAGACAAGAAAATTAAATGCTATGCATTTCCACAAAAAATAATCCAAAATTTAGACATTTGATCATATTATCATTAATACGCTTTGCTTTATTCACAGAAATAAATAATACTTATTTTTAAAATGATGTCCAATGCTCTAAAATTTAGCCATTTTAGAAAATTATTATCATTAATACGGTTTATTCACAGAAATAATAATACTTATATAATTATAAAAGCGTATTTTACCTTTTAAACAGGGCAATAAATAAAATTTAATTAATAATTTTTATTTGTGACAAAAAAACACTCCAATGTTAAAGCATCTTCTTCCTTTTATCCTGCTCATATCATTAATCCTTTGTTATCCCTCTGCAGATCAAGAGGGCCTGGATGCAGTCAAAGCTTGGTCACAAGATCTGCTTTCTCAAGGTGAAAGATCTTTCTCTAGCTCCGGATATCAAAGATATCCTTCTCCTTCCTCCTGGCAAAGCGAAGTAGTCTATTCTATTCAAGTGGATCGATTCAACAACGGAGATCCTTCTAACGACAATGAAAACCTCCCTCCAATCCAAAGCAAAAATCTCATCCATTCCCAATCAACTCCTTTGAATCATCTTCAGGAATATCGTCATGGAGGTGACCTTCAAGGCATCATAGATAGATTGGACTACCTCCAAGACCTTGGTGTCGGAAGCTTATGGATCACACCAGTATTTAAACACAACGGTGATTATCATGGATATTGTACATCAAATCTGGTGGAAATCGACCCGGGTTTCGGTGACACGAATCTCTTCATTGAATTGGTCCAAGAAGCACATAAAAGAAACATTAAAATCATCATGGACATTGTCATCAACCATCTTTGCGATAGATCAACCATTTATAGCAAACAACCAGATCATTATAAGGCTTGCAGTGGATTGTCATATAATACTTGGGTTGGTGCATCAGAAGACGTCGATGGTCAAGGGCAATTTTCTTTTTCAGATGGGTTTTTCGGCCCGATGAAAAGCCAATATTTTTTCAATCGTGCAGGTCCTAATTCAATGCAAGATATGCAAGGCACTGATCCTCCTGCAGTTTATGGTGATTTCACAGACGGGATGTTTGATTATAACACCAGAAATTGGGATTTCCAAGAGATCTTCACCAGATTGATCGATTATTGGATTGCGGTTGCTGATGTTGATGGGTTCAGATTAGATGCAGCGAAACATGTCACTGAAGATTTCATAGCTTATTTCTGTTCAAGAACTAGAAATTATGCAGAAAGTCTCGGAAAAAACAATTTCTACATCATTGGAGAAGTAGCAGGACCTTCAGATTGGATCGGTTCAAGACTTGGAAATATGCTTTCTAATCCTTCAAATCCTAATCAACATGGATCCATTCCTCAAGCCTTGACTAACAGAATTTTGAATTTATTCAATGATAGTAACACTGATTTAAAGACCTCAAACAATTATTTGTTACATAAAAACTTCCAAAAACCAGGTCTCACTGCAGCTTATGATTTCGCTCATGGAGGCATGGCCAGACAAACTTTCAGAAATGAAATCGGCCTCAGTAGTATCTCCTCATATTTCTCCAATTCCTATTACCTCACTCTTGCTGCTCAATCAAATCCATTGTACAATTGGAATGTCTTGGAAATCCATGATTGGCCGAGATTTTTGATCCAACCCTTTCAAAAACACTATAGAAGAGGTATACTTGCCTTCATTTACTTGGCAACTGCATCAGGGACTCCTTTGCTTTATTATGGTCAGGAACAAGGATTTAATCAATTAGGTAACCCCAACAATATCCAGGTCGGTAATGATGAGGCCTATCAGGAAATAATATCAGTTTTCGGTGGATCCAATGATGCATTGAAAAGACAAGATATGTTCATGGGGCCTTGGAGACTTGGTAGTGCAGAGCCTTCCATTGATAATTTGAGTTATGTGGGTTGGACTGGAAATTACCAAAAATCAGATTGGAGATCAGATCCTTTCTTAAAAACTGATCATGATATGTATAAGGAGATCAAAAGTATAAATTGGCTAAGGAAATCATGCTCAACCTTAAGAGAAGGGGGGCAATACTTTAGATATGGGGGCTTGACTACCAATAATTATGGAATTTTTGCCTATTCAAGAATTTATAATGGAGATGAAATTGTGGTCATCATCAATGATTCTGATGATAATGTTGGACAACCTAATGTGTTGGTCGATGGCTCGATTAATACTCCGGAAGTTACCAAATTTGTCAATGCTAAGAACAAAGATGATCAGGGCACCGTGAAGAAATTGCCCGATGGATCAACTGTTCTGATGTTTGACAATGCTTCTTTAAGCTCAAATGGATATAAGGTTTATATTAAGCTGGATAATTTGGGAAGTTGGAATGATGCTATACAAGGATTTTCATGCATAGGTTAAGCTATTAAAATAACGTATTAAAAAAAGGCATTTTTTATATCAGATGCTCATGAAACCATATTTCTTCCTAAGTATTTTTCTTTGAAAATTTGATTAAAAAAAAATATTTAAAAAAGTTCCATTTAAAATCTCTGAAAACGATTAAGCCTTTTAAAATAAATTGGATTTAAAAAAAACAATCTTGAAATCAAATGTCAAACAGTTTGAATGTTGCTTCCCAAGTCGTTGGGTGGATTTACTTTGCAGCATGGTCTATTTCTTTTTATGGACAATGCTATATAAATTGGAAGTTGAAAAGGTCAGTTTTCTTTCTACATCAAGAAATAATTTAATTATTTTTAAGCGTTGAAGGCTTTAGTGTGAAATTTGAAGTTTTGAATATCACAGGCTTTCTATTCTATAGCATTTATAATTGCATGAGCTATTTCGGTCATTTTCCTGGAGCTGGAAATGTCTTCATCTTTAATTCGATATCGTTTTTAATATTTTTACATAGGTTGATGTTTCAGATATAGCATTTTCCCTTCACGCCTTCGTGTTTGTAATTATTCAGGGAATCCAATGTCTGATATATCCAGTAATTATTTGAATATTTCGTTCTAAAACTTATAAAATTAGAGGGGAAAAAATACTGTTGGTATTCCATTATGGGTTTTTAGTGCCTTCCTTTGGACATTTTGTTTTATCTACTTAATTTTGGATGAAGTAAGAAAAATCTTTGATATGCTAAATATCTTATTTATTTAGATAACGGGAGTCCTGGTTGCTTCCAACAGTAGAGCTTCAGCTTTGGCTTTTTTTGGTTACGGCAAAGTTTTGGTGACCTTCATAAAATATGTCCCCCAGGTGAAAATACATATAATATTTCTAAAAATAATTTTATTTTTAGGTTTATTGGAATTATCAAAGAAAAACCACTAAAGGATGGAGTATTTTTAATGTAATGTTAGATTTTACGGGTGGGTTGTTTTCTTTCATTCAAATCATCATCGATGATGTAAATGGGCATGGTATTTCTATAAGATTTTTTTTTTTTTCATTTATAAGTTGGTTATTTTAGGGATAGCAGATATGTTTTGTGATGGTTTGAACATTGCCAAATTCGTTTTAAGTATTGTCTCTATTGTTTTCGATCTAATTTTCATGTTCCAACATTATGTTCTTTATAATCCAAAGAAGAAAAAAACCGATCTCAATCATGACCGTGAAGATATCACCGAAGCTTTCGCAAAAGGAGATTATAGTCAAACTAGCAATACTTTAGTACCATAAATTTCAAAAAGACTACATACAATATTTATGTGCTGAAAATAAATATATATTATCATGAGATATCTTGCAAATAAAATGATTTTCTTGCTTAATTAGACTTTACATTAAAAAAAATTATGTTTTTTAAAAAAATGTTTTAATTTTTTTTTTTTTTTGATTTTTTTGATTTTTTTTTTTTTTTTTTAATTTCATTAATTTGAGATGAGAGATAAAAAATAAAATAGGATTTTCAGATTTGGTGTTTTAATTATTGTTTCCTAAAAAATATTAATTATAATGCATCTCAGATATTATTTAGACGAGAATGGCAAAAGAATCTACACTCTCCAAACCATTTTGCCTGATGGAGCATACACTTTGAACGCCCACCCTGGTAATTTTCTTTCCAAAAACCAATTTTTTCTTAAATTAATCAACAGCGAGATTCAGCCCTGATGACAAATTTCAACAAGAAAGATTAGAAGTAAAGAAAAGATTCAATCTCTTGCCAACACAACATGAGGGTCCTAAATTATAATTTTGGAAATCCTGGACGAAGAAAAAAAAAGATAATATTTTTCTAAAAACCATCGCGAATTTTTTAAATATAAAATCCATTAAGAAAAAAAGGTTTTCTATACTATATAATTTTTAATTACATAAATAATATATTTATTATGATCCTGCCATCTGAGGATCGACTTTCCTTTCAAAACTGAAATCAATGACTCGATTGATCCGAGCATTATGTTCTTCATAATCTTGATCTTTCAACGGCGACTATAAAATTAATAAAAAATCTGATCATTAATTCAAATTCTTTCTACTTCAGTTGAGAAATTTTCATCATCATCCAAAACCTCAGCTTCTGGAGGTGGATACCCTTTTTTTAAAACCTTCTCCCAATCAATCCCTGAAAAAAACGGATGATTTTTTATTTCTGCTTTATCTTTCACTCCGATTCTTTTCTCTGGACTTCTATCCAACAATTTCTATACCCCAAAAAAACTATTTTAAATTAAAAAATCTTTCTCTAACAGTGATCAGGTCAATGACTTCATTGCTCATGGTATCAGGGAAAGTGAGTTTCCCCTCCTGGATATTTTTGTATAATTTGGGGATGTCATCATTGTAATATGGAGGAATACCGGTCAGCATTTCATAAAGCACTGCCCCTAAACCATAGAGATCAGCCGCTTTTCCGGTGCCTTTATTTTTGAGGGTCTCAGGAGCCAAATATGCTGGTGAACCACAAAAACTTTTGGTTGCATCATTGTTACCTATTTTTTCCTTTGATAGTCCAAAATCAGCGAGCTTTATATGACCATCTTCTCCTATTAATGTTTTTAAAATATCAGAGTCCTTAAAGGAATTTTACCAATGAGAATGTTTTCTGGTTTCATGTCTCGATAGATAATATCGAGTGAATGAAGGTGCTCGATTGCCAAAAGCATCTCACAAATGAAAAAACGAGCCTCCTCTTCTGTCAAAAGCACTTTCTGAGCCAAATATAATGCCAGATCACCCCGAGGACAGAAGTCTAAGACCATGTAAACGAATTGTGGGGTCTTTTTATATAGAAAAATAGTTAAAATGTTAAATATTTTTTAATGTCACTTGAAAAGCATAATGCAAAGTCAAAACAAATGGATGATTGCATCTTTTTAACACATTTACTTCAGTTACTGCATATCTCAACTGTTTTTTTATGATTAGATCCCTTTTTTTAAGAGCTTTCATGGCGAAAATTTTCTCATCTTGTTTTTTCTTCACTAAGTATACTTTCCCAAAAGATCCAGCGCCAAGAATTTTTAAAATATGGAATGATTTGAACCCGATTTTTTCTGAAATCTGTTTCTCTTCCAACTTTTTTTCGGGAGTAAAAAGAGAATTACTCGGATGTTTTCTAATCTCAGAAGGAGATTTTTCGACGTTGTTGTTATTTGAACCTGATCCTGTCAAAGAATGTTGTTTTTGCATAGAAGGAAATTTATCATTTTTATCCATATTGTTTTTAGGAGAATTTTCTTTATGATCAGATCTATTGAGAGGTTTTTCATCCCCTTCTCGCTCTATATCAGATAATTCATAAATTTGGTTTGGTTTATTGATGTAATTGGAAGAAAAATGTGCAAGGGCACTTAAATCATCTGAATGGCTGTTATGGAAAGAAAATTATTGGTTTGTAAATAATCTAGTGTACTTTTTTAATTGTTCTTCCATGAAACAGGAATATACAGAAGCTTTATAGATTAAGGAAACCCATTCTTTGGCTGTGCCTTGATAATTGCATGCGTATATTTTTTTGCTCGAAGAAAAAACGATCTGATTTTAATAATTATTTTTTTAAAAGAAATTAAATCGATTTACCTCAAAATAATGAAGTTCCTTCTTCATCATCCAATTGCTTTCAATTCGTTGGACATTTGTTATATCTTTTAAAGGGATTACAGCTCTAAATGTTGTTGTTTTTCTATAATAAATTTTATAATAAAAATCTCAACCTTGGCTTTAATGGATAATCCTCTTTGCTTTTGAATCGAATAAAAGTGCCATCATGTGGATCCAAAACAAAAAATCTCTTCTTGATATTGAAAATTAATGGACCGGTTTTGTAGAGCCATCCCATAACAATGGGTGGTTTGGGAGGGGCATGTTGAGAGATTTCCATATGGTTTGGTGAGTTTTCCTTAGTTTCTCCTCCAGTTTCTCTGATTTTCTCTTCTAATAATTTGCAGATTTCTTCATTGTTGCAAAGTTCTAAAGCGGTAAATCCTTCATCATTTCTGATTCTATTATGGTTTTTTTAAAATTGATAAAAAGATAAAATCAAGAGATTTTACAAAGGATCAATATTTTTTGCTAATAAGGCTGAAACATAAGCTTTTCCATGACGAGTTGCTAAATGCATTGCCGTCCCTTTTGCTGTGGCAACATCAAGTTTCAAAGTCTCATATTTTAATAATAAGTTGAATATCTCTAAATTATTTTTGTTAATGGCCAATAGCAACGGATTCCATCCATCAGTTGTGATTTTATTAATATCAGCTCCTCTGCATAAAAATTAATAACTAAATTAATTTAAATTGAACTTTTGCAAAAATTCCTTCACGATAGTGTTATGTCCGAAAAATATTGCAAAATGGAAGGCGTTCCATCCTCCTTTCCCTAATTCATTGAACAATTGTTTCTTTTTCATCGTGATCTCGGTTTTCTGATCCTCGGTGATATTTTCTGGACATTCAATTAAAATATTATTAATTTCTTGCAAATTTTTATTCTTCGACGCCTTTTTTTAAAAAAGAAAAATTCAATTCAACCCCAAAAATTCATCTTGTTTTTTACCTTCAACAATTTCTCCAATTCACCCTCTAAATATTTAGTTAGATTAAATTTCTCCATTTTTTCAACGATATATTCCGCACGTTCATTATTATCTTCCATATCTGAAGATTTCCTTGAATCTCTTGGACTCATTAAAACCTCATCTCCGAAAGAAAGTGGTGAACTTAGACTCGATGTTTTGGTTTCTTCCTCATTAACAATGGTTAATAAGCCCAGTCGTCCTAAATATTTCGCAGTGATCCGTTTATCTTCTTTTTCCTGCAAATTTCTTAAATTAGATCCATTCTATTCTTAGAAAAGTTTGTTAATGTTACCTTCAATTCTTCTGGACTTTGAATTCTTTCGATGTAAATGATGTTTTTTTCAGTGAGATCATAGAAATCTAAAGTGAAGCCTTGACATATTCTAATCTTTTTTGATTTTATAAAGAAATTTATGATATTTCTAACAGCTTACCACAAATCCATCTTTATGAAATTTCAGAAAGAAATTTCCTGAGAGTTTGAATTTATCAGAAATTCGTTGCATCAACTCGATGAAAGAAAAGTCATTCGAGACCTCAATACGTTGGGTGGAATAATTCCCGAATGGCAAACAATGTCGAACGATTAATCTCATTTTTTCGCTTTCGTAAATAAAGGTTTATTTTAATAAATTGGGTTAATCGCCTTTTGATAGTTTCTATTGTTGTTAAAACCAAAAATCTAATTCTCTATTTTATACTTAATGTTTTTAGCTTTCTGGCCCAAAAATTATAAACAAAAAAACAAAATATTTTAAAAAAAAAGAAATTTCAAATGGAATCTGAGGATATCTTCTCAAGTGAGGAGGAAATCTCAAAAATTTTTGACAAGGCATTAGAAATTTGCTTCCAATATGATGTTTCCCTTAACGACTCAGCCCAAAAATATACTGAAACCATTGAAGTTTTAAAAAAAATCGAAAAATCTATAATAATGCATGGGATTTTCTCTCCAAACGAAGATTTCGCTGAACTGCTGCCTGAAAGTATCAAGTAATTCTTCCCTAAGAATATTTTTTAAAGACCATCATTTTATAGATATTTGCTCTTGCCATTCTATGTTGGAGATGTTTTCGGGAGAATGTCAGAAAATCGAAGATCAGTTCTCGAAATGTCTCAAAAATACCTGAATGAATTTCTCAAGCTCATTGATCATTATGACCTATTAGATAAAGATGTTGATAAAAAAACTATTTTTTCATTTTTTTTAAATATTTTTTTTTTAATAGATAAAAAGCCAATGGAAAAAATTGAATGAAACAACGAAATATGAACCAACCCGAGATGAAAAAGTGAAAAGCTTTAAAGAAAAGAAAGAATTGGAATATAAATATAAAGCTTTAGAGAATAACGATGATGATAAAAGCAAAAGAGAAATCCTGGTCACCTTGATTCTCATCAATGTTATTAAGTCGATCAATCAATTGAAATTGATCTCAAATGAATTTGAGATTCTAGATTACAAGGAAAAATTGGAAAATGATCAAAAAACCAAAGAAGATTATGACAAAATGCTAGCTGCACCCAAACCTAAGTTGAAATTTCAGCATATTCCAGTTCTTTTAATTTTTTGGAAATTTGAAAAATAATTTAATAAAAAAGAAACCAGAAATTCAAGATCAACCTTATATGATCAATAACATGAAACCTATGTGTCATAATTGCGACTCATTACAAATCGCAGAATACCGTAAACAATTAGAAAAAAAGGTTTGGCAACCGGGATTTGGACAACCCACAATGACTTTGGAGGATTTTGCTGATGGGGAATTCAAAATGTATCAGGAAATGGAAGCCAAGACTAAGAAAGCCAACGAAAAAAACAAATTGGAAGCAGAAGAAGATTCAGATAAAGATGAACGCAATGACAAAAAAACGAAAAAAGACAGAGATTGGGATGATTGGAAAGATGAACATGAAAAAGGAGGGGGAAACAGAATGGGTAAGTAAAATGGCAAATAAATTAAGAAAAAAAAATTAAATAAAACTAACTCATTGAAAATTAAGAGGTAGGAAAAAAAAAATTAATGAATCAATCAACCAATTTTTGATTGGAAAAAATAATTAGTTTTAATTAATTTTCACAACTTTTTAATTTTTTTATATATCGAAAAATTTGTAGTATTTAAGTCAAACTTATGAATTAAACGGGGGTTTAATTTCAGGATTTTCTTTAAATTTAAAAGTGGTTAATAAAACATTTAAATTTAAAAAATAAAAACATCATCATTATGGACCTGGACCCTCTTGAAAATTATGTCTTTGTGAAACCCTATCAAAAAGATTTCTTAATGGCAATGAACAATAAGGATTTAAAACAGGCGCAAATGATATTAATGCTTGCAGAAAAGGAAAGCCCAATCAACTTCGAAGAATTTTTATTCCGTTTATTCCATTTTCGATATGGTTGGCTTAAAGATGAAGTCAAGCCATTAGCTGATATCACAGAGCTCTTTTTAGACTGTGGAGCGAAAGTAAATTACGCAGAAGCCAGATTTGAAGGTGAACCCAAGAAAGACTTGTTTGAATTTGCCATTCAATTATCGAAGCCCCATTTGCTTGATCTCACTCGTTTAATGTTGGAATATGGGGCGGATCCAAACGTTAATCCGTTAGACAATGATCCTTATGTGTTGCTTCCGTCTTGGCGGGGTGATTGGGATATCGTGCTCTTATTAATCCAATTTGGAAGTGAAGAAAAGTTTGATCAAGAGGCTATTTCATCATGGAATACAGATTCATGGAATTTCCAAACCCCTCCTGATAAATTTGCCGAAATTATCCAGAATGAAAGAAAAAAAATTAAAGAGTGTGGAATAAAAAATGTAATGAAGGTTCCAACTTTCAGTTTGTGGCCCGAAGAACAACGGATTGAAAAATTGATGGCTCATGGATGGAGCAAAGAAAAAATAGAAGAATTAATGGAAAAAGAGAAAATCAACAGAAACGTAGCAAAAACATTCTTTAATATTCCTCTTGCCCAAAATAAAGAAGTGAATAGTTTTTCTGTTGTTGGGAAAAAAAAAGTCATTGAAGAAGGAAAATTCGCTCATGAGGATTAATTAATAATCCTTATTTTATTAATTTTTTTTCAAAACTGAGAAAAATTAAAACAATATTAAATTTAATTCCCAAGTCAACAAAATAAAAAAAATTAAGAAAAATGTTAAAAAAATTAAAGTTTGTTTTATATTTTAATATATGGATTTTTTTTTTTATTAATAGCTTAAAATTCAAAAATTTGTTTGGAGTTTTTTTAGTTTTTTTTCAGACAACTAAAAAAATTAAGGATATTAATCAAGTTTTATTATTAACATACAGGAATACCCAACAATGATTTGTCGGAATAAAACTTTTTGATAGACTTTTCCAGATTCGCATATATTTCTGTCTTATAATTAAGATTATTGGCTCTAATCACATCCAAATTTAAATTCTCGGCTCCAACTCCCCCCAACAATATCAAATCTTCTTGATACTTAATCACTTTATGCTGACATCTCGGAGTTTTGATCCCTCCCAAAACAATGCAAGTCAATGCTTCCAAATTCACAGTAGCAACAATATTTAAGTTCATTTTCCCATTATTCCCTCCAATAATAATCACTTCATTCTTGCTGATCTCTGTCAAAGTAAATGACACCAAAGCTTCATGAAGATGCAGATCTAGAGTTTTCCAGGTATTATTTGCATAATTGAATTCCTCAATAGTATTCAAAAAGTTCTCTCCATCAGACCCTGCAAACGCATATATGTTGTCATTATATACATGTATGCAATGGTTATATCGGGGACAGATCATTGGAGCTAAAGGTTTCCAATCGTTCTTCAAAATATCATATTCTTCAACAGTGTTCAGGAATTTGTCTTTTTGATTAACGTAGGTTTGTCCCCCTGCAACAATCATCTTATTATTAAAAAACACGGCGTCAAATTTGATTCTTCCTTCGAGCATTTTTGTGCATTTTCTGGAGGAATAGTTTGATAGGTTAATTATTTGCACGTTCTTGCTTGCCTTTTTAAAAGGAGGAGTCACTCCTCCCATTGTGATCAAAAATAAATGGTTCAGTTTCTTTGCTACACTGAAGTAATAGAACCGAAAATTAACACTCACTGATAAATAAGTCACACTTTCATAAGAGCCGTCGAATTCCAATAGAAAAGGTAATGAAGGTGATCCGAGTAAATAATGTTTTTCACTTCCGACTGGACTTTTGACTGCTAAATTCATGTTATTATCAAACAGTTCTTCAAAATCAGGCTCATCAGGTGAAGAATTGCCAATAGTAACTGAAGGAGGGGAGCTTGGGAACTTAATGAGATCACTATCCAGGAGACTTGTATATGATTCGTTGGAAGATAGGGAAATAAATTCAATAGGATTGAATCTCTCACAAGTTTTCGATTCATCACCTCCAAAAATGTAGATATTATCATTGAAATGCAGGATTTTTGGGAATTCTCTTAATGAAAACCCCCTTCTGGATTTATATCTTCCTTTGATGAGATCAACCTGATAAATTGAGGAAACCAGTCCGGCATCATTCCTTCCACCAATCATTATCAATTCATTATGATTAAGGGCTGTTAAGGAAGAGGAATGAATTGCAAAAGGCAGCTTCCATTTCAAAAATGACCATTGATTGTTTCCACTATGATATTTTTCGATATATCGGCAAGTCTTGTTATTTATTGTCAAGCCACCTATCAAAAAAATGTTGTCGTTGTATACAAACGCATTTCCTTTGAATCGGGGTTTCGTGAACGGCTCCACTTCATTCCAAGTTGAAGTAAAAGTTACATTAGTGTCACTTTTTTTTGGTTCCAAGACCACGAGTTTTTCTTTGAACTCAGACAAACTGATTTTTTCCACGCTTGATATAATGGAATTTTCGTTGTTTTCTTTGGTTTTGCCCCCCAAAACGTAAACATAATTCTTATATGATACCATCATATGCCAATATCTCGCCAGATTAAGTTTCGGAAAATTGAAGAAACGGTTCAGGCGTGTTGAGTAAAGGAAACAGCTTTCATCTCCATCATATTTGTCATCTTCCATATTTTGATCTTCCAATTCCTTAATTGATTTCTCTTTTTTTTCTTCTTTCTGATTCGGATCCCGCATACCTCCTGTCAGAATAACAATATCCTCATCAACCATAACTCCACAACTATGGTCCAGAACCTTTACATGATTTGGACTTGGGAGAATCTGCCATTCTTCATTAATGGCATCAAATTTCATCAAGGTGTTTTTATTGTTGTCCTTAGCGAAAATATACAAATTTTGACCTAAACAGTTATGAAATAAGGAAATTATAATAAAATTCACATTTCCAAGGGGGAAGATTGCTGATTTCTAAGGGTTTCAGCTTTTGACCGGTGATCCCACAGCCCATTAATGAACGATTTAAGCAATCAATAAAAAATTTTAAAAAGTGTTTGGGATTTACTTCTCATAAATCTCAATAAAAATTTATCTGAAAATCCCCCTCCTTTTAAATGAATAAAGGTCCAAATACATCTATCCGGATTGAAACCGAACGTCCCTTTTATTATCCTGGAGACACGGTCAACGGACATCTCCTTTTGAATTTTGAAGGAAGTGATTTCCCCGGAAATCATCTACTTCTTAAAATTAAAGGGAAAGAAGAGACTTCATGGGAAGTGCCCAATCCGAACAATCCAGCAGTTCCTGACCATAAACATGGATTGATAATATTTTACAACCATAAAATCAACGTGTACACATGGAGTGAAGGCCATGTTCCAGCGGGGCAATACGACTTTCCATTTTCCTTTATTTTAAAGGACTTTTTACCAGGATCCTACACCCATCACCAGGACCAAAGAGACAGAAATACAAATACGAAGGCCCTGATCAAGTATAAACTCAAGACCGAATGTCTCGCTTTTGATGTTGAACGCGAGATGAGCAAGATAAAATATACGAAAGAACTGCTTGTTCGTGAAAAATTAAAGGTAAACGTTGTTTCCAAAGGTGAAATTACCCTGCCTTTATCAACTATGTGCTGTATTCCACAGGGCAACTGTCGCATTCGAGTATATTTTGAGAAAAATGCCTATGAATCTGGTGAAGAGGCTAGCATTTTCTGTGAAATCGATAATTCTGGAGGATCACAAGCCTTAGAAAGACTGTTGTTTGAGCTTAAGAATAAGGTTTTGTTGAGAAGTGATGATGGAACTAACAAAGAGTACACTAAAACAATATTTAGAACTGAAGAACATGGTTTAGCTGCGAATCAGAAGGCTGAAGGATTGGGAAAAAAAACCATTAAACTAACGCTTAATACGAAGGATCGGAATGAGGAATTCAAGTCTAATGAAGAAGATGAGGCATTACAATTGCAGGAAAGTTCGAGTGGACAATTGGTAAATTCAAACTATTTGCTTGAAGTCTCAGCCAAAGGTTCAGGATTTATGTCCTGTAAAAGTGAAGAAAAAACTTTGATTCCAGTCACAGTTTACAAGAAAGCGAAGGAAGCCAAGAAAATGGATGGAAATTGGAATCCAAAGGTGATGGAAGTGAAGGCTGTAGTAATTGGCGAAACAGATTTCTATAGAAGAGGGAACAAGAAGAATAATAAATGAAGGAATTATTTAATTAAAAAACCTTAATTAAAATAAATTATTTGAGAGAAAGACCCGAATTTTATTAATTTTTAAGAATGTTATGTTATAAGATCCGATGCATATTTATAATTTTTTTCAAGTATATTATTTTAGAAAGAAATTTTTAAAATTCAAA
>Ga0302186_10002480_pt1 | contig 14152 bp, 9 predicted proteins | sample II_Bog_E1_2_FD_198782 | JGI IMG/M metagenome (GOLD analysis project Ga0302186, IMG submission 198782) | Peat permafrost microbial communities from Stordalen Mire near Abisko, Sweden - II_Bog_E1_1 | ecosystem: Environmental > Terrestrial > Soil > Wetlands > Peat | place: Sweden: Abisko, Stordalen... | reverse complement strand
AACCCCTTATCTTTGATAGGCAAAAATAGCAAATTATTTCATTTTTAACAAAAAATGAAATATTCTGAAACAATATAGCAAATATAATCCATCCAAATTAATTTATTAATACTTTTAGAATTAGTAAATACTATTAATGATCTTCAATATTTTTTTACAAAGGTCAATAATCATTATCAGCCAGATATGTTTAACATTTGAATATAAATGTCATTATTGTTGCTTTGGTCATAATAATATTACTTTGAATCAGTTTTGCATTTATATATAATTATAATAGATAGTTAATATTCTAAAAATGAACGAAAGTCGAAATATTCTCTACTAAATTAAGAAAAATTCAGAAAAAAGAAGCTCCCCACTCTACTTGCCCAATCATGAGCAAGATGATTTGAGGGAGGAACTTGCTCAACTCCGCACTCTTCTCAGGAGTAGGGATACATAGATCATTCGACTCAAGTCGCAAATCGATTAATTGAGAAGTAAGATCAGTGTCTATCAGATCAATCATCAGTCCTCTCTCCAATCTTAACAGGAAAATCAAGAAAATCAAATGTCAGCTTTTTCACAAATTCCTATGATCATTGAAAATAAAGATTTAAAATAAACAAATGGGATCCTTCATTAAGAGAATTTGGAATTAAATGGAAAGAACAACACTTTGGAAGCTTAGCTAAGACAGCTGAAAAGTGATATGATACGCACATAAAGTAAGTTAAAAGAGCTGTCAATCTTATAAAAAATGAGATAAGAAAGGTTCAAGGATGAACTCTAAAAACTGACTCCAATAATAGTGGAGGACAATAAGGATTTTACATTTCTCAGAGATGGAATGGTCAAATTAGTTAATTTTTTAAGAGAAGGAGTGTTTTAGGTTGTTTTTGAAATATTTTTGAGATGTGCTAAAGAATGTGAGAAGGAGAAGAAGACAAGCTCCTTCAGCATTTTTAAAAATAGTTGGATTGATATTAAGGCCAGTAAAAATCTAGGATTTATGTCTGCTGTTAAAGCATATTAGGCTGTGAAAAAAGTCACTAAAATGCTCGAGGAGAATTACGGCGAGTTAAATGAATAATCTTTCAGAGATACTATGAACGAATGGGTAATGAACACAATCATCGATATAAAAAATGCTAAAGCAAGAGAAACGGATCAAAAATTGTTTCGATACTTGGGATTATACTACCGTAGTAAATTTCCAATTAAAGGGTAAAACTATGAACTTGATCGCGATCTCAAAACATACTTTGAGGATTTAATCTGTCAATAAATTCGCTATCAGCTCGCTCAACCATGATTTTTAGTAAATATTTTGCTTGATATATAAACTATGATTAATAATATGTCCTTTTTTTATGTATTTTTGAATGCCCAGATAACTTATTACCATTCAGGTTGGTCAATGTGGTAATCAAATTGGCCAGAAATTCTGGTAGCTGCTTCTTTAGGAGCATTCCAAATACAATCCAAAAGGCGAATACGATGATGCCCTCAGTAGCTTTTTTAGAAACACTGATCGTGGATCATCCCTATCCACTAATACTCCCATTAAATAACTTAAAGCCCGAGCAATCGTCATTGATATGGAAGAAGGAGTAACTAATCGACTTCTCAAAAGCGATATTGGCTAAATTTTTGATCACAAGTCCTTCATTAATGATGTTTCAGGAGCAGGAAATAATTGGGCTCATGGCTATCATGAGTATGGAAAAAAATATAGAACGACTATTATCGATAATATCAAGCGAACAATGGAACAATGTGATTCACTACAATCATTTTTTATGCTACATTCTTTGGGAGGAGGCACTGGATCAGGATTGGGATCATATATTCTCGGATTGCTCTAAGAAGAATTCCCTGAGATATTTAGATTTACGGCATCAGTTTTTCCTTCTTAAAACGATGATGTTATTACTTCTCCCTACAATAGTCTTTTTTCACTCTATTAAATTATGAAGCATGCCGACTGTTCACTGCCCATTGATAATCAAGCCTTGCTGAACATTGTTCAAACAGTAGAAGAGATGACCTCCAAAAATAAAGGAACCCAAAAAGAAGTGGTAAAAGGAACAGAGATTGTTGGAAAGGAAAAAAAGCCTTATGACAAGATGAATAATATTATTGCTAATTTACTGTCAAATTTAACATGCTCCATGAGATTTGAAGGAGTCCTAAACGTCGATTTCAACGAAATTACAATGAATTTGGTACCATATCCGGATTTACATTTTTTACTATCATCCATGGCACCTCTTTATTCCATAGCTGATCCTCGCCTGCAACCACGCAAACTTGACTAAATTTTCACTGATATATACGATGAAAAATATCAACTCATAAAATGTAATCCCTATTCCAAGACTTACCTTGCCATGGGACTGATCATGCGAGGTAAAATCGCTTTTTCGGATGCAAACAGAAATATAAAACAACTCAGATAGAAGAAAAACTTGAAGTTTATCCACTGGAATACAGAAGGATTCAAATATGGTATTTGCAATACCCCACCCGTCGGTCTAGACTATTCCCTTCTTTGCCTAGCAAACAATACATGCGTCAGTGACAAATTCATAGAGATGTAGAAGAAATTTTCTAAGTTCTACTCCAAAAATTTGTATGTTCATCATTATAAGGAGTACCTTGACGATGTAAATCATTTCGAAGAAACAAGGTAAGCGGTGAAGGAACTTATAGCCAAATATCAGAGTATTGAACAGCAACAACCACGGCCCATTAGAAGATTAAAGACTTTGTATGTTTGATAGTTTAAGAGTTAAGAATCATATATAAATAACTTATTTTATCAGAAAATTTCCACTAATTATAGTGAAAATGTTTACTGGAATAATAAAGCTGGCTCAGATTGACGACTACATCAATCCTTCTCAAAACTGCATACAACCAAAAATAATAAAATAAGGGGACAAAGTTGAAAAGGCAACAGTCTCTCTTAACGACTGCCTGGCCTGTAGTGGATGCATCACCAGTGCTGAATCAGTTCTTATTGAACAAATGGGTGTGTAAAAATTGAAGAAAGAACTTCAGAGTGAAGTAGAAAGAGATATTGTCGTTATCCTGGCACCACAGGTTGTACTTTCACTTGCAAGATCCTATCAACAAAATCCTTAATCTATATTTTGGGAGCTCAATCAATTTTTTAAGAATCATTTTAAAGTTAAATTAGTACTCGATTTATGGGAAGGTATCGTCCTTGCTCATTAGCTTATATATAGAGAGTATTTAGCTAAATTAGAGCCCACCTTATTATGCTCATAATGCCCTGGCTGGATTTGTTATGCATAAAAGACTTTAAATGAAAACGTGATTAAGCTGATGAGCCGTATCAAATCTCCGCAGCAAATAATGGCTCGTCTTCTCAAAGAATAGAAAAAAGAATATTTTATTGTGAGTGTTATGCCCTGCTATGATAAAAAACTTGAAGCTATTCGTTTTAATCTTGAAGAAGGAGTCAAGTAAGTTGATATTACCATCACAACAACATAGCTCGTGGATCTTTATAAAGATATCATGGGCAATGATGCTGTTTTTAGTGCTATTAATCATTAAGAAAGTATTAAGATAGACCGAATGCTTCTAGCCAATATAAATGTCCCCTATGGGTTTATTGAAGATCAAACGTCTAATGGTTACATTGAAGCCCTCTTAAACAAATCAGGAGGAAAATAAGTTAAAAAAACTGAAGTTAAAAATAGTGATTTTATTTAATATGAATTTCTTGTGGAGGGGAAAACTGTCAAAATGGCCAAATGCTATGGATTTAGAAACATCCAAAAAATAGTCCAAACTATCAAGAAAAACAAGTGTGAATATAGCTATGTGGAGATAATGGCTTGCCCTGGAGGGTGCTACAGTGGAGGAGGGCAAATAAAAGTAGAGAAGATGAAGTCAAAATAAATTGCCGCATCCTTTGTATAAATTTCAAAAAAACTTGTTCTCAGTCAATAAATGCCAGCGATCGATGAAAGTACCTTGACATCTAGTGTGAAATTTAGTGCAACTTATAAAATGATTGAGAAAACGTTGACTCAAAGCGTAATGAGTTGGTGATACTTTATAGCTTCTGCAAAGTTGATAGTCATTATCATTCAGGAAGAGGATATCCCGTTGGTAGTAGACCTAACCCATCATCTATGATTATTAACTCAACAGCCTTTCTCGATTTTTTGTATTTACCGAAGTACTCCATTACTTTAAAACTGAACCTTATCTGCAAGTACATCTCGTTTTTAAAGGACTTTATTATCTATTTTGAAATACCAGCTTTCTGTAAGTCATCATAATGCACAAATATGTCGCTTTAGTCTGAGTCCATTATTATAAAGCCGTAATTTTTACCATCATCAAAAAATTTCAATCGTCCAGTGTATCTCTTATTTTCACTATTATCTGAAATGGGCGTAGATTGCAGTTGGAGTGCATAAGCTGAATTAGCATAATAATTAGAAATCGGTTGTACTGGCATTGTGGGCGGTACAGGTTGAACGGGGGTTTTGTATATTTAATTTTTGGTTGGTGACATGGAGCTAGAATGCATATGCTGTGGATAGTTTAAATAACCATCAGACTTCCCTGTATAGTAATTCGTTTGTTGCTGCTGCTGGTAGTAGAGATAATAAATCTGTTCTGGGCTCATACCGACTGGCATCATATGATTGTTTTGATGAATCGGCTAAAAATTATTTTAGATGCCGCTGCTGCATTAATTTATGAGCCTTGTATCCTCTCTTATTTCAAGTTTATCTCCAAGAGATACGTTATCGGAATCTAATTTATCGTTATGATGCACTAAGTGTTCTGCTTATTTTGATGGCATGGATGATTTTACTTTTTTTAGAGTAAGTTCCATCTCATCAGTTTCCTCTACGAGTTTGCAGGAGGATTTTATCTAATCTTCCTTAATCTTTCCTCCTTTCTCAATTTTATCAGCAAGTAGTTTCTAAATAACGAATAGGATACTTCTGACTTGAAAGTTTCAATAAGCTAATCACTATCTATATGCGAATTCTTGAAAACGTCCTCTAATGAAAGATCGTTCCGGCTTTAGAGGTTTCTCTCTTTGATGTTGTAGTATTTGTTGCCAATACGAGCGATGCTGATACTGTCAGTGTATCCGTTTTCATTGATTATTAGGCATGTCAAATTGTATTGTAGATCAGAGTTTGGAGTTAAAGTAAAAACATTCAGTCGCCGCTACGTACTGGCGCTGAAAAGTTCGAGGATTATTTTTGAAAATTGAACTATTTAGGGATGTTTCTTGAAATCATCGACGATGGTAAGATCATCATAGATGTAGGACAATCTTCTTGGAAGGGCCTACATTAAATTAAATTTACCGTGTGTTTGGAATCAAATTCAAGTTTTTCTGATAATTTTTGATGTAAATTTTATTCATTAGCATGAATGGTTTCGGCTAATGCAGTTAGAAGTGATGTGTTACTCCCCTAAATGTAATTACTTTTACTTCTGGATAAATGAGAAGGCACATTCCATTTTGATGCAATAGTTTCTTAAGCAAATCTTACAAATCCTACTTTGATAATTATTGACGAGGTCTCATATCAATAATAGTTATATTACTATAGTTAGGTCCAAAAATTTAAAATAAAGATGAATGAGTTATTGATGTTACTGAAATACACATTATTAAATCTATTTGATTTCAATGGAGTCTATATATAAGTTCGGATTAATATATTGACTCTGATATAAATTATAAATAATCGATCAAATGAAATACAAAGATTCTATCTATAGCAAATTTAGGCGATTCTTCATTTACTTCATTCTCTCACTTATTGTCTTCTAAATAATTATTAACTATCTCTATCGCTTACCACTCTATAAGATGGGAGTTGACTTAATCGCATAAATGCAAGATCACCATACAGCACTCGGAGTATATTTTTTCACTGCAATCTCTTTCATATCTGACCCTTCAATTGTCTTACTTGCAATACTATTCATTTTTTTGTTCGAGCGATAGAAAAAGCATGCTTTCAACGTCATTATATATCTCTTTTTGAATATTTATTTGATCACTTTACTTAAATCATATTTTTCAGATCCGAGGCCTTTCTGGACTGATTCAGTAATACAATCACTTAGTCCTTATTGTCCTGGAGAATTTGGTAATCCTTCAGGACATAGCTGGTTTTCAGCTGTTGCAAGTTTTGTGATTCTCTTTGAATATGCTCCTCATTTTTCAAAACTATTAGGGCTCACTTTTGTTGGACTAATAATAATCTTAGTCCCTATTTCAAGAATGTATCTGGGAGCTCATAGCTTAAATCAAGTTGTTATGGGTGTATTAATGGGATTATCAATGAATTTGCTCTATTTTTGTTGCAATTTGAAGGAATTAATCTAAAGATTTTTATAAAATTTCAACAATTAGCCTATGTTAGGTTGGAAGAAGTATATGGTTCTCTTTCATATTCTTTATTTCATCACTTATTTTAGGATGGACACTTAAATTAAATCTGAGTCTACCATTTATTAATAATTCTCTTTAAACATAAAATATTAATGCTCGAAATAGTTCGATGTGAATCATGTAAATTTTTTGTTATTACTTATGAACAGTTTAATTGTTAATTTTATCTCTGGAATTGCTTTAGGATATGATAGCATGTCTTCCACTGAAAAAGGAAGAAAATATTTAGAGGGAAAGTGGTAGATTAACGAACAAAAATTCTCTCTGAGAATCGGCAAACTATTATATTATTTGATTCAAATTATTTGTCTTGCTCTTGGAATAGTATGCTCAATTCTTTTATTTGTTTTCTTCAAAGATTTTGGGCAAATCTTTATTTTTCTAATCTTTAGCATAGGGGCATGCCTATCCGGTTACTTTTACTCAAGCAAAAGTTGTAAGTTGCTATATTATTATTCAATAGTTAGCGAAACTCTATGATATTTTATTCTATGCCATAAAATCAATCATAAATTAAATTATTAATAAACAACGACGTGTTTATCATTCGTCTCTTTATTGAACCTCCTTTACCTTCTTGAAATTTGTTATTGTCTCGATTAAGCCTCGTTTGATAAAAGTTGCCTTGTTTAGATCAGTCGCTTAATTATTTTATTCTGCTGTGTTTGAACGAGAACAATTTGATATTTAAAAACTGGATCCGATTTCTTATTGTTAAAGTAAGTTTATTTGTGGAAGGGGACACATTGACTTTGCAATAAATCTTGGTTGATACAACCCAGTTTAAGGAGGGAGAATATCTTTTGTAGTAGAAATTATTTTGGGAAAATTTTCAACTATTCGGTGTTTTTCCAATTAACTTACTTTCTTTTAAAGTTTAAGTTTATCAGAGCCCAATCTTTTGACACTTTCAGACATGAACTTTGATTATTTATTGAAATTATCTACTATATTTTTTAAGTATCTGATCTCCTGTTCAGTTTCGGCTATTTTCTTTCTCAAAGCATCATTTTAATCGTCCAAACAGATATTTTAATCCTTCATTTCTTTCATTAGAATAAACATCTTTTCAATTTGAGTTTTGTTGTTGCTGACAAATTTAAAATCCTTATAAACCTCTTTCCTTAAGGTCTGAACATAATCATAGCCATTTTTAGTACTGACTAAATCTTTAAATTGCAGAAGTTCTGATTCATCCAGATAGCTGTTGTCGCTTTACTAGCAAAAGATCGCATCAATATTTTAAATGAAAAGTTATCTTGGGTCCATATCGCAGCTATGTCTCCTCATATTCTTTTAAAGCATGTTCATCTAGTTTCTCAATTGATTAAGTTCCCTCTTAAGATTTTCAATTTCCTTTTGATAAGATATTTCTTTCTGCTCCCATTCATCTTTCATTTCCTGTAACTCTTCATCATGAAGTTGTTGTATTTGTCTAAATAAATCTCTAATTTTACAAAACCTGCATAAAAGACTGATGAGCTTTTTATTTATATTGCGTGACTTGATGTTGTAGTTCATCTTTTGCGGTTTTGCAAGTTCTACATATTACATTACTATTGTCGAGGGTTTTAAAACTTCTGATACTTGTTTTACTGAGGTTGAAAGTTTTATCGCTAGATTGTAAAGCCATATAAAGTGAATATTTTAAGAAATTAATTATCCTTAAATTTATTGATAGCAGTTAATAAGGAGAACTTACTGATTGCTTGCTAGTGACACTTCTCATCAGAAAGTCTTAAATGTTATTACTGATTAACAATTATGTTGAAGTTTTTTAGGCTTCAAACAAAAATATATTTTTTATCTTTTAACTTGAAGAATATAATTATAAGTTAAAAATAGCATAAATCAGTCATTTTTTAAATTGTTAATTAACTGCCTTATTTTGGGAGTTAATCTATATTTTAAAATGTATAAGACAAAAAACAAATTTACTCATGCTTCCAACTCACAATAGAAACGTCTTCCGCCAAAGCAACGCCCAGAGTTTACAACTGATTTCGTAGATAGGTAAAAATACAAATTGTCTGAATCTGAGATGATTCAAAAAAAAGCATCACTACAATCAAAACATCGATAATAAGCGATAATCCAGCTCTAGGAACGCAGAAGAAAACTTTAAATGGGACTCATTGATGATGATACTCGGAAAGTTTATGAGACGGCTCTTATCTCCAAAAACATAGATATTAATCCTGTCATTCGAAAGTATAGTGAACATAATTTAGAAATTTAAGTCAAATGATTCAGTATGAGAGAGATCATATCAAAAAGACAAAGAAGGACTCTCGATCAAGAAATCATTCATAAGACTAGGAAGAAGAGGAAGATGAGAGTGAAAACGAAGAATACGAAAAGCAGTTGAAGGAAACACAAGCCTTCATTAAAAAATTTGAAAAAGCTAAAAAAATGGATAAAATAGAAAGAGCTATTGATATACTTTCAGAACCAGTTATAAAAGAAAGATCTGCTAAGAAAAATAAATGCAAAAATGAAGGATCAAAAGAGAAAGAAAAACCGATCTTTTAAAATGAAAAATTAACTAACAATGCCTTGAACATTAAAGAATCAGCAACAAGTTTAAATACTTCAACCCACTAATAAGTTCTTTCCAGTATATAAGATACAATAAAATTTATGGAATAAAGACTTTTTTCCTCAAGTCGCATTGACAAAATTAAAAAATAAAAACTGTAGGAATCCCAACACAGAAATACTGGAAGCCAATCTAATTTGAAATCTCAAAATACTTATCAATAGACTTCCTCTGATATTCCTATAAAGGATTATTAATCAAGCACAGGAAAAGTTTAAGGAAATTTTTACAAAAATACACTTGAAATTTCCCACTTAAAAATGAGTAGCGATCCTAGTGAAGATGAAGATGAATGTTTAGACACAATCAGAAGAATGAAATAAATGATAGAGAGTAAATAATCTCATCCTGAGCCTATATTTAAAAAAAATATGAAAGAAAATATTGATTTTGTCAATACAAGGAAACCTTTAATTGAAGATTTATCAACTCTTCAAAAAAACAATATTCACCATACTGAGAGCTAAGCTTAGATTGATTTTAGTTTGACGATGAATAACTCTCTCTAACATTCGCTGGGTGAATCATTACAGAAAAATAGCAATAAACTCCATCAAAATGAATTTTATTCGGGCCAATTTGGAATCAAAAGTGAAAATAAATCAGAAAATGATGATGATGATTAATATGAAAGAATCAAGAAAAGTTTATTTGACTAAGTCAATAAATTGCAATTGAATAGCTTTAACTCTGATTAGACTTCCTTTCAAGCGAAAACATCGATTCAAGATCGACCCATAACAATTGATGAATCCAGCATCCCTCATCTACAATGCAATCCAACACCTAGCACAAATAAAAAGGCAATGAGAAAACCAAACAATTAGCTTTAGAGATTGAAAAATCAAATAAATGGTACAAAAAATAGCGTATAGTCAATTAAAATTGAGAGTTTGCAGTTGCCAAGATGCAATGAAATAATCGGGCTTGATTTTCGCGGAAGCATCAACATCAAAAAGAATATAATTCAAAAATGATAAATGACAAATATTAATTATCTCTTGATAATCAGATTTTTGATATTCTCTCAAATATACTATGTAGGGATCCTTTTATCAATCCTTCCTTATGGCATTCCTCCACTTAATCGTGTTCATCGTGATCAAATAATTTCGCTTGCACTGATGACTATAATATCCCATTTTTTTCTTACATCAATTTTTTGCAGCTTATTAGGACCCGAGAAGACTAGCATTAATCTTAGCTATCATAGACAGGTTTTTCCCCTTCTGCATAAATAGATTCAGTCTATTCTTTTTCATTCATAATTTCTTCAAGGCGAGAAAGGGCGAATAAATTAGAATTTTTAGGCTTGATACATCTAAAATTGCTCGGAACAATTTGAATAGATTTATACTGGTTTTGGAAAGCCAAATCATCACAATCTTTAATTAATGTGTAGGAATTTACATTTAAAGGCTAATTTAAAGTTTGTTGATTCCAAATTGACTGTTTTTCTGCTCTTTGAAGTTTTTTTTTATTTTACTGAAAATTTACCGGCCCAATTGATCCTGTTAAAGTAGTTGTCGTTGAGTATTACATTTTATCTAGAGGACTTGTTTCCATTAATTTGAAGGCTGCTGATTGTATGTTATACTAATTGTTGTTATATTTCAATGCCACGTTTCTTTTATTCCTTTGAGAAGCATTTAAATCTAGAGGATGTAGTGGTGAGCAAGCCCTTATATCTGGTTCTGTTGGAATCCTCATATGACAATAAGAATTTTCTTTGTTAAATTATAAAGCATCTTTATGCTTTTATTTATTGTGGCTGATCGGTATTTTTTATCTTGGTGGAAATTTTTTATGATTCATGGGAAAGGTGAACTCCTATGCTTTTTTTATATTTAACCTTGAACAAGGCTCATTGCATTTTTATCGGTTGAATTGATAGTTGTTAAACTCATTATTCACTCCTTGCTCAAATTATTCTTTAGATAAGATTATCTTGTTTAACTTCTTATTTCTAGAGTTGCTGTGATACTTAAGTGATTTTTTGGATCGGTTCTATTTTCTATAATTCTGTATTGGCTCGGGACTTCTGCACTGTAGATACGGGATTGGTTGATGTGAAAACAGAGTGCAATTGCAATCAATTTATTGCTAACGGAACATTATGAAATATATAAAAGGGTACTTAGATTAAAATGAAAAAGGTATTTGAATTTGGCACTTCTTTCAAGAATGTCAACTGGCAACAAAGACGACAAAAAATTAATAAAATCATTTAAAAATAATTTTAAGAGGAATTAATTTCCCATAATCAGATATATCAATCTAAAATATTGATACCCTTTTACATTTTTCATCTATAAGACAGTTATAATAAATTATTAAAAATTATTTAAAGGTGATAATGTTATGTGAGATCATAAAAAGAAGGGCTTAGTTTTTAAATCTGAGTTCTTTTGTTCTGTGATCAGCTCATCACCAATGTCACTATACTGCTTGGACAATTTGTTGGCATATTGAAGAGTGGCTGGCACGCGCACTGCTCCCGACCAGTTGAAATAGCTATAGCATTGATTGTAGGTTAGTTCAGCAATAGAGTCCAACTGTGAGTTATAATTTTCATAGCCTACCTTGAAGGATACTGGACTGCATCTACCTTCCCGAACTGAGACACTTGCTAAATGGAACTCTTTGGTTCCTTCCTGTGATAATTGTTCAAACATTATGCTACCAGGGGAAGGATTTATATAGCTGGAATTTTTGCCATTTCCTTCTTTTTCATATATCCTGGAATTTGTTCGTTTATTTACCAGTAAATACACCACTCGAGGCTCATAATTAGGAATTTTAGCATTTCTTTGTACTATCTTCATTGTATCCAATAATCCTTGCACCTAGGATTCAAATTGGCTCTTGGCTTGCACATCATTTAAACCCTCCCTATAGACGATTATGTCTGTTGGCAAATTTTTAGAATTTTTCTGGAAATAATTTTTCAACCAATCAGTAAAAAGACCCTGGAAAAGTGCGGTTGAAAAACTATCTCTACTTTTGATTTACTTACAATCACAGAAATAATTGGTTAATTCTGAATTTATTGTAGCCACAATACCAATGTTTGTTCCTTTTTTTCCTTTTGAACTGGCTATGCCTGCGACTGCTATTTTCCTACCTTTCTCAGTCCAGTAAGGGTGAAAATTCGGAACTATCCAAAGTGGATGACCAAGTTTAACGTTCATCTGAAGGATAATTTTTGATGCGCATGAAAGGACGCCTTTTTGGTTTTTGGAAAGGGTTTTTCTTCTGACAAATTGAGATGGGCAGTTAAAATTTAAAGTAACATATTTTTTCAGTTAACCATATAAATTTTATTAGTCAGGTCTCATAAAGAAAACGACAATCTCAAAATTTTAATTTTCTTGTTTACTCTTCTGCTTATGTTTATTGAGTTAATCTGTCCAGTCTGATAATTTCCTGCCTTTAATTTAAACCCAATAAGGCTCTACCACCTTAATTCCGAAAGTTTTAGAAGCAGTCTTGATCTGATCAATAGCAAAATCAGCATCATTTTGGTCATAATCTGCATTTTTGCTGATGGAATAGCAAAAGATAAAATCTTTAAATTGAACAGGGTCTAATATCTTATCACGGAGTGGTATGCTTCCATTTTTTGTATTTACCGTATTGTTATTTCCCAATCTAATCGATACATCTCTAAATTTATAACCTTATAATCTTTATGGCTAATTCTTAATACTGAACATCAAATTCTAGTTATTTCTTAGTTTGTTCAACAAAGTCTCTGACTATTGGATGCTTTTTTGAGCAGAAATTTTAGTATATTAATCTATGCTTTTCATCACCTTGAAATTGGACCTTTGCTCATCGCTTAAACCTGTCAAAGTCAGCAATTAAGGAACAAGATAAACATACTTTTTAAAGTTTTAATTGTTTGATACCCTTTGTTTATCTCCCACAACCTTCACTAATGGCTGGTTCAAATTTTTTATGACTACTCCGTACTTGGACTTATAATAATCAAGATAGGTGACATCCTTTCCTTCTTTGATATTAAAAAATTTAGACTGTGGGTTTAATTTGAAGTCAATTTCCTATATTTTATATATCTTCAGATTTCCATATTTCATGAGAACCGAGCTATCTTTATAATTTAGACTTATTTGCCCCAAGTCCATATTCTTTCTATCTTTGTCTATTGTTGTCAAAAATGATTCCTATCGCAATACTCTTGAGCAAGGGTCAATTTGAATATAGAATTTTCCATTGCATGGGGCCACCGTTATTTTATAACCTCTCCACACGTTTAATCCTGAAGCTTCCGAAACGTTGTTGTTAATAGTATCAGGGTCAAAATAACTTCCAGGAGACAGTTCTATTAACTTTTTTTCTTTCAAAAGATTTTTTGTATTGATATTCAGAATCTGACAGACTGAAGCAGACATTTAGGGATTATCAGACATGAAGCTCTGCAAGGTAATTTCTTTGACAGGCTTAACTAACACTTAAAATTTAAAGTTTTAACCATCTTTTGTAAATTCAGAGACAAGTGTAATAACTTTGATCTGATTAGTGCGCCCCCATAACATTTCACCCTTCCAACAGACGTATCCAATGTTTTTTTTGAGTTAGTGATAGAGAGATTTTATGATTCTCTCCCTTAGTTTGGCACTATCTTTTGGAAGCTATGGCTCAATGCTTAGTGAGTATTGATAGATAATATTTGATTTGGTTCCCTGAGCTTTAAGTTAAATTGCAAAGAGATTCGAGTAAAAAAAACTTTGATCACCCTGTTTGAGTATAGTTCTGCTGTTTTTGATGCTCCTTGGCATGAGCATGCTTGCTAAGCTTTCTCCCTTTTACATTTTATTATATTAAAATGAAGCGGCCATACACTATATATATCAGAGAAATTAAAAAATAACCACTTTATTTCAATTTTGGAGACAATTGCAATTAATTTAAAAATTAGTCCATTTTTATAAAAATTAACAGGCTCATCTATTTGTCAACTTCAATGACAAATCGAATATACTTCATTATTAGCAAATCATTAAGCCAGCATAACATAAATTAACTTAAAAATAGCAAAACTTTAATGATTGATGAATAATACTTTTTATCTT
>Ga0302186_10002479_pt1 | contig 14160 bp, 17 predicted proteins | sample II_Bog_E1_2_FD_198782 | JGI IMG/M metagenome (GOLD analysis project Ga0302186, IMG submission 198782) | Peat permafrost microbial communities from Stordalen Mire near Abisko, Sweden - II_Bog_E1_1 | ecosystem: Environmental > Terrestrial > Soil > Wetlands > Peat | place: Sweden: Abisko... | reverse complement strand
TTGGTAAAATTACAACAAAGGCAATTTGCAAAATCCGATTTTTTTTTATAAATCGGATTTTGCAAAAAATTTAATTAAAATTTCTTTAATTAAATATAAAAATAATATATATAAAAAAACAACAAAACTACTTTCTAACTCCATTTTCGAAAGTAGTTTTGTTGTATTTTTATTTTTGAAAAAAGATTTAAAATATGAAGGATTAAATTAAGAGAGTATACTGTAATTAAAAAAAAAATTTCAGCTTTATTATATCACCATAATTTCCAATTTTTTTTCTTTTTTAAAATATAAGCCTTCAATGTGCATTGCACCATTAAAAAAAAATAAAATCAAAATTATTAATTTTATATTGTTTTTTGAAAAATACTCAAAAATGAAGACTCTTTATGTTCTTTTGCTTTTTCTATCCTTCTTTTCTTTTTGTGAAAATCAAATGACCACCGGCCACTATTCTCTCCAGCCCAAACATGAACCAATTAATTCAACCACTACCTCCTTTACTGACCCTCCAACATCTTCCAAAACCGAAATATCAGAATCAGAAGAGAACGATTATTTGGTCTATGAAATCACAACACCATCCTTGACAAAACTCTACAATATTGATGATTTTAAAATCGATGTGGATGAAAAATCCATTATTATAACCGGGAAGGTTGGTTAATTTTTTGCATTTTTGTTAGTTCTCTAATAAAAGGAAGGTTGGAAACAAACCCAATAAATATTTATATCGAAGCAAATTGGAAAAAATGGACTATCATACTCTTGTTTTGCTTGAATTCCCAGTGAAACAAGGTTCAATGCCTATTATCGGCAAAGAAGTGTTGCCTGGCAATATGTTCAAATTCACTGTTAAGATCAATAAATTAAGGTAAATTTAGTTTTTGAAAGTTATTATTGTTTTATCATGAAATAGCTTTGAAGTTCCGTTCGAGAAGGCGTCCGGAAACTTGAAATACAGAGAGGATGGAGCTTAGTTAGAAGAAATTATATAAAAATTAAATTTTCTTTTCGATTGCATTAAAAAACTTTTTTTCTTTTTTATTTAATGAAATTTTTTTCCTATATAAATAAAAAGAAATTCAATGAAAAATTAGAAAATTTCAGAAAACTGATAAAAACCTGACAAAAAAACTAAATTAATCAAAAAAATAAAAATAAAACTTATTTTATTTAAACTATTTCCTTAATCCAAACACATGCAATTGCGCTACTTGGATGACATTTTGGAGTCTATAGAGTACATCAATTCCTGTGAAGTGGTTTCCAAACAGCACGCTTTCGTTGAGGCAATTCGTTATTATAACGGTGCTATTTCCAACGCTTTGAAGAAAATCAAAGATGAGTATAAAGAAGATCCCCAAAGTATTGAAAACTATTCAGATATAGACCTAAAGCTGATTTTGGATCAATTGGACCAATTGCGTCGTGATTTTGAATATGAAGAAAACCAGAGGAAGACAATAAATAAACTATTGCTTAAAGAATCTTTTCATGATTTCATGAACAAAGCCAACCAAACGGTGAATGAAATTGAAGATTTGCTTGAGAAATTCGGCTTGGACATCAAAATTGTCTATTCTGCGGACAATTATTACCAATTTGATGAAATCAAAGAACAACTTTTAAATGAAATGCCTGAAGAGGATAGTTGTTTTGATATAGAGGAAGAAAAGGAAGAACATGCCTCAAATGCCAATAAACTCACGAAACAACATCCACCAGCGAAGGTGATAAGAAAAACCAAAACCATGGAGAATCTGATTTCAAAGCGTTTCTGGCTCGACAATTTTGGAGAAACCCCTAGTGTTGATTTCTTCGATTTTTTCGAGAAATTCAAAAGCTTTGTCTTCGAGACAGAAAAAACAAACATTGATGATACCTACTATGAGACTCTTGGTAGATATTTGGAATTCTCGAAGACTTTGAAGGTCTTTCTAAAGGATTGGAACATGTTTTTCACCACCTCATGGTCGAATTATGATTTCCGTAAGAATTTCTTCATGTCACCTGAATCAAAACATTCGAAATTTGAGGTATCTTTGCCGAATTTGCAGCTTAATTATGAAAGCTTAAACGAAGAAGAAAAAAAAACTATGAAAAAATTTAAAATTTCGATCAATGCTAATGATAAGGAGTATGCATACGAAACAAATGAAAATAACAAGTTCTTGAAGAAGAACATATTAAGGAAGCCTTTGATTTTTGGTAGAAGGACAAAGGCCTATACTCCAGATGTTTTTTTCACCGAAGATAAGGATATCAGCAACAAACATTTCCAAATATCTGCGTATAATAACCTCAAAGGAAGTGAAGGGTATTACCTCACTGATTTGTCGTCATGCAGCAAGACAGGAATTGAGTTGACAAAAGATAGTCTTGCTTTTCTAGATGAAGGAAACATCATCGAAATTGATGGCGAATCAGTTTGTGTTACAAAGGTTTATCCAAGGTATAAAGAAGATCCGGAAGTCCAAGGTTACGCTGCTTGGCATATTCCCACAAGGGTTCCTCTTTCTGTAGATGATGTGACATATAAAGGGGATCCTTTCATTCTGTTGAATATTTTTGATGAGGAAGGGAAAGATTTAGAAAGAATTGAAATCAAGAAAGAGGTGAACGTGTTTCTAAGTGAAAAGCAAAAGATAAAAAATAAAGAGGGGGATGAAGCTGGGGAAAAGGATGAAACTGGGGAAAAGGAAACCGATCTGCTCTTTGAAGAAAATATTAATGGAAAACATAATTTGGCAGCGATAAGGTTGCAAAACGGAAAGTGGTCGATAAAAAAACTGTCGGATGAAAAAAAAATTATGATTTATTTGGTAAATAAGCAGGAATACAATACGAAACAAACCAGTTGGGGGTTTAAATTGAGGAACGGCATGAAGATTTGTTGCGGTGATAATTGCTTTACTGTGAATTAACTAGAGCTTGACCCCCTTTGAGTCATTTTAAATGACTCGAAATTAAAAAAAAATGAAAATGAACCAAAAAATATAAAACATGAATAAAAATTTTTAAAAATGAATCTAAAATTCTATTAAATCCAATTACAATATTTTTGAAAAATCATAAAAAATAAAAATGAGTCAAAAAATTAAAAAAAATTAAAAATGACACAATTTTTGAAAAAAATGAACATTTTCTGAATCAAATCAATTAAAGCGGATGGATAATTATCTTTGATTTCATCTATTGCTTCCTTTATTTCAGAATCATGTTTCTTAGCCTTTTCTTTGCTTATTGAGCTTATATGTTTTATATTTTCATATTTTTGTCCGCAGCAGATTAATAGAGTCATTCCTAAAGAATAAATATCACAGGAGGCCAAATTCAATTTATCTTCGTTGTTGGAAATTTCCGGAGCCATATAACCAGGAGTGGAAGCAAACGAATTACTGATTACTGTTGTTTTTCCCCCTTTGGTATTAAGAACCCCTCCTCCCCAATCACTTAACTTAAATACGAGGTTTTCATAGTAGACATGACTATTTTGACCCTTTGGCAGATTCTCTCTTTTTTTTGTTCTGAAAATTAAAATATTTGCAGGCTTTATGTCGAGGTGATAAATTCCTTTTGAATGGGCATAGTTGAGACCGTTCACCATATCGGCGAAGAGCTGAAGAATATATTCCTTTTCTAAAGATTTCTCTTTATCGATCATATTCTTCAAACTACACTCTGCTTGACTCATCCTGATTACTATCGTTTTTTCGAAAGAATCGATAATGGAGTCCTCGATATCACAGATATTTGCATGATTATCCAAAAGAGTCATCAATGTGATTTCTTTGATGTATTCTTTTAACAAAGCTTGGCTTTCTGGTATGACGATTTTTAAAGCAATGTTTTCTAAAGGATTTGATAATAGTCTTGTTGATACTACTACACCAAAGGCTCCCTTTCCAAGGATGCTTAGATTATTTGGGTCAAATAATTTTATAAACCAAGGATATTCTCGGATTTTTGAGAGGATTTCGTTTTCCTTGAGATGGATGAGTTCTGAGCTCATTAATCGGAAGTATGTATTAAATAAAAATATAAAGGAAATTAGTTTTCAAAAAAAGAAGAAAGTTTTTTTCTTTCTAAAAATTCCCAACAAAATGATTTTTTTTTTTTTGTCTTTTCAAAATATTCCAATCTTAATTAAGGCTTTGCATATTTTGTTTCTTTTATCTTCTAGCAGGGAAAGGTTGCCAAGATTTCCAATTCATTTTCCTCTCTGGTCTCGTTTCCAAGATTTTCTCAATCCTTTCCAAAATTTCTGGAGTGAGCTTCTTATATATATCAATAGCTTTCATATTGTCATCCACTTGAGCAAGTGAGCTTGCTCCGAACAAAGCGCAAGACACATCCTTATTATAAATGACCCAAGCCAAAGCCAACTGTGCTTGTGTGCACCCCAATTCCTTGGCCAGTTCGGCCAATTCCTTCAGAGCCTTTCTTCTTTTTTCATAGATCTTCTCATCAAAGAACATTTTGTCATAGATCTTCTTCACAGCAGCATCAGCATTGGCAACTCTGCTCTCCTTCGGCACTTCATCATTGTACTTCCCTGTCAAAAGTCCCCCTGCCAAAGGAGACCACACGGTTGTGCCCAATTTATATTCTTCAAAAAGAGGCACAAATTCACTTTCAAGCTTTTCCCTAACCAACATGTTGTATTGAGGCTGCTCAGTGATTGGTTTAATCAAGCCAAGTTTCTCACATACACCCATAGCACTGGTGATCTGTTCTGCAGACCATTCGGAAGTACCCCAATAAAATGCCATCCCCTTTTCGATAACATGGTTGAAAGCTCTGCAAGTCTCCTCAATTGGAGTTTCATGATCATACCTATGAGACAAAACCACATCAACATAGTCGAGCTGCAAACGTTTCAATGAGGCTGTCAAACCTTCGATAACATGTTTTCTAGAAGTGCCTGTTCGATTGATTTTGGATTTTCCTTCTTCCACAGTTCCAAAGAAAATTTTTGTGGAAATCACAAGATCTTCTCTTGGGACATTCAAAGCTTTTATGGCCTCACCCATTTGTCGTTCAGCCTCACCCCTTCCATACGCCTCTGCAGTGTCAAAAAAGTTTACCCCGGACTCGTAGCATCGTTTGACAATTTGCTTTGTGTTCTCGAGAACCTTTGGGTCGTTGTTGGTAAGCCAGTTGCCGAAGGATAGGACTGAAATTTTAAGTCCGGAGTTGCCAAGGAAACGATATTCCATTTGAGTTAGATTAGGATTTGTTTTGGATATATGATTTAAAATATTTTTGGACTTTTAATAATATATTTCATTTTTTGGATCGGAATTTTTAAGAAAAAAGAACTTCTTAGAGATCATTTGAATTCCACATAGATGATTTCCTCATATTTGGATTTGTTGAAATACAACTGGGCCTGGATTTTGTTTAAAATTTTTTTTCTGTTTTTTTTATTTCTTATGTGACCTAAAAAATGCAAAAAACTCTTAAGTAATTATGATGGTTTTAGTTAAAATTAGGGATTTTTAATTAAAAAAAAACTTTTTTTTATAAATTTCTTTATAAATTTAATTAAAAATTTTAAAAAAATGAATTTTTTTTAAAAGTAGTTTTGTTGTATTTGACAAAAAATTTTTATTATTCACACAATTATAAATTTCTTCTTTGGACAGATGCTATCGAATTAGATATTTTTTTTTGTGGAAGGAAATTAAAACATTCCGAAAAATTTAATAATCATTTTCAAATATTACATTTTGATTTTTAATTTAAGGACTATTTTCCCTGTCACTGGCAAGTAAAACGCTTTCATTTTTTTCCTTCACAATATCTTCTTCCTTTTTGTCCTCCATCTTCGCTTTCTTCGGCACTACCCTCATTCTAGCCTCATTTGCCAGTTTCATATATTTGAATTTCAAACTATCATAGTAGGAATTAAAAATTTGTTTGAACACCCTGAATTTATAATTTTTAAGCGAAACTTTATATAACTATTTTTTACTCTTGACTTGCAATTTTCAAATTAAATTTGGGTTTTTTCGGATGATTTGGCATTTTGGCAGCAATCAAATTAACTTTATTAGAAAATGGAAGATAGTCCATTTTTGATAATTCATTGACAATATCTAATTTGCTGGTTTCTTTGCTCATATTCATTGATTTCAGGAACAAATGTTCTTCTCTTCTTTGAATTTTCTTTAATTCATCAACATTTGTCCTCAACATCATTCTTGAAATTAAATTATATATCATAGGAAAAATTCCAAAATATTATCAGACTTTGCCCTTTCCATGTTAATGGAATCTTTCTGTTCTTGGATGAAATTTTTCATTTGATGAAAATACTAGTTTAAGATTTATTTAACAAAATTTTGATTAGAAAAATCTACTTCACTCAATGCGTTGAAATATTTTTTTTTTAGTTGTTTCCTGTAATTGTGTAGTTTCTCATATTTTATTGCCAATTCTTCTACAACTAGTCGATATTGCACTTTTTCATGTAAAGATGCAGCTTCGTATTTAATTCTTGATTGTGGGGGAATTATGACTTTATCCTCTAAATATATTTTTTTTTAATTTCAAGAGAAGAATTGTTTTACTATGGATTGTATATGGCAGAAATGAGTTGTATAAAGCAAACCTTAAAATCTTCGAAGGCTTCAAAAAACTCTGACTTTCTATTCCGCTCATTATTTGATCTTCTCTGGATTTAAAAAAACTAATAAATATTAAAAAATAAGAATAGAAACATCTCTTTTAGATTCAAAGTTTGGATCTCTTGTTCCCCTATGGCCTTTTCTAAAAATCTCTTACAACTAAAAAAAAATTTTCTTATGAATTTTTGTAAATAAAATAAAAGAAAACAAATGGAAATTTAATGAAAAAAATCTTTAAACAATAAAATGGTATAAAATTAAATAAATGAAAAAATTACAGGTCTTGTTTAATTTCTTCGATTGGACGGAATCTATTAGCAAACAATGATTTGGGATTCAAGTTATTAGCCAGTAAGAACTCATTATAAGTAATTGATTTTTTGTCTTCCATGCTTTGAATTTTTGAAAGTGGAGACATTATAATCGAGCTTCTTCGTTTAACTAATCCTGAGGATTTTTTGGGTTCTATAGTTGTAATTTTGATTTTCTTGTTTTTGTTGAAATCATCCTTGGGATTTTCATAACAAAACAAAAATTTATTTTATATATCGAATATAAAACTTACTTGAATGAACATCTTGTCAAAACAAGTCATCAGCTCGCCCATTTCCCAACTATTCATTTTTTCAAACCAGATCATAAAAGTTTGGATGTTGACTGCTGCTTTTCTGATAAAAAGCAATTTGCTGATGACTTTTTTCCTGAGTTGGTTTCTCAAGTAGAAGAGATATATTGTTTGAACTGAAAACCGCTTTCTTTTAATTAGCATCTTCAATTTGAAAACGTAAACAAAAGCCCTAAGAATATTAATTCACATTACAAATTCAATTGTTTTTACTTTAAAGCAAATTTACAAGCAGGTTTCAACGTCATAACTTTTTTTGAGATCTGAACAAAATTTTTACTAATAAAAAAAAAAATCCAATTTACAATATGTTTCCTCAATGCTATTTGAATAATTCTTGCCTTCATATTATATTTAAACATTGTCTTTTTAAAGCTCAACGCTATTATTTTACAAATGATCTTTACCCCCACCAAATATCCCAAAATGTACCTTCCGAGCTTATTTTATGCAAAAAATTGAAGATCATCTCCAAATTTAGCAATACCATCATTTTCTTCACCTTCTTTTGAATTTGCTTTCTCTTTTCATCTTTTTGCACCATTTTTTCCCTATAGACAAGACTCTTCTTCTCTATATTTTCTTCGATCTCCCTCTTTCTCATTAAAACCATTTCCCTTTTCATTTTGTTAGCTTTCCTCAGTCTCCAATTTCTTTTTTGAGAGCTTTTCTTCATATCTTTCTGCATTTTTTGCTTATATTTTTCCGGAGTTTTTAAAAATTCAAATCTTTCATCATCTTTGTCATTTTCCCGCTTTTGTTTTATTCTCCGGTAATTATCAGCGTAATTTATCAACATTTTATCAGTTTTTTTATAGGCTGTGGTGATTTCATCGTATACCTCCTGCAATTTATTATGGGTTAACAAATCTTGGGCTTTTTTAACTTTCCCTATAACGAAATCATTATAACTATCAAAATCTTTGAGTTTCCTTTCATGTCGTTTTCTTTCCCTTTCATCTTCTGGTGTTTTTTGAATGTTTTTCTTCAAATTGCTCATCAAATATATCAAATGATCTTCTTCTTGTCCGAATTTTATCTTTTGGAAGTATTCATATTTTAACACTTCTTTCTCTGTATTCACTAATAAATTCTGTTGTCTGATCACTTTGTCACTTCGTGGCTTCACCATAGTCTTTTTCAATTCATCAATGATCATTTTCTTTCCTTCGTACATCATTCTTTGATTATCCTCCTTGTAGGTCTTGGAGGTTTGTCTCAAGGTATCATTACTAATGATGTCCAGAGGATAAAAGGCAGGGTCAGTATATTCTTTGGAAAGCATTTTGGAGGCTACAGTGTCGTAGGTTATCTGTGCTCCTGCAGCGTCTTTCTCAAATTCGAGGTTTTTATTATGTTTTTTAAGGATTTCCACAAGTTCCTCTAATTTTTATTTGTTAATTTGTGGTTTTATTATAATAAATATTTTTTATAAAACAACAAAACAATTTTTTACCTTGAAAAAATATATAAAAATTGATAAACAGGAATTTTTGTAAAAATCACATGGAGAAATAAAATTCTAAAAAAAAAAATCTTTACTTTTCAAAGTCAAAGGTTCATTATTTACAATAACATCAACAGATTCTTCTTGTATTTCCCTTAAACTTTCAAAGTTACTGATTTTAGAATGTTGTGAAATGTTCCTATGATGTTCAATTCTATGATCATGAGGTATAAATCCCTGGGCATAGGTTTTCGATTCCCTCCTTTTCTGGTCTTTCTGTACAATATCCAAATCCATGATTAATTGCATACTCCTTTCAACCAACTCTTTCTTGGAAATAAGCTCTTTTGAATCAACAACTTCTTGTTTTTGACTTAAAACAACTTGTGAATTGTTTTTTGATTCAGGCTTTGGAATAACTTGAGAATTGTTTTTCAATTCAGGCTTTGGAAACATATTCAAAGATTTCATTTTTTTCATATTTGGAATATCTAAACCAATTGCATTTAATGAATCTTTATGCATGAGTTCAAGATTATTAACGAAAGTGGCTTTTCGATGAGAAAAATTTATCAGGTTTTGCCATTTTGAATTCATTAGCATCAAGTTTTGGGATTGGAAAAAGCGGAGATTCTGGTTAGGACCTTTGAAGTTGGCATCTGAGGTGATCACCACCATAAATTTATCACCACACCCCACGTCAATGACATTTTTGAAATCTAAGATCAAAGAACGCGTGGGAACCGAAACATCTTCTAATATGTTGAGTCCCAAACAAAAATCTTGACTAAATTTTATAATAAAATTGAAATTTTTATCATGAAATAATTTTTTTTTAAAATGAAAACAAATTAAATAAAAATTTTAAATAAGATATAAAATTAATAACTTTTCTCCCCAGGTGAAGAGCTCTCCATATTGATCAATAGCAGCCATTTGAGTGTTCCCACAACATATTTTGATAATTTTGGCTGATTTTCCGCTCCTATGTTGAAATTGTAGTTTTTTCGGCCTCATGGCTTCAATCAACAAATTGACTTTCTCAGATGGGTTTTGGCTTTTGCCTCGAAAAGAAACCGGTCTCCCCCATCCGAAGACATCCCCTTTATTAGTCAACGCGCAACTATAATTATCCCCGCAACACCCCATGATAATTTTTTCTTCATCCAATAAAGTAATCTAAATTCACATTATTTACAAAAACAATTATCATTTTAAAAAAAAACAAACCTTTTTTGGAAAAGAATTTGATGATTTTTTTAATGAAGTGTCAACTGGGTACCCTAATTTCCCATCGGTGGCGTCCCCCCATGAATAAATCACCCCATCCACATCCCAAGCTATGGTATGCCTGCTTCCGGCTGCAATCCCTGCAATATTAGTGCTCTAATTAATTATTAATTTTTTTTTCTCTCTCTATTGATTAGAAAAACCTTGAAATATGTCAATGGCAAAGGAATTTTTATCGAGTCTTGCCCGTTGATTTCTGACAACCCCATTTGTCCAGCAGTTTCATTTCCAAACGTCATAATGACATTCTTCATAATCACGAAGGAATGTTGTGAAGCACATGCCACATCCTGAATTTCCAAGGAATTAAGTATTCTATTTCAATGTTTTTAAAAATTTCATATAACCCAAAAATATCCTCACGTCATCGTTTCTTCATCCATTTTCCAAGTCTTCGTCAAATCTTTCATGAAAGGCCGAGGAGCCTCACCATCCTTATTTATTTTTAAAATGTTATAAAATTTCTCTTTAGGAATCTCCTTTGGTTCCGAAATTATCTTGCTATCTGTGAATATAATTTTTCCATAGGTGGTGTCCCCCCAACAATATAGTTTTTGATCGACTTTTCTTCTTTAGTAGAAATAATCCCTGATAGCGAAATAATTACTTCCTATCGCCAAAAGATGAGTATCAGCTCCTGCAACTTTTATAAACTTTTTCTTTGAGATTTTGCTTGCATTTAATGGATAATTTAGCTTATGGAGAATTTTCCCTAGCCCCGTTTGTCCATAAAGACCTGTGCCGAAAGTCCAGAGATCATTTTTATCTTCATTTCGAAAAATATATAATATATGTTCATAATTTTGCACTAACCGTCGATCATGCATGTGAATGAATTCCCACAAAATACCCTTTGTAAATAGTTTGGCTTGATTAATGCTAACAGAGGGTCTTCTAAAGGATTTTCAGAAGCTGCATTGAAATCAACTTTTTTAAGTCTAAAGATTTTTTTCAAGAATGTATTATTGAGAGGCTTTTACTGTAATTTATCAAAGGTTTTCTCTACGAGAAATTTGGGACAAGCGGTTTCCTTTCCGAAATAATAAACTAAAAGGAATTTTATGAAAAGATGTGGATTTTTTATCAAAACCAGATGTCATCCGAAACTTTCTATAAAACACTAACAAGTTTCATAATAAAAACAACTCTCAAAGAAAATTAAGGAGTTTTTATTTAAAAATTTCAATTTTTATTTCTCATGCTTAAAATCTATAATCTCGGACAAAGGTTTTTTTTGTGCTATGGCTGCCTTTCTCTCGGGGTCTTTAATTCTCAAATCCTTTTCACATACCTGATGATTTTTCTCGGACCTGCGGCCTTTCTGCTGCTTGAGTACCCCCCCCCCCCCACCTCATTATTATTATAATTTCCTAGAATTAATTTCTGCAATGATTCGTTTCATTTAAGTTTGGTTGGGATTTCATTAGTGATCTTGGATTTTTTAACGATTTTATCATTTTTGGTGAATATCTTCTCAGATGCAGGAATTATGCGGCCTGGACTTTTGAATCAGGAGGATCCAAGTATTATTAATACACATAAATTTTATTGAAAAAAACCATGTTTTTTTTATTTAGAGGAGAAATTTAAATTAATCCAATATAAAAGCGAGACGTTCACAGTTAAATTTTGCCAAAAATGCAGAATTTTTCGAGCTTTGAGAGCTCATCATTGTAAATTTTGCGGCGTTTGTGTAGAGGAATATGATCATCATTCTCAAATGATTTCAAATTGCGTGGGGAAACGCAACAAAAAGTGTTTTTTATTGATGTTATGGTTGGGTCTTCTGACGATTTTTGAAATCTTGTTGTTGAGTCTTTATAATTTATTAGATGAAAAGTCAAGAAATGATAAATCGAGAGTTATTTATTCTTTGGTATTTTTGGCTTTGAGCAGTTTTTTGTTTTTTTCAATCGGCATGATGTTATGCTTGCAAATGTATTTAATAAGTAATGGTATGAATACCGTTGAATATTTTCACGGAAGCTATAAGAAAAACAGCAACCCGTTTAATGAGGGGGCTTTGAAAAATTGGTGGAACTTTTTAAAAAGGAGAAGGAGTCATAGGACCGTAGATTTGAAATATTTGAAGGCCATTGATGCGGAAAAAAATGTTGAGGATTCTATTGGAATTAATTTGCAGTCTTTAAATCAGTAAAATATAACTAAAGTTTTTTTGCCAAAATTTCGATTTTTCCTTAGAAATTCTTATTTTTTTTTAAGCTGGTTTTTTTTTTGTCAAAAACATTAATTATTTTCTCTTCATTTTTATTACATAATTAAAAAAAAAATTCAATAAAAATGATATATTTATAAATTTTAAAACTAAATAACAAATAACTCTCTTTAGAAGTGATGTTTAATTATCAAGTTAATAAAATACTCTAAACTTCCTATTTCTCATTATTAATGCTATCATTCCCCTCTTTTCTTTCATTTTGTATCCTTATGATCTCAAATTTCTTATCAATCGCCTTATGAATTTCCTCCATTTCCAATTTCCTCATACTTTTTTCCATCTCCCCATCAGAATTTATCTTATTCTTCAAAATATTAATATCTTGTAGCAAATCAATCAATTGCGTTTTTATCACCGTTTCTTTTTCCTGCACCTTCTTGAAAATATTATAATTCGAGCTCAAATTTTGTAAGATTTTCCCTAAATTATCCAACTCCCCATCATGTTTCTTGAACCCCTTGAACAAATCGGCCTGGGTTTCATTTATCATCTTCATTTCGTTTTCCAATTCTCTTTGAAAAACCATCTGTAAATCCAATTTATTGGCCATTTCTTTCGTTTGGGATTCAAACTCTATGAACTCTCTTTTATTATCGTTTTGCACCATATTTTGTAATTCAAACATCCCCTGAAATTCGCTATGGACTATCGAATGGATATTCAATTCGTCTTTAAACCTCTTCAATTGATCAAAAATCCTTTTAAACTCCTCTCTTTTTTCTGCTTCGAATAAAGTAATTTTGGCTTCTGTTTGCATATACACCTCTTGGATTCGATCCTCGTGAAGATTTGGCACTTTCTTCATGAAATCTTCAAGACAATCTAATCGAGAATCGACTGTATTTTTTTTCTTGTCATAGAGACGCAAGTGGGATTTGAATTGATCCCCAAATTTAGAGAAATATTCCTTAATTTTCTGGTATTTGAATTGGGTGGCTTGCTCTAGTTTGAAAAGCTGCTCCTCGAAGGCAGATTTAAGAGTTTGTGAATTCTGCTCGTACAAAAGGATCAATTCGAAGTTTTTTTGTTGTATTTCACAATTTTTCTTATGTTCGGCTTCAAGTTTTGATTCTAAAGTCATCATTTTCTCCGAGATTTGCTCGAACTTGTTTGCGATCTAAAATATTTTATTGTTATTTTTCTAAAAAAAAAATCATAAGAATTTACTTCGGATTTAAAGGAATCGATTTCTGATTTCAGACCATTGTTTAAATCATTTGAATCATTGAAACTTCGATGACTGCGTTCCTTTCTCGTCCATTTATCTAGTTCATTATTGTTGCTTTTCATTTATTCCATTAAAAAAATATAAGAAAAATTGTTCTTTTTACTTATTAACATTCAATAAAACATCTGTAGTGGAGATTTGGACTGAATTCCCATTAAGACGAGAATGGTCAATTGGTGCTAGATTACGCATAAATTGCATTTTACGTGAATTTATGATTTTGGGCTTTTGTTCTTGCTTTTTCTCTTTGTGTTCTTGCATAAAATTAGATACGTTGTTTATTTCAAAATGTTCCTTTAACATCATATGGGGAGAGTCTTTAGAATCAAAGGATTCGGCTCTCGGCTTAAAATTTGGGTTCTAAAAAAAAAAATTATCAAGATTTGGGCATTGATGGAAAAGGTTAGTTACATTCTCAGAGTCTTCATGAGTTATTAAGGGTAATTGAAGGATATCCTCTAGTGATCGACTACATTGGTTAGTTGGTCTCTGAAAAAAAGAGGATCAGAAAAGAATGTGGGAAATATATAACCTGGATTTTGGTAAAATTTTGAATTTCCATTATTTTTTCGAATTTATATTAAATTTTTTTTTTATTGTTTTTAAAAATTTGATAAAAATAAATTTTAATTTTATTTTTGCCAAAAGCAACAAGCCTTGCAGCATTTTTGCGTTGCGTTTTGTGTGATCCAATTT
>Ga0302186_10002477_pt1 | contig 14173 bp, 13 predicted proteins | sample II_Bog_E1_2_FD_198782 | JGI IMG/M metagenome (GOLD analysis project Ga0302186, IMG submission 198782) | Peat permafrost microbial communities from Stordalen Mire near Abisko, Sweden - II_Bog_E1_1 | ecosystem: Environmental > Terrestrial > Soil > Wetlands > Peat | place: Sweden: Abisko... | reverse complement strand
ACAGGTCTAAAAATATACAGGTAATACAGTAATATTTTTATTTTATAAAAGAATAACATTTTATGGTACAATTATAGCTTCTTTTTCATAAGATTTAAATTTTAAATTTTAATCTCCAAAAAAAAAAAAAAATTTTTGCTTAATTTTGTTTCTCTAACTTTTTTTAACTAATATCCCCTTTCTTCTATTTCGAAATTCTCTTTTAATGGGCTTTGGAGTAAAATGGGTGCTTCAGTATCATCTAACATCTTATGCTTTTTAAGGAGTGGCGCTCTCACTAAATACCAACATTCAATTTGTAGAGATCTCTCTTTTTCTTTTAATAAATTTTTGTTTGCATTCTCATTAAAATCAAAAAACCATTCGGGATATTCTTCTTTACATAATTCCAATTTATTAGCATAAGATTTATCAGGAGAATCTCTTCTGTGCCAACCACAATAAATGTTCTCTTTTGATAAACAATACTCTAATACTACTTGCTTGCTTCTAAAATTTTGAACTCCACCGAATCCACAAATTAAATGTTTGGCTTCATGATCTTTGTGATCACCAGCAGGTTTGATGCATTTTGACTCACAAAAAGGGCAGGTTCTTTGGCATCCAATGATTTGAGGCTTTTTTTCTTCGATTAATGACGACATCATTTTCTGAACTTTTTTTTCAATTTTTTCTGGTGTTATATCAAATTCTTGAATTGTTTTTAAGAAACAAAGCCGAAAATCATTAGAAACGAAAGTTTTATTATTATAGATGGTATTTGGTGTGATTTCTTTTGGAAAAGCTGCTTCAATTTTATCATTAAATTCTTCAAGAAGAAATTCTTTTTTATTCACATCTTGAAAAAATTGATTAATCAGTGTTTTTAAGAGATTGATGCTTTCAATAACTTTTTCTTTGCAGAATTTGAATAGAGAATTCTGAATTTTGCTGGATTTATGACTCAATAATTCTTCAAAAATTTCGACACAATATGTGTTAATATTTAATACAAATTTCATTATATTCTTTTGATTTTTTTCTTCAAAACTTTTCTTATAAGCATAATTTAGAAAAAGCATAGGATCTTTAGGAATTTCCATCAATTCTAACTCAAATATTTTTATTAATTCCAGTTTTGCTTCGAATTTCAGGATATATTTCTTTAAATCATTTATGTAATTTGTAGCTAACAAATTTGTGATTCCAATGCCATCCTTTCGCTTTGTAAATAAATCCATATTTCTTTTTCCTGTCTCTTCAATAATTTTCAAATTTTTTTGAATTTCATCTTGCTGTTTTTTGACTAAATTCTCATAAATTTTTTGACTCAATTCTTTGATGAATAAGATAGAAATGTCAGTTTTGTACATTTCTTCATTAATTTTTCCATTATTTTCAGGAAAATTCAAAAAATTATCCACTCTAACACAAAAAGTTTTGCAAATTTCTTTGATTACAACTTCTTCGAGATAATTTTTAAACACTTCAGTCGTTAATCTTGTATAAAAATCAAAAAGGTCCCTTGCTTTTTGTTTTTTTTCATCATCCGACATGAAAACTTGTTTGATTTTTTCATATGGATGATACCATTTTGCATTGACCCAATTGATATTATTTGCCTGACCTTTCTCTTTGTTTTTTATGTCTTTTGGAGTAATTTTATTCCATTTTGTATTTTTATCGTTATTAAAGGAAGTTATACAATGATGCAAAATGTCGTCAATGTTATATTTTTGTTCATTTTTTTTTATGTCATTTTTGAATTTGTCAATAATATTTTGAATCGTTTCCCTAACCTCAGAAGCCCTTTGATCATCTTTCCCACCTGTTCCTAAGATCTCTGCAATTTCTGTTTCCATTTTTAGTGTTATTTTATCATTAAATTTTTTAGCTTCAATTTGGTTTTCAACAATTTTGAACTTCAGACCCCATTCACTTTGGAAATTTTTTTTTTCTGCATTCACAAAATCCATTACTTCATCTAAACAATGATCTATGATTGCAGCTTCAATTCCTTTACATTTCTCTTTAATTCCTTTTAGCATTAGTGCCACTTCATTCTTAAACTCTTCATTTATGGCACCCTTGTAGTCTAAATTTGACTTTTTTTGATTTTTCTTCATGTTTTCTATCTCCGGAATTAGAAGATCTTGCAATTCAAGTTTTATTTTTTTTATCATTGCCTCAGAATCTACTTTTAAAATTTCTTTAACTTGATTTTTTAGTTCATATTCTTTCATTGATTTGCAATCAAGGATTTCGATTCCATATTCACTTAAAGATTTCCAAAGATTGCAAGCTTTAGCATAAAAGAAATAAATTGTTTGATCTCTTAAATTTCCCTTTTTCTTTTGGTTGTGAATTTCATCAAATATTTTTTTCCTAAGAGTTAAAATATCCTGCGAGAATATTTCTGAGCAAGATTTAACATTGGATTTATGAATTAAATCTTCCTTGAAAGCAGATGGTAGAAGAATAAAATTGCTTAAATTAATATCTAAAAGTTCTTCAAGTTCGAATCCATATTTAAGAGAAATTTCTTGAAGATTGACTTTTAATTTATTTAAGGCAACTTCTTGATTTTTTGGATTCCTTTCAACTTGATCTCTTAAGATAAAGAAAACTTTTGATTTCGTGTTTTTTAAATTTGACATATAACTCATAGCATAGACGCTAATTTCAAATAAATCATTCAGATATTTTGATAATTCCCCTTTTTGATTTATCAAAACTAAATTAGAAGCTCCAAAGCACATCAAAGCCATTTGATTATCATATACTTTATCTTGACCCTCAATGGAAGAAAGTCCTTCTGTATCGAGCAATAAAATATTGACATCTGGAATATTTGTTTTAATTATGGAAAAATAAATTCCTTTGGTACATCTTCCTGAACTTGTCTCAAAATTTGTGCCAAACAAATAATTTAATAAGGTTGATTTGGCCGAAGATTGAACGCCTAAAATAGAAATAACAAAAAATTTCTGGTTTCCAAAAGTTTTATCTTGAAAAATTTCTCTCAGAAAGGCATGGTCGATTTCTGCTGGGTTAGCTTTGAGCAAATGAGTGTTAATACCTGATAAAATCAATTGAATATATTTTGATTTTAAAGTTTCCCAAAATTTTTTCTCGTCATCTGTTTTTTCCTCCCGATAGGCAATCGATTTATAATAGTCGTAAAAATAGAAAACCTCATTTATCAAAGTATAAAAATTTACATTGTTGTTTTCAATTTCCTCATTAAGATTTTTCAATTTTTTTATATTTTCTTCTCTAAGTTGCGTTTCTTTGGCAGAAGAATCTTTTGTAATTTTAGTTATTGCATCAAAAAGCACTTTTCGTTCTTCTAATTTAGGCCCACTGTACCTTTCTGATAAATCTTTTAATTTATTATCCAGAATTTTTAGAATAATGGAATCTTTGTCTAATAAAAGAAGGCAAAAATTATAAGGAAAAGTCTTATTGAAATGTATTGATTCTATTGTTTTTTGAAAAATATTTTCTGACTCCACAAGACTTTGAACTCTTTTAAATCGCTGGTATTTTAAACTCGAAAATGGTAAAAAAGATTACATCAAGGCTTGCTTTTCGGAGCCAGTGTGGAAGGTCTTAATCATTTTATTTAAAGCTTCTGATTCCTCATAAATATTTCTGAGTTTCAAGATTTGAGCTTCAACTAAATAGGGATCAAAAAGTTTTTTCTCCGTGTTTTTGCTTTGCAAAACATCTTCAATTTTTTTGTTTATTTCTGAGATTTCTGTTTTCTTTGAGATTATCTATTTGCAGGCATTCTACAATATTTCCCTGAGATTTTAAATTTTCTAAAGAAATTTGGCCTAAAAGATCTTCTTTCGCATCTCTTATGATAATTAAGATGTTAGTATTTTTGAAGGAAAATTTTGATTTTTGTAAATCATTTTTGAAAGTTTTTACTTTGTCTGCGCGAATATGAAACAAAATAAAGGAGCAAAATGTTATTATTTTGTTAAAAGCTTCCGAAAAAGAAATATCACCAAAGTTTGGATCATTATGATCTATAATGTAATAATTCTGATGAATGTAAAGATCAATTGTATTTTTCCTCAAAATTCCATTTTTGTTTAAATTCAGTTTTTTAACCTCAATGGGAAAAACTTCAGACAAAAACTCTGTTTTTCCAAGATTGGATTGGAGTCCCATATTTAAAATGATAATTTTTGGAATAAAATTGATTGAATACAATAATGGGAATTCAAAAATTAATTTCAATGATTTAGCTTTGTAATCATACTTCCAATATGTGAGAGGAATGTAATTAGACATTTCCATAAGACAATAACCTATAGAGCATTTGACTTTTAGCTCAGATGTTTGTAAGGCAAATTCGATAAGATTTCTTTGACTCAATTTGTTGAATTTATAAGGAGTGTTTTTATTGGCCTTGGTGAATTCCATTAATACTTCCTTGATTTTTGCCAAATTCGTTTTTCTCTTTGTATAATCAATAATGTAAGGCATTAAATTATTGAGAACTCCTTTTTCATCTATATCAATATATTGTGAGAATTTTTCACAATCTAATTCTTCATCGATTATTTGAAGAAAATCATTGTAGCCAAACAAACACAAAGAATTTTTTAAAAACAAATCTAAAAGTTTTTGTTCATCCTTTGTAACTTCACTCTGGACCTCCGATTCATCATCCCTTTCAAAATCTTCTTCAACATCTTTAACTTTTATTTTTTTCTTTTCACTATGTTTTTTGAACTCATCTTTTTCTTCTTCTTTGTATTTCTTGGTTTTTTTCTCATTTTTCTCTACATCTTCCTCTTCTGTTTCTGTTTTTTTAGGGCTTTTTTTGGATTTCTTGGTTTTTTTCTCATTTTTTTCTATATCTTCCTCTTCTATTTCTGATTTTTTAGGGCTTTTTTTTGATTTCTTGGTTTTTTTCTCATTTTTTTCTACATCTTCCTCTTCTGTTTCTGTTTTTTTAGGGCTTTTTTTGGATTTATTGGTTTTTTGCTCATTTTTTTCTACATCTTCCTCTTCTGTTTCAGATTTTTTAGGGCTTTTTTTGGGTATTTCCTTATGATTAGTCAATTTCTTGTGTATTTTTGTTTTTGCATCTTCTTCTTCAGATAAGATTTCCTCTTTTTTAAAGTTTTTTTTGGGTTCTTCCTTTTGTTGTGTCATTTTCTTTTTTGGTTTTGAATTTTCATTTTCTTCATCATCACTTCCTTCCTCTTCATGCTTCTTCTTTAAAGGTTCTTTTCTTTTGTTTTCAAATTTATCTTCATCTTGATCATCTGATTCTGATTCATGTTTCTTGTTTTTGGACAAATCTGGTTTCATGAGGATTTTAAAATATTTTTTGCTATGTTTTGTTTGAAATACAACAAAATAATCGTCTTCATCTTTTTCAAATTTTAGCAACTCTTTTTGAATTGTTGTTTCAATGAATTCATAAATTTCCATCATATTATCAAATTTACCCCAATTTTCATCCCTGCTGATAAATCGTTTGTAATTATATGAATTTTTCCAATAAAAAGGTGGATCAGTTTGTTTTTTGAGAAAAAAGCGCATTTTTTTTTCTTTAGGATCAAATTCAACCTTCAAACATTTATTCCCTAACAATAGTTCCTGTTTTAGCATAAGAAAGTTTTACAAGAATAATATTTTATTCGTACACTGAAAACAACAAATTTATAATGCTTGATTATTTCTAGAGATTTTTGATAGATTTTTGATTTCCAAATTATTTATTTCGATAGATTTTTTTATTAATCTATAGATTTTTGATTTCCAAATTATTTCTAATTTGATTTTTTGGTTTTATTTTTTTTTAATCTATAGATTTTTGATTTCCAAATTATTTCTAATTTGATTTTTTGGTTTTATTTTTTTGACAAAAATACAGAAAAATTCAACCAGAAAACATTCGAGTTGATGAAAAATAAAATATGAAATTATTAGTGTATTTCGTAACCACACGAGATCTCGTTAATCAATGTTTTTTTTGATGGATTTGATTGGAACGCAGTTCGAGATAACCGATTATGAATATTAAAAAATTTTCTTAATATATTTTAAAATATGCAAATAGTTTTTTTAAATCTTATTTAATATTATTATTAACGAATGTTTTTATCCCCCAAAAATTGGGGAGATTTTTAGGACTTAAATAGAAAAACTGAATACAGAAATCTATTTTTTAGAGTTGTAAAAATAAAATCAGGCAAGGCTTTAATTTTGTATCCTATTCATTGTCTTCCTCCCAAATATCATCCAAAATTTCCACCATATCTGATAATTTTATGGGTGTTTTAAACGGTTGATAAGGGGGGGTGATAGCCTTGATGATTTTCTCAATATTTCCGTAATCTGCAATTGATATTTCCCTCAATGGCAATTCCAATTTTATTTCATTACCATCCTGTTTTTTTGTTTTCTAAACAAATTATATTTATTTTAATTTTTTATTATTTAACACTCACTTGTAACCATTTTTTTCTGTTATCATGCCATTCTTGGATAGCTGGAGAAATGAAATTGTTATCTTTATCATTTTTCGTCAATGATTCTTTCTGGATTTCTTGTTTTATAAATTTTGCTTCTTTAAAAGGCAACAAGAGTTTTGAAGTGTTGGTTTCTGGTTTGGACAATTGTGGCTTGGTCGCTGATAACATGGGCTTGACGGGGGGTTTGGAGGCGGGGTTGGGATTTTTTTGGGTGAGTGCTTTCATAAACAATAATTAAATTTATCCTATTTTTTCGTTTGATTTTTATTGCGTCATTTAGTAAGAAAATTTTCATTTTCTCAATCGAACGCATCTGCCACAACATTAAAAATTCTTTATTTTAAATAAAAAATGCGTGCCTAGTAAAAAATTCAAAAATGTTTAAAAATTTCAGTTTTAAAGGGTTAGTATTATATGGTGTTTTTTCATGCTAAACTTAAAATTTTGATTTATTGAGATTTTATCAGAATTTGCAAAAATTAACACATTAACGAATTTTTGGAAAATCGTATATTTTCATTGGAATTTTTGTTTGTTTATGTCGGCTTCAAGTTAAATTTTTGCATTTAATTCAAAACTCATTTTTTTTCAATTTGACTTCAAAAGCAAAACAAAATCTTGTTTCCCCAGACTTTTTAAACGATTCCAGCAAAGTTTTATCATCAATTATGGTTGATAAAGATCGAAACTCCAATGATTTACACGCAAACACATTTTCAAGCGATAAAGAAATGCCTGAATTGCAGGAGTTTCTTCTCTGTTTAAAAGGAAAAGAACCAAACACTTTGATGAATAATGAACCAATTTATGAACAGGATTTGGAAGAATTAGAAGAAGAAAATTTGGAATATTCAAAGCAAAAAAACATGTTGCCTCAAAATTTGAATATGAAAGAAAATGCTAAGGACCATGATGAGAAAAAACCAAAAATTGTAAAAAAATATTTGTTTTTAAAAAAAAAAATTTAAACTATAAAGAAAAAAGAAAAAAACACACATTCTATGCCTCTTTTTTTCGAAGAGAAGGAGAAACATAACTTAGGTAATTCCAGAAGATCCTTTTCTTTAAATGGTTTGAAATCATTACCATTGACATTTCTTGGGCATCTTCATAAAAATGATGAAAATATGCAGACAAAATCACAAAAACCTGAGAAAAAATCTAAGAAAAAAACAGAGACAAGCAAAAAAGCAATAAAGGATATCATGGTGAGCTGTCTCTTTGAGAGAAAGAAAAATTTTGCTCGACAAATCAGAGATTTCGATCCAGAGAATTCCCCACCAGAAAAGAAATATTACCGTAATAAAAATACTGAAAAAGTTTGGCATGACACAGTATTATCGCACAAGACAAAAGCAGATAATTTGAAAAAAAAAGAAATAGAAGAGAAGAAAAATAAATTAAAAAAATATGAAAAAATGAAGTTAAAAAAAAAAGATAACCATCAAAATGACTTGGAAGATATGCATGTCAATGAGCCGGATGTGGAGGAGTTGTTGGAGAAATTCCAGAAACAAAAAAAAAATTTAGGTCAAATTTTGGGGAAAATTTCAATCAAAACATTTTTGGTAATTTTTTTAATAATTTTTGATAATTTTAATGGATTTTTCTTTTATTTGGTGATTTTAAAATAGTGGGTGAAAACTATCATCAAACCTCATAAAGCAGTTTTCAACATATCTGTTGCTTTATTGTCATTGTTTCAATACAACATAAAATTTGAGGTTATTTATAATTTTTTTCTGGAATTTTAAACTTTTGTTTCAAGCTTGAAAATTGGAAAAAAATACAAACTTTTTTCATTTCACCCTCCTCTCTAATTAGTCAAATCAATTCCTATGAGTCTATGATTAAGTCAAGTGAGATATCAGAAGGTATTTTTTGATTTTTGGAATTATTTTGTTAAAATTTAAATTAGCAAGCATTTTTAATTCTCAAAGTTTTTTGAACGGGTTCGAAAATTTGATAACCGATTTAAAAGATACCAAAATCTATACAGATTTCATCAAAATCATCCAAGAGTATCTTCAAAAACTATATGAATATTTCGAGATTTGGAAGAAACTACAAGGCCATAGCAAAAGTTTTGCCGATCTTGAAAATGATCGGACCAGTGTTTATGTCACTTCCTCTAATGTTATTGTGCATACGAATGATGAAGATGATGAATTGAATAAAAAAATTTTGGAAACACAAAACAATAACCAAAACAATGAAAAAAATGCGAAGAGAAAATCGTCGACACATATTACCAGCGAACATAGTCTATCTCCAAAAAATGAAAAAGAAAAACATTGCAGGTTTTATAGTCCTGTTATCAAAAGTGGAAAGATAGAAGATGCCTTGAAAAAACAAAATAAAAATGAAAAAAATGAAAATTATGAAAAAAATGAAAAAAATGAGAAAAATCAAAAAAATGAGAAAAAAGAAGACTTGCAAAAAGACATAAAAGTTTTAAAATCAGAAATTTCAAAGCTAATATGGGAGGAGGAAAGAAGGGTAATATTAAAAGAAAATATAACATTCTTAAAGAAAATCTTAGGTTAAAATTGAAAAAGAAAAGATTGAAAGGATGAATTATTTGAAAGAAAAGGAAATTGAGCAAAAAATGGTAATTTTTAGTTTTTTTTCAGGAAATTTGAAGGTTTCTAAACAAGGAAGAAGATTTAAAATTATTGCAAAAAGAAAATAAACTCAAAATTCAAAAGGAGAAGAAAAACTCAAAAGTTATTCCTCACAAAAAAATAATTGAAAAGGAAGAAAAACCTCCTAAAGATCCAAAAAAATCTCAAAATATTGAGGTTTTTTGCAAAAATATATATTTTTTTTTTAATTAAACTTTTTCAAGAAAGAACATATTCATAAAAATTTGGAAATAAATACTGAAGAAAAAAAGGTTCATAAGCCGTTCAGCTCAGCAAAAAACAAAGAAAATGAATTGAAAATAATAAAATGTGAAAAGGAAATAGCCGAAAAAGCAAAAGAAGTGATTTTTTTAGAAAGAAATACAAAATAAACTAGTTAAAAATAGATAGAAAATATAAAAGAACAGCAAGAATTTGAAACCAAATACAAAATTCACCAAATGAAACAAGAAAAAGAAACTCTCATGAAAACATTGTTAAATTTGAAAAAACTCATGAAAATAAAAGACGATGATTAATAAATACATATTTTTATAAATTAAGAAAACTATATTTTGTTCAAAAAATCGAACTTTGTACAGCATAAATCGGAATCCTTTAATCACCTTAATTAAATTTTTAAAAATCTTTTATTTGGCAAAAGTATCCTAAAACATTTCCTTGCTCCCTGTCTCAAAAACTAGACAATGTCTCACATATACAAATCTCTGATCAAATCCATCACCAACACTTCCAGAAAGGCTTTCACATCTTCCCTTATTCCAAGTTCTTTTGCCAGATCGACAAGAAATGTTAAGAAAATGGCGTTGACTTATGCTCGAAATGAAAAGTACTCAAATTTTCAATGATTTGAGTTAAAATTTGTTTCTTTTATAGTTTTTTCTCATTTTCGAGTTCCAAAAATAAGGAAGAACCTGTGAAGGAAGAAAAAAAACAGGATAAAAAAACTGAGGAGGCACAAAAACCAACACCAGAAGAAAAAAAACCAATTGAACAACAAAAAGCAAACACAGAATCGCCTAAAAGTGTGTTAGAGAAATTGCTCGGTTAGAAAACAAACAACTCATTATTTTTTAAAAATTCTTTCTTCAAGAATTGGAAAAATCCAAGGAAACAGAAGTCAAAATAAAGACTTTGTTCCAGCAAAAGGAAAATGAAATCAAAGAAAAAGAAGCTAAAATTGCAGATTTAGAAAAAAAAGTTTTTAATATTCTTGAAATCTTTAAAATAGCTTCCTTTTCAAAAGATTAAAAGATCGGATGAAACGATGGAAGACAACAGGAAGAAAATCATTGATTTAAGAGACAACCTTATGACTCAAATAGAGGAAGTTAATTTAACAAGAAAGAGGGTAGAAAAGTACAAAAATAAAGATTTTCTTTATAAAAATCCAAATTTTCATGGTTCATCTTTTAAAGAGAGAAAAAAGATTTGAAGGATTTCGCCATTTCCAAATTTGCTAAAGATCTGCTTGATGTCATTGATAACTTAGAACGAGCTGTGGTCACATCCGCTAAAGAATATGAAGGAAAAAACAATGATCTTTATGAAGGTAAAAATATCTCTCCTAACTCTTACTCCTTTGTTTTCATATAATTTTTTTTTTTCACTTTATCATGAATTATGAAAACTACAGGTGTCAATATGACTTATCAGATGTTCGCTAAAATCTTGGAGAACAATGGAATGAGAAAAATCCATCCTCTCAAAGAAAAATTCAATCCAAATTGTCATGAAGCTTTGTTTGAAATAGCTGATGAAACCTTGGAGCCTGGGACTGTTGGTTATGTAGCTCAACTTGGCTATACTATCAATGATAGAGTTTTGAGAGCTGCAAGAGTTGGAGTTGTAAAAGGAGCCCCAAAAGCAAATAACACCAATGCCAATCCTGAGACCAAGGAGAAAAAAGAAGGCGAAAAGGAAAAAGAAGCCAATAAATAATTTATTTTGAATATATAAAACAATGATTTTTTGTTTTTTTAAAAGAAGTTATTTTTTAACATTTGAAAAAAAAAAAATGAAAAAAAAATGTTTTAATTTTTGAAAATTTCCACTGTTTTCCATTTAAATTTTATATATATCCGTTTATGATCTGTGAGTGTTTGGTCTATGGGCTTTGAAAGTGCTTCTGAATTTCTTGTCGCTGGCTCTTGGCAAACTTTTCACAATTGGGAATCTGATCTTGGCGTTCTAAACCCCCAGAAATAACAAAAAAAAATTAAATGAACTAAAATTAATTAAAAAACTCTGAATTGTATAGATTTTGCTCTTTTGACTTCTGCAGCCTTTTTCAAAACGGCAGTTCTCACAATATGAATGGTGCTTGCGTCAGTTCTATGGTTTCCGCTCATTTCTTGATCTTTTAAATAAAAAATAAAATTTAATTTAAGTCAAATTTTTTGTTTACAAAGTTGAGAAATGGCACCGTTCAGAGAAACGTCTCTGAACTCTTTATACATGTTGTGCCAGCCGGTTCTGGATTGCATACGGATGACGATGCCGTAGGTTTTGACATATCTGGTGTTTTTCTCGTTGATCTGAAGAAAATCGTTTTCCCAGCAAAGGACCAATGATTAAATTTATTTAGAAAGAGTTTTTACGCTATGGACGGCCAGAATCTCACCATTGGCTCTCTTCAATTTGTTCAATTTTCTCATTTGATACCTGAATTTTTTTTTTAAAAAAGAAAGAAAAACATTAATAATTTTAAGGCGAATGTAAATTTTTCTCACCAGTATCTGGATTTGGCAAGAACTTCGTTTTTAGAGAAAATTCTCATCGAATAAATTTTGGGTTCAGGCTCTTTTTCAGTGGGCAATCTTCTTCCGAAAATCAAATATTGCTTAATCTATAAAAAAAAAGGGAAAAAAACAAGGATGGGAATTCCCGAAAAGGTTTGGACTTACATTCATCTTCAGAGATGAATCACTATATCCTGTTCCGAGGGCTTTTACCATTTTTGAATTTTTTAGGGGTGTAGTTTGGATATTTTAAACACTTAAACAAATGATTTATGTTTATTGTTTTATTATTTTCGGGGAAAAAAGAAAAGATATAGTTTTTCTCAAAATTTTTATTTCTTTTTTTTTTGTTTCTCAAAATTCATAAAAAAAAATTTGAAATGTTTTTGAATTCCAGAAAAAAAATTATCAAATAGTTATGATGATTAATTATTAAATTTTAAGTTGAAAAAAAATTTTTTGAAAACTTTATTTGAAAAACCCTCCTTTAATTATGGAGTTTGAGCCAAAGTTTTCAAGCAAAGGAATCATTTCCAAAGCCAACCCTCAATCAAACATAGAGGCCACCCTCATAGTATCTCACCTCCCTCAAAAGCTCCTTAATAAATCCTTATCCCTCTCCTTAATCATTGCGGAGATCATTCAAAGTCCCTGGGGCATCAGTGCCGATTTAAGTAAGAAATTCCTCAAAACTTGTAACAACTTACGCGTCACATTCAAAAACCTCAATAAACTGAGGAATCAACCCTTGAAGGTCCTGAAAACCACTAAAAAAGAGCAACCATCTCAAGTAAATTCCCCAGGAAATATCAATTTTTCGCGCCAAAAAGCTGAAAATCTTTTAAACAACCGCGTTTTTTCGAGCCCTCAGGAAACGAACCATCAGGGATTAGATCGTCAACAGAAAAGCCTTTCTGACGCCTCCAATCATACCACTAACCTAAACAACCAACCCACTACCACCAAGCAGCATGAGAGCAACATCCAAGTCCTGAATACAAACAATCAGGCCCCTTACACCAACAACCAGGCCTACAACATCAACAATAAGACTTCCAAAAGCAACAACAAGCACTTCAACCAGGCCTCAACCATCAACAGTCAGGCCTTAAAAACCAACAACGAGGCCTTCAATACCAATAATTTGACCCAGGAAGACTTTGTTGCAAAATATTGCAACTCCAAAGTACCAAAACATCAAGGAATGGAAGTCACAGGAGACCATTTTTTCACCAGCAACAACATGGACTTTCATACCCTTAAGCATGCCTCAAATACGAATAACCAGGCCTACAACCCCAATGACCAGGATTACAAAATTAATAACGAAACTTCCAACACTAACAACAAGGGCTTGAATAGCAATAACCAAAACCTCACCACCAAGGATCCAGCCTTCAATACAGCCTCAAATCCAAATAACCAGGCCTCCAATGTTAAAAAACAGGCCTCAAACAATAGAACAGAAGTTTTACAGACAAAAAATCAGGCTTTAAAGGCTTCAAACACAAGCGACAAGACTCCAAACAACAGGTCCTCAAATACCAAAACCCAAGCCTTTGAACCTGATATTAAGATCAGAGAGAGTATGAGAAGTTCTCCAAAAAAAAAGACTGCAAAACTCAAGAAGACAATTCAACTACCAAAAAATTCGCAAATCGAAGAAAAAAAATCAGAAAATGAAGTAGAGAAGAGAAAAATCATCGAGAAAGGAGCTCCTACTGATGAAGAGCTCCCTCATTGGAAGTGGTATGGATACTGGCTCTGCCGAAAATGTAATAATGATAAAATCCTCCTCTGGGACACAGGCGAGTTTATTAGACACATGAGGAGCCATAATATTGATTTTGAGGAGTCGGAAGCTGAAAAACTACAGCATATACCAACAAGAGTAAAGTAAAGAAAAGAGAGGAAGGAAGTTTATTTAATAATTATTAGTTCAGGGTAATTATTAATAAAAATAATTTTCATTTAAAGCCTTATTTGGGACGACCCCAAAACATAAAAAAAAAAAAAAATAGTTATGATCACCCCTTTAATTAAAAGTTTTTTAATTAAGTTTAAAAACAAATGGAAAAAAAATTTATTAATTAAAAAAAAATTAACTTTAAAAAAAAATTATTAGGAAAACTTTATTTTTTTTTAAATTTTGGAAATTTTTTTATTTTTTTTCAATAATTTTTAGTTTTATCAATTTTTCTTCATCTTGGACTTGATTCTTTATAATCTCTAATAAAAAAGATTATTAAAAATATTTGACATCAAAAATAAACCAACCTTCCTTTCCAATTATTTCATTATCACG